>Ga0134126_10007678_pt1 | contig 13540 bp, 12 predicted proteins | sample KB31752_FD_96881 | JGI IMG/M metagenome (GOLD analysis project Ga0134126, IMG submission 96881) | Terrestrial soil microbial communities with excess Nitrogen fertilizer from Kellogg Biological Station, Michigan, USA - KB3-175-2 | ecosystem: Environmental > Terrestrial > Soil > Unclassified ...
CAGGCACCGCCATCACGGTGTACGAGATATAAAATGCAAAAGCAACGAGATAAGAGGAAAATGTATCGAGTTCACAGGCGATCCGCAGATAAGGGATCAACACCGACCCCAGCCACGTCACGAAACCGAATACAAAGAATAAGGCTCCAATGATAACAATGGAGCGCTTCATGACGAAGAGCGCTTCAGATGATCCAGGGCTTTTTTTACGCTTCCATGGGACAGCAACAGATCCCTGGCGCCGGCATAGTCGGCGAGACCGGCCTTTTCCATCAGGATGCGCACCGCCCTGTCGGTTATCTTATCATTGATCAGCACCACATTTACCATTTGGTTGTCCTCGACCCGGCCCAGCTGGATCATTACCGTGGTGCTGATCATGTCGAACAACATCTTTTGCGCGGTGCCACATTTCATCCGGGTGCTGCCCGTAATGAACTCCGGCCCCGTGATCACCTCCACCGGAAAATCGGCGAAAGCTGCAATGGGCGACCCGGCATTGCTCACGATACAACCGGTGGGCACGCCTGCGGCACGACAGGCCTGCAAGGCGCCGAGCACAAAGGGAGTCGTCCCGGAAGCCGAAATACCTACGACCATATCGGTCGAAGAGACCTGTTCGACCAAAAGAGCGGCCCAGCCGGCGGAAGCATCGTCTTCCGCTTCCTCCCGCGCCTCCGCAAGCCGCGGAATTCCTCCGGCCAGGATCGTGTTGTAAAGCCCCTTTTCGATGCCATAAGTAGTGGGTAATTCGATCACATCCAGAACGGATAACCTGCCGCCGCTTCCGGCGCCGATATAATACATCCGGCCACCGCTCTTCAACTGCCGGATGATCGCATGGATGAGCGCATTCACCGCAGGCAACGCTGCCCGGATCGCGGAAGCGACCTTCGCATCTTCGGCATTAATGAGGGCCGTGAGCTCCTCGACCCGCTTCTCCTCGAGATGTCTGTGTGGAGAAGCTTGTTCAGTGACCTTAACCATGTATAGAAAAAAAACTTAGTTCAACCCCCTGAAATCCACCGGCACCAGCTTGCTCACCCCCGGCTCCTGCATGGTGACCCCATAGATCACATCCACCGTACTCATCGTCATCTTATTGTGCGTAACGATGATGAACTGGGAATTCTCGCTGAACTGCCGGATCATATTGGTGAACTTGCCTACATTGGCATCGTCCAACGGCGCATCCACCTCATCGAGGATACAGAACGGCGCCGGCTTGATCAAATAGATCGAGAACAGCAGCGCCGTAGCGGTCAGCGTCTTTTCCCCACCGCTCAGCTGGCTAATCGAGGACGGCCGTTTGCCTTTCGGCTTGGCTACGATATCGATATTCGTCTCGGCAAGATTCTCGGGATTTTCCAGGACCATATCCGCAGTATCCTCTTCGGTAAAGAGGGACTTGAAAACCCGCTGGAAGTTCTCGCGGACTTTGTTAAACGTGTCCAGGAACTGCTGATTGGCTGTTGCTTCTACTTCCTGGATCGTTTGTAACAAGCTATCTTTCGCACTTACCAGATCGTTCTTCTGCTCCAGGATGAACTCATACCGTTTCTTCATCTCCGTGAACGCCTCGATAGCCGTGGGGTTGACCTCACCCAGGTTCTCCAGCCGCTTCTTCATCTTGTCCGCCTTCTCCTGCAGCTCTTCCGCAGGCGCTTCGCCCTTCCGGGGCTGGTCGATGATATCGTCGAGGTCGATCTTGAATTCCACATGCAGCCGCTCCTTCATGCCCGCCAGCTGCAGCTTCAATTCGTTCAGCCGGTCCTTGATGCCGCTAAGTAGATGTTCCAGCTGCTCTTTTTCCTTGACCTTATGCCGTAATTCGCTTTCCCGCTCACCCAACGCGTTGCGCAGATTGTAGTAAGCCTGATCCGCCTCGTTCAGGGTCTTCTCCTCTTCTTCCTTCCGGCGCAATAGCTCGAGAAGGACGCCCTCCGCACCACCAAGCAGCTCTTCGCTTTGCGCGATGCTTTCATTGGTTTGCTTCAGCTGCGAGGCATTGACCTCTACCTGGTTCCGCAGGTCATCGAGCTGCTTCGTCTTGAACTGCAGCTCCTGTTTCAGACCGTTGATGCGGCTGTGCTGCCGCGTTACCTGCAGGTTGAATTCATTGTAACCCGCCGAAGCGTTGTTATAAGCCACTTCCGCGGACCGATAGTCGGCCTCTGCCGCCTGCGATTTTTCTTTCAATTCGCCCACGATCCGCACCAGCTCGGACCAGGCATTGCGTGTATCCTCGATGCCGGCTATAGTCTCTTCGAGGTTCAGCTGCAGCTCTTCGAGCCTGCCCTGCGAAGACCCTTGCATGGAATGCAGGTTCTCGATCTTGTTCTCCAGCGAGAACACCAGATTGGTGAGCCTGTTGATATCGTCCTGCGTCGCACGGATAGCGTGCTCTTTCAGCTGCTCGTTATACCCTATGACCTCGTTATGCTTTTCCTGGATGGCCGTCTTGAGATCGCCAACCACCGTTTGCAGGCGGCTCACCTCACTCTTCAACTTCTCCAGGTTCTTGGCCCTGCCGATCTTCTTGCCCTCGAACAAGCCCACACTTCCACCCGTGAGCGAATACTTCCCTTTCACGTACTTACCGGTCCGCTCCAGCACCACGGCGCCATTGCTGTTCGCCATCGCTGCCTCATTCTCGGCGATATAAACATTGCCCAGCAGATGTTCGGCCAGCCGCCGGTAGTTTTCATCGACTTCGATAACGCTCATCGCGGGGATCATCCCCTCGACCACATGTCCTTCGACAACAGGCAGTCCCGCGATCTTATCCAAAAGGAAGAAATTGGCTTTCCCCTTTTTGTTGCTGTCGAGCAGATGCACGGCTTGCATGCCCTCCTCCAGGTTGCCCACAACGTAATAATTGAGATACGGTTCGAGCACATTCTCGACCGCCGCCCGGAACTCCTCCTTTACATAAATGATATCCGACAAAATAGGAGCGTTCTGGTTCCAATTAGGATTCTTGTGCAAAAATTTGATGCTCTCGGGATAGCCTTCCATCGAATCGATCAGGCTCTTGAGCAGATCGTGCTCGTTCTTCTTGGCATCCAGCGCCCGGCTTTCATCCGCCAGGCGTTGACGCAGCACTTCCATCTGTCCCTGGGCCTGAAGGATATTCTCCTTGGTCCTTTCGTGCTGGTCCTGCAATTGCCGCAGCGTGCTTTGTTTTGCTTCCAGATCCTGTTCCTTGGAGACCCGTTCTTCTTCGAGCTGTTTCAGCTGGCTGTCACGCACCGTCCGTTCCTCTTCGAGCTGGCGGATGCTCCGTTGCAGATTCTGAATGGACGTGTCAGCCACGGCAACCTTCTTTTCGGCCTCGAACTGGTCGCGCTGGATCTGCGCATTCTCCCGCCGTAACGCGTCAACCGTCACTCGCCTTTCATCGAAGGCTTTACGGCTGTCGTCAACGGAATCCTTCAACGACTCCAGCTGCTCCTGCAGCCCGGATAGTTTATTCTCTTCCTCGGCCGCCTGCGCCCGGGTAAAGACGATGCTCTCATCCAGCCCCTTGAGCTGCCCTTCACTCTTCTGCAGGAACTCGTCCAGCGACGCTTCTTTCTCCTTTAAAAAGTTCAACCGTTGCGACGCCAGGTTCTTCTCGTTCTCTTTCGTCCGCAGATTCTGTAGAAGATCATTGAACGTATGCTGCATGGATTGCAGGGCCCGCTCTTTTTCAATGACCCCTACCCGCTCCTGCTCCAGACCCGCCTCTTCGGTAGCGATGATGGCTTCCAGCCGGATCTTCCGGTCAGTCTCCGTCTCGGATTGCTCGTTGAGCTCACGATAGGTAAGATTGAACCCCTCCAGCGCTGCTTTCGCCAGCTCGATACTCAGCTCTCTATATTCTTTCTTGATCTCGTAATATTTCTCGGCCTTTTTTGCCTGGTTTTCCAGACTCTTCAGCTGGTTGTTGATCTCGAAAAGCAAGTCCTCGATCCGGGAAAGATCCTGTTCGGTGGCATCCAGCTTCGACCGGGCCTCTTTCTTGCGAGTCTTGTAGATCGTCACCCCCGCAGCCTGCTCCAGCATCCGTCGCCGGCTGTTCTCTTTATCTTTTATGATATCATCCACCATGCCCAGCTCGATGATGGCATAGCTATCCGTGCTCACCCCGGTATCCATGAACAGGTTCTGGATATCTTTCAACCGGCACGAAACATCATTTAGCCGATACTCGCTCTCCCCGGACTTATAGAACTTACGGGTAACCGTCACCGTGCTGAACTCGGTAGGCAGCAGGTTCTTCGTATTTTCAAAGGTCAGGCTCACTTCGGCCAAACCGGAGGCGCTCCTAGTCTTGCTTCCATTGAAAACCAGGCTCTCCAGGTTCTCACTCCGGAGATGACTGATCTTCTGTTCCCCGATGACCCAGCGGATGCTGTCAATAATATTGCTCTTGCCGCAACCATTGGGACCGATGATACCCGTGATGCCTTCATCAAAACTGATATGGGTCTTATCGGCAAAACTTTTGAATCCTTTAATTTCGAGGCTCTTTAATCGCACAGTACAAAAATTTATATATTCACACTTTCGACGGCAAGGCTCAACGCCCGTTCCGGCAGCCGACAAACCTAATGTAAAATAGCTAATTCGCCGGGAAAATCGTTTTGCTCCATCAGGGGCTGTTGAAAACTCGTTAATAACAATTTTGATCGTATATTTAGACAAAAACTGCTATATCATGAATAATGTCATTGTTCCCATCGACTTTTCGGAAACTTCCAAGAATGCCGCGCGTTATGCCGCGCATCTCTCGACGCTGATCCCCGATGCCCATTTGATCCTGTACAATGTGTTTGATACGCTCGAATATGGTTCGGACAGCAGCCCCCTGGGCACGGAAGGAGAAGAAGACGCAAGCCGCAAAGCGATCGTGGAACTCGCCCTTGCCAGTGTGCAAACCGAGCTTTCCGCCATCACCAGGGCCAGGATCTCCTGCGTGGCCGAAGAGAACAACCGCTTCCTGGATACCCTCGAGGAATATGTAAAAAAGAACAATATACAGCTGATCGTCATGGGCATCACCGGCGCTACCCGGCTGGGCCAGGTCCTCATGGGCAGCAACGCGCTGAACATCGTGAAACGCGCCATCGCCCCCACCATCATCGTGCCGCCGGATACACATTCCCAATCGGCCAAGAATGTGCTCCTGCTTACCGATTTCAAAGACGTCGAAAGCACGATCCCCATTCCTACGGTAAAATCCGTGCTGAATCTCTTCAAACCCCACCTTTATATCGTCAACGTCGACCACGAACACTATGTTCAGGTCACCGATGAATACAAGGCCGAACGCGCCAAACTGGAAAGCCAGCTACAGGAATTCAATCCCGAATTCTATTTCATCCGCCTGTTCGACTTCGTGGAAGCCACGAATCAGTTCGTCTCCGACTATAAGATCGATCTGATCCTCACCTTCCCGCGGAAACACTCGTTCCTTTCCGGCATGTTCAAGACATCCAGCACCAAACAGCTGGCCTATCATAGCCACGTCCCCATCGCAGCCATCAATGTCTGATGAACGCTATTGGGACGAACGCTACCTGCAGGGGCTCATAGGCTGGGACATCGGCCATGTCTCGCCGCCCCTGCGGGTTTATTTCGATCAGCTCACCGACAAACACCTCGCCATCCTCATCCCCGGCTGCGGCAACAGCTACGAAGCGGAATACCTGCTGAAAAAAGGCTTCACCAACATCACCTTATTGGATATCTCCCCGGTTCTCATCGGCCGGCTTCGCGAACGGCTCCCCGTCACACCGGCCCTGAACCTCCTGCAAACCGATTTCCTCGATCACCGCGGCCAATACGACCTCATCGTCGAACAGACCTTTTTCTGCGCCCTCGACCCAGCCCTTCGTCCCGCCTATGTCGATCAAATGCATCTGCTGCTGAAGCCCGGCGCCCACCTCGCAGGCCTGCTTTTCGACCGCGACTTCAGCCCCCCCGGCCCGCGGGACACACCGGAGGTGGGTCGGCCGAAGGCCAATCATCCGCCATACGGAGGCCACAAGCCAGAATACCAACAATTGTTTGAAAAAAGATTCAAGCTGAAAACCCTCACCCCCTGCTACAATTCCATCAAACCCCGGGCAGGGTCGGAATTGTTCCTGATCGCGGAAAAACCGGCAGCTATGCCTCCGGTGGAAAATTTACATTTCGATAGATCTCTGCCAGGGGAATACTGATACCAACAGAAGAAATAAAAAGCTGCGCATTCAGATCATCCACGGTTTCAAACTTCCATGCTCCATTTTCCTCTCGCCTACTGATCTCCACGAAAGACCTGGTGGTATCGACCAGGAAATATTCTTTAAAAGAAGGGATTTGACGATAGAAGAAAAATTTCTTTCCGCGGTCATGATCTTCATTGGAGGGAGACAATACTTCGAAGACGACCATTGGATTTTTAAGCGTGTCAAACTGGGCGTCTGTCAATTCAGGCTGGCCACATACAATTGTAACATCCGGATACATATAGGATTCCCCGGATGGGACGGCAATCCGGATATCGCTGGGCAGAACCTCACACGGCTTATCTTTTAATTCACCTCTTATTTCACCCAGCAGATTAGCAACCAGTCGGATATGTACTAATGAAGCACCTGCCATAGCAATTATCTTACCTTGAAAGTATTCATGTTTTTCCTTAGAAACCCTTTCAAGGGCAAGATACTCCTGGGGAGTAGCAAATGTAACTGTCGGTTTGACTGCAGGTACTGCCATACCCAAATTTACATTTTTTCCCCGAACCATCCTAGACCGCCGGCTCCTGCTGACTCAAACAGTGAAAGCTCCCCAACCCCCAGATGATATCGGTGGAATCGATGCCCACGACGCGACGCGCCGGAAAACATTCCTGGATGATGGCAAGCGCCTTTTCATCCCGGTCGCACCGGAACGTCGGCACGATCACCGATTCATTGGCGATATAGAAATTCGCATAGGACGCGGGCAAACGCTGATCCTCATAGATCACCGCCTCCGGCATCGGCAGCTCGACGATGTTCAGCTGCTTTCCGTCCAAAAGCCGCATCGTGGAAAGCCTCGTCCGATTATCGCGAAGCAGGGTATAATTCTCGTCGGCGGCATCCTCTTCGATCACCGTGATCACGGTATCTTCGTTGACGAACCTGACGGTGTCGTCGATATGCCCATCCGTATCATCGCCTACGATCCCTTCGGCTACCCACAGGATCTGCCCGACGCCATAGTATTCCCGCAGGTATTCTTCGATCTTATCGCGGTCGAGATGCGGATTCCGGTTTGGATTCAGCAGGCAGCAGCTCGATGTAAGCAAAGTTCCCTTACCATTGAACTCCACCGAACCGCCTTCCATGATGATACCCGGATGATACACCGGCAGTCCCAGCTCCTTGCCGATCAGCGTCGGGATCACGTCATCTAATTCATAAGGAGGATACTTATTTCCCCAGGCGTTATAGTTCCAGTCGACAATGGCTTTCTTCTTATCAGCGGGATTGATCACGAAGGCCGGACCATGATCCCGGCACCAGGCATCGTTGGTAGGATGAAAAAAGAAACGCACCATGTCCATGTCGACACCGGCGGCCTCCAAATGGGCAGTCGCGGCGGCCTGCATCGCCGCATCGGCGACATTGATACAAACCTGCTCGCCCTTGGACAGTTCCTTCACAAAAGCACTGTAGGCCGGATAGATCGTGTCGATCTTACCGGGCCATGATGCCTCCTTATGCGGCCAGCTCAACCAGGTAGCCGCATGCCGTTGAAATTCCGCGGGAAAAAAATACCCTGCCTGTCTCGGTGTAGAGGAAGTCATATCTTTTTGATTGGCCTTCGGCCAGCGGGACCTACCGGTCCGCTAGTCTTCGTCAATATAGCGTTTCGTAATGGGTTGATAGGAATCGATCCGGCGGTCACGCAGGAACGGCCAGTGCGTACGATACCTGTCCGTAGCCGCAGTGTCGATCTCGACCACCGGCGTCTCCTCCTGCTCGTGCGAAGCCTGGTAAACGACGCTCCCAAAAGGATTCGACACAAACGATCCACCCCAGAACTTCATCGCCCCATCCTGTTCGAAGCCCACGCGGTTCACAGACACCACATGCACGCCATTAGCCACGGCGTGCCCACGCTGAATGGTCTGCCAGGCATTGTATTGCTCCGTATTGGTAGCCGCGTCCTGGCTCGTCGCCCAACCAATGGCGGTCGGATAGAACAGGACCTCCGCGCCCATAAGCGCCGTGATCCTCGCCGCCTCCGGATACCACTGGTCCCAGCAGATCAGCACACCCAGCGTGGCGAACTTTGTCTTGAAGACCTTATACCCCAGATCACCCGGGGTGAAATAGAATTTTTCGTAATAAGCGGGATCATCCGGGATATGCATCTTCCGATACTTTCCAAGATAGCCGCCATCGGCATCCAGTACTGCGGTGGTGTTGTGATAAATACCTTGTGCCCGCTTCTCAAAAAGCGAGGCGATGATCACCACGCCCAGCTCCCCGGCCAGCTTTCCAAGGACATTGGTCGACTCACCGGGTATCGGCTCGGCCAGCTTGAAGTTCTCGTAATCCTCTACGTCACAAAAATAGAGGGACGTGAACAGCTCCTGGAGACAAACGATCTGCGCACCCCTGGCAGCCGCTTCCCTTACTTTCTTTATAGCTTTTTGGAGATTTGCCGCTTTGTCGGCCGTGCAGCTCATCTGCACGAGTCCTACTTTAACTTTACCCATAGCGGCGCAAATTTACTTTTTTTTCCCAAGCCGCGGGACGCAGTGGTCCGAAGGACAATCTTCAGCGCCATTTATGCGACTACTTGCGCCCCATCTGCCGCAGAAAAGCGACATGTGAAGCCACGGCATACCGCACGCGCGGGTATTCGATATAGACCAGGCCATATTCGAGACAGGCCTGCCGGATGATCTTGCTGATCGCCGGATAATGAACATGGGATATTTTGGGGAAAAGATGATGCTCGATCTGGAAATTGAGTCCGCCTACCAGCCAGGATACCACCGGGTTACCGGTAGCGAAATTCGCGGTCGTTTTGATCTGATGGATCGCCCATTCGTCTTCCATCTTGCCCGTGACCTCGTCGGCGACCGGGAAAGCCGTATGCTCCACCGTATGCGCCAGCTGAAACACCATGCTCAGGACAAAACCTGCCACCATCGTGAAGATGACAAAGCTGATCATCCAATCATACCAGCCCAGCCGGTAGATCGGCAATACGACGAAGATAAAGGCATGAAAAGCCTTGAATCCCCAGAAAACGAGATGGTCGCTCAAACTCATCTTTTTGAGGGGCATCGCACCGATATGACGTTTGAAATATTTCTGATAGTCCAGCACAAATATCCAAAAGATGTAAAGAACGCAATACAAGACCCAGAAATACAGGTGCTGATAACGATGCATCCGGTATTTCTTCTGCGTCTCGCTCATCCGCATCCAGGGCTGGATATCGATATCGTCGTCGATCCCGTCCACATTGGTGTAAGCATGGTGCACCACATTGTGCTTCATGTTCCACATAAAGCTGTTCCCACCCAGGATATTCAGCGAAAAAGCCGCCAGACCGTTGACCCATTTATATTTGGAAAAGCTGCCATGTGCCCCGTCGTGCATCACATTGAACCCGATGGCCGCCGTCAACCCGCCCAAAAGGACGCTCTCCGCGATCGCCCAGAAGGCGTTGGGGGTGAAAAAGACCAGGTGAATATAGATGAACGCAAAGCTGACCATCAGGATCACCGCCTTGATAAACAGGTTATAATTGCCCGTTTGGGACGTCCCGACCTCTTCAAAGTAGTTACTGATCCGCTTCTTGAGTTCGGAATGAAAACTTTGGGTGGCTTGGGTGAATTTAGGCAGAGACATGATTGAATTTAAATAAGATGCAAAAATACGCTTTTTAGAGGGGGATTCGGTGTTAAAGTATCGACAATCTTAACGCAACAAGTGCCTATATTGTTGCTTTCCTAGGTATCCATCTGTACAAATGCGTTAAAATTGGTGATACCGACGATCTTTTGCGTCGTATAACCCTCTGCATAAGGCACGCCGATCATCTTTCCCAACATCCGGTGCCGCCCGATGATGCTGTCCAGGAATTCCGGCGTCGAGATATAGGTTTGGGGCTCAGCTTCACCATACTCGGTGGAAAAGAACTGCGACGAGTACGCCTGGATCGACTGTAGCTTAGCCTCGAACACCGGCGTGATGTCATACACGAAATCGGGTTGTATATACCTGTCCTGGATATAGTGAAAAACGTATTTCGGCCGCCAGTGGTCCTGCGGCCGGCCCTCGTCATCATGCGTGACGATCTTGCGCAGCCCGCTTAGAAAACACGATTCGCTGATCAGATGACCGGCGCGTCCATGATCGGGATGGCGGTCCTCCAGCGCATTGGATAGTACGATCTCCGGCCGGTATTTGCGGATGGCCCGGATCAGCAGCCGCTGATGCAGCTCGTCGTTCCGGAAAAAGCCATCGGCCATCCCCAGGTTCTCCCGCGCTTCCAGCCCCATGATCGCAGCCGCCCTGGCCGCTTCCTCCGCCCTGAGCTCCGGCGTACCCCTGGTACCCAGCTCGCCCCGGGTTAGATCCACGACACCCGTCCGTTTCCCATTGCGTTTTTCCATCAGCAGCGTGCCCGCACACCCCAGCTCCACATCGTCGGGATGAACGGCCACCGCCAGTATATCCAGTTTAGGCGGGTCAAGACTTTTATCCATGGGCGCAAAAGTAAGCTAATCCCATGGTATTTGGCTATTTCCGCATTGTGGTTTACCTTCGCGGGTCGCTTGGAATGTGCAGGAAAATGCGCTTCAAAAAAATAGCGCATTTCCTGCAAAATGGGCTACGCCCGCAACCTTCGGCCGAGCTGTGCTCGATCCTCGGTTGTGTCTGTCCTTCGGACGAGCCGCTTCCAGCGTCTCCGAAATCTAATATTTTTTAATCGAAAAAAAGGATAATACATGGCATACGATGTAGTCGTTCTCGGTAGCGGTACCGGCGGATATCCCTCCGCGATCCGCGCCGCACAGCTAGGCTTTAAGGTAGCAATCATTGAAAAGGAGAATCTGGGTGGGGTTTGCCTCAACTGGGGATGTATCCCTACAAAGGCCTTGCTGAAGAGCGCCCAGGTGATGCAGGATATCCTCCACGCAAAAGACTACGGCATCGAAGCCAGTGGTAACGTGGACTTCCCCGGCGTGATCAAACGCAGCCGTGGCGTAGCGGACAAGATGAGCAAAGGCGTTCAGTTCCTGATGCGCAAGAATAAGATCGACGTGATCCTGGGTTATGGAAAGCTAAAGGCCAAAGGCCAGGTGGAAGTCACCGGCGCCGACGGGAAGACGCAAATCGTCGAAGGCAAACATATTATCGTCGCCACCGGCGCTCGCAGCCGCGAGCTGCCCAACCTCAAACAGGATGGCAAAAAGGTCATCGGTTACCGCGAAGCCATGACCCCGCAAACAAAACCTAACAGCATCATCATCGTAGGCAGCGGTGCCATCGGCGTGGAATTCGCCTATTTCTATTTCAGCATGGGCGCAAAGGTGACCATCGTCGAATTCCTCCCCCGCATCGTCCCCGTGGAAGACGAAGAGATCTCCAAAGAGCTCGAAAAGAACTATAAGAAATACGGTATCGATATCCTCACCAGCAGCGAGGTCCTGAGCGTCGACACCAGCGGCAACGGCAATGACAAAGTAAAGGCCAAGGTCAAAACCCCCACCGGCGAGATCACCCTCGAAGCCGACGTCCTGCTCAGCGCGGTAGGCATCAGCGCCAATCTGGAGAATATCGGCCTGGAAACGCTTGGCATTAAAACGGACAAGGGCAAGATCGTCGTCGATAAATTCTACCAGACCAACGTCCCCGGCATCTACGCCGTAGGCGACTGCGTCCCCGGCCAGGCCCTCGCCCACGTTTCAACCAAAGAAGGCATCATCTGTGTAGAGAATATTGCCTACATGGAGAAGAAATATGCACACCAGCCCGAAACACTGGATTACAACAACATCCCTGGCTGTACTTATTGCACCCCCGAGATCGCCTCGGTAGGCTTCACCGAAAAACAGGCCCGCGACGCCGGCTACGAGGTCAAGGTCGGTAAGTTCCCGCTCAGCGCCTCCGGCAAAGCCACCGGCGCCGGCCACACCGAAGGTTTTGTCAAAGTCATCTTCGACGCCAAATACGGAGAATGGCTTGGTACCCACATGATCGGCTACAACGTCACGGAGATCATCGCCGAGACCGTGCTGGGCCGTAAGCTGGAGACGACCTACCACGAAGTCCTCGATGCCGTCCACCCGCACCCGACCATTAGCGAAGCGGTAAAAGACGCCGTCGAAGCGGCCTATGGCGAAGCAATTCACCTATAGTCTTAAATCATACATACAAAAAGGGGCCGTATGGCCCCTTTTTTGTTATTTTAGGTAATATATCTAAAACACGCATGGAAAGCAGACACTCCATCCTCTATCTCGTCCTGGGCCTCTATACGCTGATGATCAGCTGGCACTATAACCACAATTGGATCTTGCTGCTCATCCACTGGATCTTCTGGCCCATCTATCTCGTATACGAGCTGCTGATCGGCCACCTCTCCCACGATCTGTGGCGGACCATCCCGATGTCTTATTTTAAATAGTCATTTCCCTTTCTCGCAATCCAAACTGAAATAGCTGAACCGCACCGGCATGTTCTCCGAACTGTCGACAAATCCCCTCAGCGCAAACAGACCGGCATACCGGAAATCCACCGGCAGCTCATAGCTTCCTATCTGCCGGAACGATGTATTCGCCAGGATGCCATCGGCATACAGGATACATTTCCGCTCCAATTCCGCCCGTCGCAAACAAGGTCTCGCAACTTGCCCACATGAAGAATATCATCATCACGCTATGCGCGCTAGCCGCCATGACCGCCGCCCTCACCGCGGGCGCCCAAAACCTCCAGCTCCACTACGATTTCCGCCACACGATATCCCCGGCAACCAACCCTAAAAATTTCCCTACCCTCTATTAACCGCCGTACTCGACTACAAATACGTCTCCTATCCCAAACCATCCAACGACCCCATCTTTACCCTCTATTGGTACCGTAGCTTCTTCCACCACAAATTGGAATTCGCCGGCGACTTCTCCGTTTGGACCGAGAACCGCAACCACGGCGACGAGACTACAGCCGGCGAAAAGGGCAAACAAGGCTTCTTTTTTGCCGAACCCCAGGTCTGGTATAACGCCGGAAAAGGCCTCAGCATCGGCTCCAGGCTCAATTGCTATTACCAGTCAATATCCCCGCGGATAGCTGGCAGGCCTACCCGACCCTGGCGGCCCGGATAAAGCTCTAGCTGAAATTTTATTTTACCTTCACATAGGGGTAAAGCGCCGCCAGGTTGTTGTTTAATAAACGAGGATTTGATCACGACCGCTGCCTATAAAGCTATCAATCAATCGCTAACCATGCAATGGGACGACGCCGGTATCATCCGGGCACTCAAAAACCGGGATGAGCAG
>Ga0134126_10007679_pt1 | contig 13539 bp, 11 predicted proteins | sample KB31752_FD_96881 | JGI IMG/M metagenome (GOLD analysis project Ga0134126, IMG submission 96881) | Terrestrial soil microbial communities with excess Nitrogen fertilizer from Kellogg Biological Station, Michigan, USA - KB3-175-2 | ecosystem: Environmental > Terrestrial > Soil > Unclassified ...
ACCGAGGTTCGGGCGGAAATTCCTGAAAAGCTCAGGGGAACTTTGCGGCTCTTCGATCGGGTTTGGTATGGTTCGTATACGCTCACGGCCACGGCTGTCGCGGCCTACCGTCAAGATCAGCGCGAGTTGTTGAGCCATGTCTGATGCGCGCATGAGACATGGAGCGGCGCTCAACTGGAGAGGTCCGCTTTTGGCGGCCGCGATTTTCGCCGCAGTATTCGCGATTCTGTTGATGATCGCGCACCAGAATGAGTCCAATACGAGCGATATGGGATCAAGCTTGCGCCAGGATCCCTACGGGACAAGCTTGCTCTTCGACGCGTATGCGCGCGCTGGGTATCAAGTCGAACGCAGCGAAGACGAGAACTCTCTTTCCGACCGGGACGCTTCGCAAACGACGGCTTTCTTTGTCGGGGGCTATCCGGACGGCAGCAGCGAAAGCGCAAAAGATAAAGTGAGCCGAGGAGGGAAATTTCGCAGACGATTGGAAGATTTTCTTGCGCGTGGCGGTCGCGTCGTGCTGGTCGCATCCCCTTTGAAATTAAAATCGCAATCACAGGGTTGGGAGATCGAGAATCAGTGGCCCGAGGTGTTGCAGGATTCCGCTCCTACTTGGATCTCACCGGACATCCGAATGCCGGCGGGAAGCGAGAAGATGTATCTCGCGGCGGATGCGCCGTGGCTCAAGACAGGCTCACAGTGGACGGCGCTCTATGCGGGGCCTGCCGATTCGGGCGAGAAGCGAAACTCCTCTGCACACGTTTATATGGCGATGCGGCGAGCGGGGAACGGAGAATTGGTCGTCGCGAGCCAAGAATGGTTTTTGCTGAACGAAACGATCAAAACGCATCCAAATCCAGTGCTGCTGGATTTCCTCGCGGGCGGGCGGCCTGCGATTTGGATCGATGAGACACTGCACGGACTGCATCAAGAAGAGGGCGCGCTATGGCTGGTGCAGCGCTACCGGCTGCAAGCAGCGCTGCTGCTTTTCTGGGCGACTTTGCTGATATTGCTTTGGAATATGAGCGGCGATTTGGTGCGGCGGCCGGCGCGTGACTGGAGCGAGGCGATTGTTCGCAACGGCGAAGCGGCGGGGATCGCCGGCGAGCGCCTGCTTCAGCGGAGTATTGCACCTGAAGACGTGGTAGCGGAATGCTGGGAACAGTTCCGCCGCCGCGCCCCGCAGGATGCAAGAGCCATTTCGGAGGATCCGCAACTCGGCTCCCGATTGCGCGCCGCGCTCCCGCAGTCACCTTTAGCCGGTTACGACGAAGTGAGCAAGTTGATTGCGGAACACCGCGCCTTCGCAAAGGGCCTGATTCACACCGCGGATACCGCTTCCAAGAAATTTCGACGGAGCTTCGCTTTGTCGAACAACGGTCAACAGGAGGGCTGAATCGCATGAACGAGAAACCGGTAGTGGACGCAGACGAAAACTCGCGGGCCGCTGACAGTGAAACGCCCCCGACGGCAGCGCTCGAAAGCGCGGCGAGCAGCGCGCAGCGCCTGAGAGAAGCTTTGGGGAGGGTGATTGTTGGCCAAAGCGAGGCGATCGACCTCGCGCTGGTGACGCTGCTCGCGGGCGGTCATGCTTTGGTCGAAGGCGTCCCGGGCGTGGGGAAGACGCTGCTAGTGAAGACACTGGCGCGCGCTGTGGCCGGCGGGTTCCAACGCATTCAGTTCACGCCGGATTTGATGCCTGCCGATATTACCGGCACAAACGTTTTCGACCTGAAGACCCAGGAATTTCGACTCGTGCGCGGACCGATCTTCACAAATTTTTTGCTGGCAGATGAAATCAACCGGGCGCCCGCGAAAACCCAATCGGCTCTGCTGGAAGCTATGCAAGAGCGGCAGGTGACGATTGACCGCGAGAGCTGCGGGCTACCGCCGACATTTGTTGTGTTCGCCACTCAAAATCCCATCGAACACCAGGGGACCTATCCACTGCCAGAGGCGCAGAAGGACCGTTTTCTTCTGAAAATTCGCATGGGTTATCCGGCGTTGGAAGATGAAAATGAGCTGGCGCGGCTGGTGGCCCAAAATGAAGCCCCTGAGCGCCGGCTAGAGCAGGAACTACGAGCGCCAATTTTGCAGAAGGGCGAACTCGAGCAACTGCGCGCGATAACAGCCAGTGTGCGAGTGAGCGAAGCGGTAAGCAGCTATATCGTTGATTTGGTTCGGCAGACGCGGCAGCACGCGGCCGTGTGGATCGGCGGCGGACCGCGAGCGACGCTCGGGTTGCTTATGGCATCAAGGGCGCTCGCGGTACTTGAGCAACGCGACTTTGTGCTGCCCGAGGACGTAAAAACTCTGGCAGTTCCTGTACTCGAGCATCGCATGCTGCTGCGGCCGGAATTCGAGATGGAGGGCGTCGAGGTTCGCGAAGTTATTAGTGCGGTGCTGGAAGCTGTCGAAGTTCCGCGATGAACAGTCGTTACATTTTGTGAGGCAAGGCGTTGAAAAAGGTGAAATGACGATGGGCAGGACAGCATCCATCTTGCGCGCGCCGAGCGGAACGATTATCGCGGAGGAGGTCGAATCCGTGATGCAGCCGATGCGCCGCACGAGGAAATCGATTAATCCGTCCCCACAACGCATTACGCTCCACTCCGTCGGAACATCACTCAGTCCTGCTGCGGCACTTGCGTGGTTGTTGGGCACGCTCGCGGTTGCGGGTTCCATTGCTCCGTGGTTCGTGCATGGATGGCTATTTCTGGGGCTGATTGCTCTCGGGGCTGGGCTCCTCACCGTTTACGACGTATTCGCACTTTGGCTTGCGCGCAACGAACTGGCTCCTGTCTTACTATCGGCGGAAAAAGGCCTTCGTGGACGCGAGGGACAGAGCATCGAGATTCCCTTTGCGGTCACAGGTTCCGGGCGCCGGCTATTCCGCAAGGAAATCCGTTTGGCAATAATGCCGGCCACGCAAGAGAGCGAAGCTGCCATCGAGGTGACATCGGGCCCTCAGCGGCTGAAGCTCGCGCAACCGGGTGCTGTGGGAAGATCGGCGAACGAAACCCGCGAGATGCGGTTGTGGCCATGGAGGCCGAAGATTACGTTGTTTCAGCGTGGTTTGTGGCCTGCGCCGCGTCTTGGAGTCGAGCGAGGCTCCCCACTCGGAATGTGGCGCTTGCGCCGGTGGTTCGATTCGCCAGAGCCGTTGCGGATAGATGCCGATTTGCGGCCAGGGCGGCGGGAAATACTCCGCAGTCCTATTTACCGGACGCTGGTGGCCGCCCGCGAAACGCCCTGGACGGGGCACGGACGTGACTTCGAGCGTTTGCGGGAATACCAGCCGGGAGACAATTTCTCGGAAATCGCATGGAAATCGACGGCACGTCGCGGCGCTCCGGTGACGCGACTTTTCCAATGGGAGCAGAAGCAGGAAATATATTTCGTGGTGGATCAATCGCGCGCCTCGGCGCAAGCGTTCGATCCGGCTTTGAAACCAGGACGCAGTAACCCTCGGGAACGCGCGCCGCGGCGGCTGCTGGACCTTTTCATCGAGACGGCGCTGGTGGGCGCAACGGTCGCGCTGGAGCTCGGCGATGAATTTGGGCTTGTGACTTACGCAGAGGAACCCACGTCCTGGCTGCGTGCAGGCAGCGGTCAGTACCAGTTTCACTGCTTGCGCGAGCAGCTGCTGAACATAAGGCCCTTGGCCACGACCGCTGATTACGAGTCGCTTTTCAACAACATTCGTTTGCGCCTGCGGAGGCGCGCTTATCTAGTGCTGTTAGCCGATCTGGCGGAGCGGTCGATTTCGGATTCGCTGGGCCGTGGAATCGCGCTGCTCCGTTCATCGCATGTTGTATTGATGACAAGTGTTCTCCCCGCGCACGCGCGGCCCGCATTCTCGAGCGACGAGCAACCGCGTGTAGATTCCGATGTGTACGGATTGCTTTCCGGGGAAAAGGAACACCAGCGCCTTGCGGCTCTGGCACGCCGAGTGCGGCAGTTGGGCGCGGATCTGCGATTCGTTGAACCGGAGAATTTCCTGCGAACAGCTACGGAAGGTTATCTCGAAAGCAAACGGGAGCAACGAGTGTGATTTTGGATCTCGAACGATTTCAGGCAAAGGAGCGGCCATACTGGAACAAACTCGAAGCGCTGCTCGCCACGTTCGAAAGCCGGCCTGACCGCCGGATGAGCCCTGCAGAAGCTGAGCTCCTGCTAGAGCTGTACTCGCAAACCGCAGCGGGCGTTAGCCGGCTGGCGCATGGGGCGGTAGCGCCCGAGTTAAGCCGATACTTGGAGCGACTGGTTGCGCGAGCTTATGCGGAGCTTTACTATGCTCCGCCAAAACGCTCCGAACTCTGGCATCCGCGCAGGTGGCTGCGGGTTTTTACGGCGTTTCCGGAAGCATTCCGGCGGCAATCACGATATTTTGCGCTCGCCGTTCTGATCACGATTCTGGGCAGCGCATTCGGCGGATTGGCTGTGCGCTACGATCCAGCATCATTGGACGTGCTGCTCCCCGCAGATTACCTGCGCAATCCCGGCCTTCGCGTACGACAGGAGGAGAGGGGGAAGAACCGGCATCTGGATTCCGCGCAGTTGGAGGCAGCTTTTTCCGCTCAGCTCATCACGCACAATATCGAAGTCGCGCTGCTCGCGGCGGGGCTGGGCGTAACGTTTGGAATTGGGACGGCGCTGCTGCTCTTCGAAAATGGCCTTCTGCTTGGCGCCGTGGCAGTTCGTTATACGCAGCAGGGCTTCGGGCTGTTCGCGATGGCGTGGCTGCTGCCGCACGGTGCGTTCGAGATTCCGTCAATATTAATAGCCGGACAAGCAGGATTTTATCTGGCGCGATTGCTGCTGCGGCGGCGCGAGGACCGCGATATGCGCGGAGCGATGCGCGAATGGCTACTGCTGATTGCAGGATTAGCGCTAATGCTTGTCTGGGCCGGGCTGATGGAAGCATTTTTTTCGCAGCATCATGCGCCCGTGCTGCCGTATGGATTCAAGGTTGCGGTGGGCGCGGCAGAATTGGCGCTGCTCACGCTTTATTTGCTGCTCATCGGGCGAAAACAAACGGGGCGAAAACAACCGTCCGCAATTGGGCGCGAAAGCGTTCCTACGGAGAGCAGATGAAAGATTCGCAGCAAAAGCGCGCGGCGACAGCGGCCGAATTGACCGTCGCCACTCCGGAAGGCGTCCTCTTCCGATTGCCGCTGGCCGGACCCGCGGCGAGGCTTTATGCCATGTTGCTCGATATCGCCATTGTTTTGGCAGGAGTGAATGGGCTGGGTTATCTGGTTTACTGGATTTTCGCGAAGGCGCCGGGTTTCGGAGTTATGGCAATCACGCTCGCGGAATTCGCGATCGGATTCGCATACAGCGCGCTGCTGGAAGGTTTTTGGAACGGACAAACGATAGGAAAGCGCCTGTTTCATTTGCGTGTGATTGACGAATCCGGTCTTCCGCTACGGATCGAACAGGCATGGGTGAGGAACCTTATGCGCGTGGTAGATGCTCTGCCGCTGGCTTATCTTGTCGGAGGCATCTCGGTCTTGAGCAGCCCGATTATGCAACGATTTGGTGACCGGGTGGCTGGAACTCTGGTTGTCCGCGAGACGCCATTATCCGTCCCAACCGAAGGGGCCTGGAACGAACAGAAATACAATTCGTTCACAGGGTATCCGGCAATTGCCATGCGTCTGCGCCGCGCGGCGACACCCCAACTGGCGAGTTTGATTCAGGATGCTCTGCGCCGCCGCAATGAACTGGCGCCATACGCGCGACGTGAGATTTATAGGGAGCTGGCAGCGTATCTGCAGACCGAGATCTCTCCATTCCCGGACGAATTGGTCGAGATTCTCAGCGATGAACAATACTTGACCAATGCGGCTGGCGTACTGTTCCGGGATCAACGACCAGTGAGACTCCACAATCGATAGGTGACAGCTACTCCCAGCCAACGAGCAGGGCCAGCTCCAAATCGGGAACGTTCCCACAGAAAAGGCCGGTTGCAGTGTGTATTTTTGGCCCGGCGCAAATATTTTTTGCCGCTGCATTTCCGTTCCCGGTGATTCGCGCTGAAAGTTGCCTGCGGTTTGGCGGTTAGCACGAGCGCTTGGATTTCCATGCACGGCAATCTTGGAACCTGTCAGGAATCGCGTTTCAAGCAGAGAGAACTTCGGCGAGCCGACTGGAATGGGCGAAGAGGATATGTTGAAGCGCGCGCAACCGTGGAGACGCGTGGACAAATTCTCGTTTACCAAAATAGGCCATTTGCCGCGATATTCACACGCAGTTGCGACGGACGCACGCGCACGCCGTCGCAGGACGGCCTGCCTTCGCGAATGTTATCCCTATTTCGCCGTGCGCTGCGGCTATTGCTCGGAAAAACCGTTTCGCTGGACGCGCAAGTTCTCACCCAGCGATCTTGCTTTGCTGGCCAAGGGCGAGAGCGGCCGCCTGGCTTTGTGCCGCCGGCTTGGCTGCAACGCCGTGCCCAACGACGATTTCACGGCGCGGCGCGACAGCGCACAGATTGTTCTCCAAGGCAAGGGCCAGGGGCACGGAATCGGTCTGTGTCAGCGCGGTGCTGAAGCGATGGCTTCCGACGAGCGAATTGCACTGAAGAGCTAGCACTGCCGCTAGTCGGTCTGAGCCGCTCTCGAGATGTACGATTTTCGTGTTCGGAAAATAATGAGCGATAATGGCCGCCGAGCTTCCGATGGGGCAAGACGCGTTTCGCTCATGCGTCGGAGTCGCAAAGATCCGTTCGATCACCCCGGAAACGGATATTGCTCTTTTAGTGCGTCAGTTGGGGTGAGCGATGGGATTTGAACCCACGACCCTCGGTGCCACAGACCGATGCTCTACCAGCTGAGCTACGCTCACCCCCGCGTGTGAATTGATAATAGCACGTGGCTACGTCGCGATAAAGCTGCCCAACTCCTGGTCCAGTTGGCTCGTGTAAATTCAATATTCTCCATCGAAAGTTCTGGTCGAACGCCGAAACACACGCCCAACCGATGTTTTCGCGGACATGCTCCACTTCAGTTCGGTTTGCGCGGACGAAAAGGAATCGGAGGAGAAGGAGCCTTCGGCGGCGCGGATTTTTGCATCTGCGCTCTTGCGAAATCGGCCCACGGTCCGCGCGACTGCAATTGCAAATACGAAATCCAGTGCTGCAGGGCAAGTTGCTTGCGCCCATTTTTCTCGTATGTCGAGGCCAAATTGAAATGCGCGTCAGCGTGAGATGGATCGAGTTCAACGGCGTTCCGCATGTGCTGAATCGCTTTTTCCGAGTCGCCAATTTCGTCGAATACGCAGCCAAGATTGAAATGCCCCACCACGCTATCGGGTTCAAGTTCGAGCGCGGTGCAAAACTCCAGCCGCGCCTTTTCGAGTTCTCCAGTTTTGTAAAACACACAGCCCAAATTGATGTGCGGCTCGCTCCAGCGCGGCTGCATTTCAATCACACGGCGGTACAGCCGCATGGCCTCTTCCGTCCCGTCCGGCTGGGACTCGCAGCGCACGGCATACTCGAAAATCTCTTCCGCTGCCGAAGACTGCATTTCAAGAACTTTCTCACCGCCGCCGGCCGTGCTGTGAAACGGGAGAACGAATTGTCCTGTCAGCGGTTCGACTGCCGAACCGGCGAAGCCCGGAGCTATCGCGGCGATCTGCCGGCCATTTGGGAAAAACTGAAATTCGCCAAGCGGAGCGCGAACGGTCTGGCCAGTTTCCAGAGCAGCGACAACGCGGCAGATTTTGCGAGCGGGAATACGGCTCTCGGTAATGGTCTTGATTGAACGGAGCGCGACGAGATCGCCAAAATTGTAAAAGCGCTCGCCCCAGCGCACGCTCGGCACAACGAGGCGAAGCCGGTGCCAATAGCGCAAACGAGAAGGTTCGACGCCTACAATCCGGCTGACCTCGCGTTGCGTAAAACGTTCCGGCAATTGGTTTATTGTCCCCGCGAAACTCTAGGTATCAACTCTTCGTTGCAATTATCCACCCATTGTCAACATGGCCCTCGCGAGGGCCGGAATCGCACAGATTCCTAATAGAGCTGCCACCCAAGCGACTTCGGCTGATCGCAACTCTAACGAAACTGCGTTACTTCGTGAACACGCAAACGCACGCAATTGGCAGCACTCCACACATGCCTTGCTAAACTTGCATAAAAGAGGGGACCAGACGCAGAGACAGATTCCAATTCTGCGACATTCCGTGCAGAGGACAGAACACAGGCAAGTTGAGAGAATGATTGACGCGGCGCGGCCGGCAGCGTTAGCGCTGGCTTTGCTGACCTTGCGCGAGTCCGTCCCGCCTGCGGCGGCGGATCCTTTTGCCTCTGCCGGCACTCAAGCAGCGGCGTACACGACAATTTTCCTGGCGGGATATCTTGCCGTTTCGCTTGCGGTGCTTGCTCTGAGCCAATTTCGCTGGTTCGACAAATTCCAATATCCTCCGGAGTTGGATGCCATCGGCCTGGCAATTTTTATTGCATTGACGCCCTCGCTTGGACCGTTCTGGATTTTCTATCTGCTGGCGGTTTTCGCGCTCGCGGCAGTCGGCAAACGAACTGGAGTTTCTCTGTATGAATCGCGCATGGGAAATTTGTTCGCGAGCGACGCGGGGCTGCTGAGCGCAGGAGCGGCGATTGCCACGGTCGTGCGTTCGGCTTGGCTGGGACCGTCAGGAGCGCAGGGTGCTTTGAGCGGACGAACCGTCGGCATCTGGATGCTGATCGCAGCGGTGACGTATTTGGGCGGCTTATGCGCGGCGTGGCTTGGACTTCGCGAACGAACCCTCGAAGGGAAAGAGGGATTTGTGGAGATGCTGCTCGGGCTGGTCCGCGTCGAAAAAGGCGTAGCAGAATCAGTTCGCTTGGTGCTGAGCGAGCTGGCGCGAGAGTTCGATTGCGAAAGGGCGCTTCTGGCGATCTGCGACGAGGAAGTGGAGAGAGTGTTTACGTGGGCAGCCGATCAGGATCGGCGTCACGTCATCGCGCCGGAGGTTTTGCCGCTAGGCAAGGCGGAAGCGTATCTGGCGGACAACTTAGATCAAACTGTATGTTGGAATTCACTCGACGGGCAAAGGCGTGGCTTTGGATGGCACAGAACCACGGGAGCGCCGCTTCGCGAAATGCAGAATCCGCCGGCTGTCGTAAGGGAGGCGCTTAATGCTCGTTCGATCATGGCTGTGACCGCGACAACGGCGGGGCATCCGGTCGGTCGAATGCTGCTTATAAACGGGCGCCGCGGATTCACCAAAAGAGACTTGGCCTGGTTCGAGCGGCTGGCGCGGCATCTCAACGCGCCACTCGATAACGTTTTTCAGCTTCGAAATTTGCGCACTCGCGCCGTTGAAGCCGAGCGGAGCCGAATCTCACGCGACTTGCACGATGGAATTCTACAAACTCTGATGAGCCTGAATATCCAGCTTGGCGTGCTGGGCCGAAAAGCTTCGCACGCGCCGGAGGCAGCCTCGCACGAGCTGGCCCTTCTGCAAAAGACTGTCAAACAGGAAGGCGAAGATCTCCGGCAGATGGTAAAGGACCTGCGTCCGCTGCGCGTGGAGAGCGCGGATTTGCGCGAGATGATGTACGGCTTTGCGGAGAGATATCACAACGAGAGCGGCACAATCGTGGATTTGTTCCTGGAGGAGAACGATTTGCGCGCCCCCGACCGCATTTGCCGCGAAGTTTTCCAGATATACCGTGAGTCACTCAACAACATAAAAAAGCATGCGCATGCCAGCCACGTCGTGGTAAAACTATGGCAAGACGACACGAAAGTGTTTTTAGTTGTCGATGACAATGGGCAGGGATTCAGCTTTTCGGGTAAGTTTACCAGTGAAGAGCTGGATCGGTTGCGCTTGGGGCCCATTTCGATCAAGGAAAGAACGAGAACCGTGGGGGGGGTCCTAACGGTGGAGTCCAATCCCGGGCATGGCGCGCGTCTGACAATAGAAATTCCGTTGAATTAAGTTGAATTAAACTGATGACCCAGCGATGAGCAAGAGCAAAACGCCTGTGCGCATTCTGATTGCGGACGACCATGCGATTTTTCGCGATGGCCTCCGCAAACTGTTCGATGGAAGCGATGAGGTTGCCATCATCGGCGAAGCTTCGAACGGAAATGAATGCATCAAGATGCTGGCCAAGCTCAAGCCGGATATTTTGCTGCTGGATTTGCGCATGCCGGAGAAAGACGGACTCGGCGTGCTGGAGGAAACGAACTTCGATTCCATTCCGACGCGCGTGATTGTTCTAACAGCCGCAGAGGATGACCGTGACGTTGTGCGCGCGATGCGACTCGGCGCTCGCGGCGTAGTACTCAAACAGTCTGCCAGCGATCTGCTGCTCAAGAGCATTAAGAAAGTGCATGACGGTGAAATCTGGCTCGATAACCGCATGACCGCGGAGGTAATTGACGCGTTCAAGCGGTCCGCCGAAACCGGACAGCGGCGCGATAAGCCGCTCCTGAGCGAACGCGAAAAGGAAATAGTGCAGTTGGTGGCTCAGGGATTTCGCAATCGAGAAATAGGCGAAAAGCTGTTCATCAGCGAGCAAACGGTGAAAAATCACCTGCACAATATCTTTGATAAACTGGGCGTATCGGACCGGCTCGAGTTGGCGTTGTACGCGATTCATCATCGGTTGATTGATCAAAGCTAGAATTGGCGCGTCGAAGTTTTTCGCAAAAGCTGTGTCTGAAGTTTGTCAGATTTCCGCACGTTCGTTTTCCGCAACCACTCCCGATTCCTTGACACTCACCTGCTGCGAATGTCGTACATCATAGAAACAGATGCCTGAGCAATCGAACGAGCGAATCTGTCCGCGATGCGGGGGAACGATTCCCGCGGGCGTCGCGGGCTGCCCGCGTTGCGAGCACCGCTGGAGGTCGTTTCTGAATTCGCGCGAAACGGTGCTGGGGGGGAGTGTTCTCATTGTCATCGTTCTGTTCTTCGTTACGGGTGGCATCGTGCGTGCATATCACGAGAAGCTGCACTCCCTTGCCGGCCAGTGGTTCGACGCCGCGCAGACGAATTTGAATACGGGCCACGCGCCCGCCGCGCTTGCGGATTTGCGAAACGCGTTGGTGTACGAACCGGAGGACCTTCGCATACAGTTTCGGCTGGCGCAGGCGCTGATGGCCGCCGGGCGCGACGACGAGGCGCGTACCTACCTGGAGGGTCTGTTATCGCAAGCCCCATCAAATGCGCAGGTAAACCTAGCCCTGGCGCAGATCGCCGCCGAAGCGGGTAATGAAACAGACGCGCTGCGCTATTACCACGGGGCAATCTACGGCGTTTGGCCGAATAATGCGGAGGCGAATCGCCTCAACGCGCAGCTCGAGCTTTGCAAGTTCCTGGTCGCGCGAAATGATGAGGCAAATGCCGATGGAGAGTTAATTGCCCTGGCTGCCGAGATTCCGGCTAAAAACAGCTCGCCGCTGCATGAGCAAACGGGAGAACTCTTTTTGCAAGCCGGCGACCCGGGACGCGCTCTGGCGGAATTCCGCGCAGTCTTGCGCGCTCCGAAATCACCCGTAGCCGCGTGGAAGGGCGCGGGAATATCGGCGTACAAACTCGGGTATTTTGGCGTGGCGCAGAGATATCTTCAGCGGGCGCAAAGACTGGACAAGAAGGACATGGAGGTAAACTCCTATCTTGAGACTGCGCGCTTGGTACTGCAATGGGATCCTTACCTCGCTGGATTGCGAGAGGCGCAACGCAGCGATCGCACGCGTCATGATTTTTCACAGGCGCTCGAGCGGCTGCAGTCGTGCGCAAAAACAAGCGGAACGGAATTGCCCGCCCAGATGCCGACCGCCGCGCAACAAGCAAACGCCTCTCAGAACGGATCCACCGGACAAAATGCAGTGCAGAAATCCGCTCCCAACGATTTGGCATCGCTTTATGCTCAGGCCCAGACGTTGAGGCCGCAGTTATCTGAAAGAAATCTGAAACGGCATGCTGACCAAATTGATGCCGCGATGAACCTTGTGTTCGCAATCGAGACGACAACCGCGCAGAAATGCGGCGAACCAACGGGATTGGATAAAGCTCTGCTCGAAATTCAAAAGACGCTCCAAGGTGGCGAACGATGAGCGAGATCGATAGCGCCACCGGGACAGCATCGGCGTCCCATGAACCCCAAAATGCCGAAAAAAAGGAGCGTAGCCGCATCGAGCGGTTGTGGACGGTCTGGCGTCGAAAAGCGCTGACCCTACGCGAAGGCCAGCTTTTCCTCTTGCTGGCCGTAATCATCGGACTGCTCTCTGGCACGGTAGTCGTGTGCTTCCGGGTAGCCATCGATTGGGCGCGATTTTGGCTGCTCGGTCCGTCCATGGAACCTGGAACATTGCGGGTCTTACTCGCGCCATCGCTGGCGGGAATCGCTGTTGCGCTTCTCGTGATTTACGCCTTCAAAAGGGCTCGCGGAAGCGGCGTCAATCAAACCAAAGCCGCTGTGTATGTATTTGATGGCTACATCCCGTTCCGCACGGTTATTGGGAAATTTCTCACCTGCGCGCTCGCCATTGGCAGCGGTCAGTCGCTCGGGCCCGAAGACCCCTCTCTGCAAATGGGTGCTGGAATCGCCTCAACTTTGGGCCGCGGCCTGCGCTTGTCCCGAGAAAAACAGAGATTGCTGGCCCCCATCGGCGCCGCAGCGGGACTTGCTGCCGCATTCAACGCGCCTATTTCTGCGACGATTTTCGTAATCGAGGAGATTATCGGAACGTGGAGCGGCGGCGTGTTAGGCGCGGTGATTCTCGCTGCAATTTCCAGCGTTGTGGTGATGCGGGAATTTTTAGGGAGTGCGCCGATGTTCCGCGTCCCGACAGTGATCTTCCGGCGCCCAACGGAACTGATCGGCTACGCGGCCCTAGGGATTATCAGCGGAGTTGCAGGGCTTGCGTTTCTCAAATTCATCGCCTACTTCCGCCCGCGACTAAGAAAGCTGCCGCGCTGGACGCAATTTGCTCAACCTGCGGTTGCAGGCCTGCTCATCGGCATCATTGGAATTTGGCTGCCGCAGGTCATGGGGAGCGGCTATCCCATAATCGACCAGGTCCTGCACGATCAATTCGTTTGGAAAATGCTGTTGCTGCTGGGCGTGTTCAAGATCATCGCCACGGGAATTTCGTTTGTGAGCGGCACCCCTGGCGGAATGTTTGCGCCTGCACTGTTCATCGGCGCCACATTAGGCGGCGCAGTCGGCGAGTTTGAGCATGTGATTTTCCACCGGCCGGTTTCCTCCGTTCCGGAATTCGCATTGGTCGGCATGGGGACGTTTTTTGCCGCCTTTTTGCGCGTGCCGATTACGTCCGTATTCATGGTCGTGGAAGTTAGCCAGCATTACACAATGATTGTGCCGACCATCGTCGCCAATATGATTGCGTATTTTATCTCCCGCAAATATCAGAAGGTGCCTCTGTTCGATTTCCTGGCGCGCCAGGATGGTTTCTATTTGCCTTCGATCGAAGAAATGCGCGAGCAAACGACTCTTCGCGTCGAAGACGCCATGCGCTCGCCCGCTGGAGTTGTCTTCCGCGAGGACAATTTGAA
>Ga0134126_10007680_pt1 | contig 13538 bp, 14 predicted proteins | sample KB31752_FD_96881 | JGI IMG/M metagenome (GOLD analysis project Ga0134126, IMG submission 96881) | Terrestrial soil microbial communities with excess Nitrogen fertilizer from Kellogg Biological Station, Michigan, USA - KB3-175-2 | ecosystem: Environmental > Terrestrial > Soil > Unclassified ...
AAGCGTGTCGCCGCCAACCAGTACGACAACTACTCCCGGGGCAACTCCGTCTTCGTCGACCCGAGTGTCTACGGACGCTGCCTGATGCTCGTGATGCTGGTCGTGACGACGGTCGTGCTGTGGGGGACGCGGCGCCAGGTCCAGGCCGGCGCCGCCGTGCTCGCCTGGCTGCTCGCCGGACTCGTGACGAGCTTCTCGCAGTCGAGCATCGCGGGGCTGCTGCTCGGGCTTGCCGTGCTGGCCGCGTATCGCTGGAGCGTGCGAGGGACGATCGCGGTCTGCGCCGCGCTGCTCGCGCTCGCCCTCGCCGTGCTGCTGCTCGCGCCGAAGAGCTGGCACCTGAAAGGCAGCAGCGCCAGCAGCGCGACGGCCGGCCGCACGACGCTGATCGAAGGCGGTCTCGAACTGTTCGAGGACCGCCCGCTGCAGGGCTTCGGCTCGGGATCGTTCGAAACCGAGTACAAGCGCCACACCAGCGTGAGCCAGGCGACCACCCAGAACGCGGTCTCGGCCTCGCACACGATCCCCGTGACGATCGCCGCCGAGCAGGGCCTGATCGGGCTGATCGTCTACGGCGCGCTGCTCGCCGTCGCGTTCATGGCCCTGTTCACCGGCGCCGGGCGATCGCCGCCGCGCATCGCGATCGCCGCCTGCTTCGCCGCGCTCGTGCTCCACACGTGGATCTACGCGGACTTCCTCGAGGACCCGTTCACGTGGGCGCTGCTCGCGATCGGGGTCGCGCTCGCACGCGCGGGCGCGGCGTCGTCTGGGCCGCTCGCTCCCGGGGACGCTCCGGCCGCGGCTCCGGCAGCGGCGCACGTGGCGGCCGAACGGACCGCGGGCGAGCCGCCCCGCGAGCCCTCGGGCGCCGCGTGAGCGCGCCGCGCCCGCGGGCCCGCCGGACGGCCCCTGAGTAGCTTCTAGCCGTGCTCGGCTACCTCAGGCGCCTGGTGACGACCGGCGCGGCGTACCAGTTCGGCGACATCGTCGCCAAGGGGCTGGCGCTGCTCACGCTCCCGCTCTACACGCACCACATCGGGCCCGGGGCCTACGGCGCCGCCGAAGCGCTGCTGACCGCGGTGATCCTCGCGAGCATCCTCGTGCGCGGGGGCGTCGGCGAGGCGTTCGTGCGCTTCTACTTCGACGACGACGACCAGGCGCGGCGCGAGCGGATCGCGCGCACCGCGACGGCGTTCGTCGCGTGGACCACGACGCTCGCGGCGATCGCCGGGCTGATCTTCTCCGCGGCGCTCTCGGAACTGATCCTCAACTTCCGCGACCCGCTGCTGGTGGACTGCGCCCTGCTCGGCCTGTGGGCGTTCACGAACCTGGAGATGGCCTACGCCCAGCTGCGCGTGGACGAGCGCGCGCGCACCTACATCTACGCGTCGGGTGCGAACGTCGGGCTGACCGTCACGTTCACGATCGCGCTCGTCGTGTTCGCGGGGCAGGGCGCGCGCGGGCTGCTGCTGGGCAACTTCGCCGCCTCGGCCCTGGTCGTGCTCGGGCTGTGGTGGGTGCTGCGGCGCCGGGTCTCGCTGCGGGTGCGCTTCTCCGACCTGCGCGCGATGCTCGCGTTCGGGCTGCCGACGGTGCCCGCCGACGCCAGCGTCTACGGGCTGCAGGTCGTCGACCGCTTCTACCTCTTCCGCTCCTACTCCCACACCGCGGCCGGAACGTATGCCGTCGCGATCAAGCTGGCGACCGTCGTGTTCGTCGCGGTGCGGGGGTTCCAGTACGCGTGGCCGCCGCTGGCCTACTCGATCTCGGACGACGAGGAGGCGAGCCGTCTCTACTCGCTGGTCACCACCTACTACGCGCTCGCCACCGGGGTCGTGGTCTGCGCCGTCGCCCTGCTCGGCCGCTGGCTCGTCAGGCTGCTCTCGGCGCCGGCCTACTTCGAAGCGCACAAGGCGCTGCCTTGGCTGGCGCTCGGCTGGTCGCTCTACGGCCTCTACCTCGTCTTCGTGGCGATCTCAGGGCGCGCCCGGGTGACCTCGCGCAACCTGCCGGCGGCCGCCGCGGGGCTGGCCGTGAACGTCGCGCTGCTGCTCGTGCTCGTGCCGGCGAGCGGAGCGGGGCTCGGAATCGCGGGCGCCGGGATCGCCCTGTGCGGCGCCTACCTCGCGATGCTCGCGGTGATCTACCTCCTCACGCGCAGCCTGTTCCGCGTCGGCTTCGAATGGCGGCGTCTGACCCAGCTCGTCGCGATCCTCGCGGCGGTGGCCGCGTCCGGGGAGCTGCTGCTGCCCACCAACGGCCTGGTCGGCCTCCTCGCCCGCATCGCATGGCTCGCGCTCGTGCCCGCCGCGCTGCTGCTGACCGGCTTCTTCCACCCGCACGAGCGCGCCGAAGCGCGCCGTCTCGCGGCGGACGCACGGCGCCGCGTGGCCGCGTTCAGGGCGCGTCACGGCGAGCTGGAGGCCTACGCCGAGGATCCGCTGCGCGACATCTGAGCGTTGTACCGCGCGGCGGCCTCGCGTAGGCCCTCGCCCCGCCCCGGTCGCATGCTGGCGCGCGCGTTCAGCCACTGCCGGCGGGCGTCGTGCCCGGGCAGCACCAGCGCGCCGGCCGCGCGCTCGGCGTAGGCGGCGGCGGTCAGCCAGCGCACCGCCCGTGCGGCTGCGGCGGAGTGGTGCTTTCGCATGTAGAGGTCGCGGTTGCGCGCCAGCTCCACGATCCGCCGCTCCGGCGCGCCGCCGGTGGCGAGCTGCTCGTGGTGGATCGCGCGCGCGCCCGGGACGTAGAGGCTGCTCCAGCCCGCGTCGCGCAGCCGCCGCGCGAAGTCGACCTCGTCGGAGTAGACGAAGAAGTCCGGATCGAGCCAGCCCACCTCCTCCGCGGCGCTGCGGCGCACGAGCAGCGCCGAGGACTGGCACCAGTCGACGCTGCGCGTGCGGGTGCCGCGACTCTGCACGGTCAGCGCGCGGTGCAGCTGGAGCGCGCCGGCAACCGCGCTCGCCGGACCGGGGAAGCGCCACGCGCACGCCTGCGCCGAGCCGTCGGGAAGGAGCAGCTGCGCGCCGGCGCAGGCCGCGCGCGGCTGTGACTCGAGCGCCTGCCAGAGCGCGAGCGTCGCGCCCTCCAGCAGCTCGGAGTCCTCGTTCAGGAGCAGGGCGTAGCGGCCTCGCGCGCGTTCGAGCAGCTCGCTGTCGTTGCGCGCCTTGCCGCGCCGTTCCTCCAGCGCCAGCACCTCGTCGACGGCCGGGTGCCCGCGCGCCGCCTCGGCCGAGCCGTCGCCGGAGCAGTTGTCGAGCACGAGCGTCTCGGTCGCGAACGGCAGCCGCGCCCGCTCCCGCGCGATCGCGTCGAGCCCGCGCAGCAGCAGCTCGCGCTGCGCGGTGTTGACGACGCAGAAAGTCAGCTCGACGTTGCCGTCAGGGGCCATGGCGCCCGTATTCTCCGCTGCCGTGCGTGTCCACGTCGTCGACCCCTCCGCCTTCACGCCGCCCTACGACCACGCGCTGTGCGCGGCGCTCGCCGCGACGGGCGCCGACGTCGAGCTCGTCACGAGCAGCTTCGCCTACGGACCCGTCGCGGAACCTGCGGGCTACGAGCGCCGCGAGCTGTTCTACCGCGCGGCCGGACGTGTGGGCTCGCCGCCACTGCGCCGGGTCGCCAAGCTCGCCGAGCACGTCCCCGACATGCTGCGCTACCGCCGCGCGGCACGGGCGGCCGACCTCGTCCACTTCCAGTGGCTTGCGGTGCAGCAGCTCGACTGGGCTCTGCTTCCGTCGGGACGGCCGCTCGTGATCACCGCCCACGACGTGCTGCCGCGCGAGCCCGCTCCCGGCCAGCGGCGCGGCCAGCGGCGCGTCTACGGGCGCTTCGATGCCGTCGTCGTGCACTCCGAGCACGGGCGGCGGCGGCTCGTCGAGGAGCTCGGGATCGCGGCCGAGCGTGTGCACGTGATCCCCCACGGCGTCCTCGAGCACCTCGCCGCCGCGCCGCCGGCGCCCGCTCCTTTCGAGACCGAGCTCCCGGTCGTCCTGTGCTTCGGCCTGATGCGCCCCTACAAGGGCATCGATCTGCTGCTCGACGCATGGCGGGGGATCGAGGGCGCCGAGCTGTGGGTGGCCGGGATGCCCAGGATGGACATCGCCCCGCTGGAAGCGGCGGCGCCGCCGAACGTGCGCTTCGTGCCGCGTTTCATCGGCGACGACGAGCTGCCCGCCTACTTCCGCCGCGCCGATCTGGTCGTGCTCCCCTACCGGGAGATCGACCAGTCGGGCGTGCTGTTCACCGCGCTCGCGTTCGGCCGGCCGCTGCTGCTCAGCGACGTGGGCGGCTTTCCGGAGATCGCTTCCACGGGCGCCGCGCGCACGTTCCCCGCCGGCGACGCCGCCGCCCTGCACAGTGCGCTGGGTGAGCTGCTCGGCGATGCCGGCGAGCGGGAGCTGCTGGCCGCGCGAGCGGCCGGGCTCGCGGCGGGGGACTACTCGTGGGGCGAGATCGGCCGCCGCACGCTGGCGCTCTACGAGAGCCTGCTCGCGGCCCGCGGCTAGTCCTTCCAGAAGTCGTGCAGCAGCTCGCCGTCGCCTTCGTGGCGTGCGCCGAAGACGATCAGCGAGAGGCCCTCCGGCCCCGCCTCCCAGGCGCGGGTCACCTCGGGCGAGACGCGGATCGCGTCGAGCTCGGCGACGTCGACGATCTCGTCGTCGAGGCGGATGCGCCCGCCGCCCGCGACCACGACGTAGACCTCCTCGGCCGCGTCGTGCTTGTGACCGAACGCTGCGCGCTTGCCCGGCTTGAGCACGTGATACGCGAAGCCCGTCTGCGTGGCCCCGAGCTCCTCGCGCGGGAAGTGCGCCTCGCCGAGCTCGCCAAAGCCGAACTTCGGCGCGCTGTCCTCGGTCTCGCGAAGGTTCTTCAGCGTGTAGCTCACCTGCGCGCGAGTCTACCCGCGCCGGGTTCGCCAGAATCCTCACCTGTTGCTCGCGCTCGAGATCGTCTTCTGGCTCTGCGCCGCCCTGATCGTCTGGACACAGGCCGGCTACCCGCTCGCCCTCGCGGTGGCCGCGCGCGCCCGCGGGGGCCCGCCCCGCGCGCCCGCGGGCACCGCCCCGGAACCGCAGCAGCTTCCCGCGCTGTCGTTGGTGATCGCCGCTCACGACGAGGAGAGCGTGATCGCCGCCAAGGTGCTGAACGCGCGCGAGCTCGACTATCCGCCCGAGCTGCTCGAGGTGATCGTCGCATGCGACGGCTGCACCGACGCGACCGCCGAGCGCGCCCGCGCAGCCGGCGCGGATCTCGTGCTCGAGCTCCCGCGCGGCGGCAAGATCCGCGCACAGGACGCCGCCGTCGAGCGGGCGCGCGGCGAGCTGATCGCGTTCTCCGACGCGAACGCGCTGTGGGAGCCCGGCGCCGCGCGGGCGCTGGTCGCCGCCTTCGCCGACCCCGCCGTCGGCTACGCCTGCGGCCAGGTGCGCTTCGTGCAGGCCGCCGGCCGCGGGGGGGACAACCAGGAGGGTCTCTACTGGCGCTACGAGATGGCCGTGCGCGAGCTGGAGTCGCGGCTGTCCTCGATCACCGCGGGCAACGGCGCGATCTACGCCACCCGCCGCGAGAGCTACATCGTCGTCGACGAGATCATGGGACACGACCTCTCGCTGCCCTTCAACATCGTCAAGCGCGGGCAGCGCGCGGTGTACGTGCCCGGCGCGCGCGCGAGCGAGAAGATGGTGCCGACGATCGGCGGCGAGTTCGCCCGCAAGCGCCGGATGATGAGCCACACCTGGCCGATCCTGCTGCGCGGCGGCATGCTCTCTCCGCGCGGCTACCCGCCCGGCTACGCGCTGATGATCTTCTCCCACCGCGTGCTGCGCTACGCGCTGCCGTTCCTGCATCTGGCCGTGCTCGCTGCGAACATCGCGCTCGTGGCCGGCACCGACGGCGGCACGCGCACGCTCTACCTGGTCACGCTCGCGCTGCAGGTGGCGCTGCTCGTTGCCGCCGCGGCGGCGGGGTCGGTGCGCTGGCGGCCGCTGCTCGTCGCCCGGTATTACGTGCTCACCGCGGCGTCGCCCGCTGCCGGGCTGTGGGACTGGCTTCGGCACGGGACGGAGGCCGCCTGGGAGGCCGCCGAGGGGACGCGGTGAGGTGGGGGACTACGCCGCGAGTGCGCGCTCGACGTAGACGCCGGGCCCGGATGGATCGGGCGGCTCTTCGCCGTGGGCGAGCATCAACTCGAAGTGCGCGGCGAGCGCGGACCGCATTTCGGCGATGCACGCGTCGATCGTCTCGCCCGTGGCAACGCAGCCGTCCACGTCAGGCGACGACGCCGAGTAGTTGGAGGGCGGTCCGCCCTCGATGAGGATCAGGTAGCGCTCTGGGTCGATCGTCACCGAACCCCTGCCTGTCCCATGATGCTTGCCGTCGTCTTCGGGTGCAAGTCCTGGTTCCGATGAGCTGGAACGGGAAACCTGGGAGCCGGGTGCGATGGTTCTCGCGCCCGGTGCGAGAATCCCGCCCCGTGCTGCGCCGCCTCGTCGACATCGCGGTCTCGGCCACGGCGCTGGTGCTGCTCTCGCCGCTGCTCGTGCTCGCAGCGCTGGCGGTCAAGCTCGAGAGCCGCGGCCCGGTCCTCTACCGCCAGCGCCGCGTCGGCCGCGGCGGCAAGCCTTTCGACGTGCTGAAACTGCGCACGATGGTGCAGGGCGCCGAGCACATCGGTGCCGGCCTCGCGATCGACGCGGGCGACGCGCGCGTGACCAGGGTCGGCGCGCTGCTGCGCCGGACCTCGCTCGACGAGCTGCCGAACCTCGTCAACGTGCTGCGCGGCGAGATGTCGCTGATCGGCCCGCGCCCGACGCTGCCGGTGCAGGTCGAGCAGTACACCCCGCGCCAGCGCGGGCGTCTTCAGATCAAGCCCGGCATCACCGGCTGGGCCCAGGTCAACGGCCGCGCCGCGCTGCCCTGGGCGGAGCGGATCGAGCTCGACCTCTACTACATCGAGCACCGCTCGCTGGCGCTCGACCTGCGCATCCTCGCCCGCACGCCGGGAATGGTGCTCGGCGGCTCGGGCCTCTACAAGGGCGCCACCGGGGGCTGGGAGGGAGAGCTGTGAGCGAGCGCGCCGCGATCCTGCTCACGGGCGTGGGCAAGCGCTACGACATCGTGTCCTGCTTCGCGCAGCTGACGAGGACGATCGCGGCCGACCCCTCGCCGCTGGCGCCCGCGCAGTACGCGGCGGACATTCGCGTCGAGGTGCCGCGGATGGACGACCCGGCCTACGTGCCGGCGCTGGCAGAGCTGTGCGAGCGCCACGGCGTGGGCGCGGTCCTGCCGCTGACCGACCTCGACATCGAGATCCTCGCGCGCGCACGCGAGCAGGGGCGGCTGCCCGCCCTGGTCCCCTCCGCCGAGGTCGCGCGCGCCACCTACGACAAGTACGAGGCCCACCTGCTGCTCGAGCGCCTGTCGCTGCCCTCGCCCCCGACCGTGCTGCCCGAGGACGACCTCGACGCGCTCTCCTACCCGGTGATGGTCAAGCCGCGCAAGGGCTCGGGCGCGCGCTCGATCCACCTCGCCCACAGCCCCGCCGAGGCGCGCTTCTTCGTCTCCTACGTCGCCGAGCCGGTGATGGTCCAGCGCGCGATGGCCGGCCCGGAGATCTCGATCGACTGCCTGGGCGACACCGAGGGGCGCTGCCTGAACGCGATCCCGCGCACGATGATCGAGTCCCGCGGCGGCGAGTCGATCAAGGGCACCGTGATCGACGACGCAGAGATGGTCGAGCTCGGCCGCCGCGTCGTCGAGGAGCTGCGCGTGCGCGGCCCCGCCACGATCCAGGTCTTCCGCGACCCGGAGGGCGGGCTCGGCATCACCGACGTCAACACCCGGTTCGGCGGCGCCTTCCCCGCGCCGGCCTACGCGGCGCTCGCCGGACGCACCTACCCCGAGCTGATCGTCGCGATGGCGAGCGGCGAGACGGTCGCGCCGCACGTCGGCGAGTTCCGTGCCCCCGTCACCTTCACCCGCTACTACTGGCAGCTGGAGCTGGACGAGGAGATGCGGCCGACCGGCCGCGAGATCGTCCCCGGCGGCCCGCCCCCGCCGCGGTAGGCGAGCCGCCGCAGCTGTCAACCAGGTGGCTCGCGCGGGTCCGCGGGCTAGAATCGGGGACCGGATGGCAACGTCGCTCGTCGACTCCCCGCCTTCGCAGGAGCCCCAGTCCCCGGATGCCGGCCACAACGGCTCGGGCGCTCCGGCCCCCGGTGACGCCCTGCACGGCGCCGCCTCGGCACCGCGCACGGTGGCGTGCAAGAGCTGCGGCGCGCCGATGACGGCGGGCCAGGACTGGTGCATGCAGTGCGGCGCGGGCGCACCCGGCAGCGTCGAACGCCACCCCTGGCGCCCCTGGGCGATCGCCCTCGCGGCGACCGCCGTGCTGGTGCTCGGGGCGGCAGCTGCCGCCTACGCCGCGATCAGCAGCAAACCCAAGCACGCGGCGGTGAAGGTCGCCACCGTGGCGCAGGTCCCGCCGCCCGCGCCGGCGCCGGTTCCCACCACCCCGGTGCCGAGCACGCCGACGCCCACGCCGGCGGCGCCGGTCACGAAAGTGCCGCCCGTGACGCCGAAAGCGACGCCGGCGCCCACGCCGGCGGCGCCGGTCACGCCGACGACCCCCGCGGCGCCCGAACAAAAAACCTCGACGACCGGGACCGGCGGCTCCGGCGGCGAAAGCGGGCCGGAACCGATCCTGCTCGACACAGACGCCGCGTCCACCTACAACCCCTACGCCTACCCGGCGAGCGGTTTCGGCGACCCGAGCCTCACGATCGACGGCGACCCGACCACGGGCTGGAGCGCGCAGGTGAACCCGGCGACCGCGCCCGCGATGGCCGAGGGCGTGCTGATCGATCTCAAGGCGACCAAGAAGCTCTCGTTCGTGAAGCTCGTCACCTCCACGCCCGGCATCACGGTCCAGGTCTACGGCGCCAACGTCAAGACGGTCCCGGCCTCGATCACCGACAAAGCCTGGGTGCCGCTGAGCAAGTCGGTGACGGTCAAGAAGAAGCGCGCCCGCCTGGCGCTGAAGAACAAGACCAAGGCCTACCGCTTCGTGACCGTGTGGTTCAGCGGGGCGCCGCAGTCCTCGGTGGGGACCGCCGAAGCGCCCGGCAAGGTCACGCTGAACGAAATCGAACTGTTCCCGGCGAAATAGCCGGCCCGCCCGCCCGGCGCTCCCGCGGCGCCTAGCTGCGAGCCGAGCGCCGGGTGCTCGCTTTGCCGCCGCGCTTGGCCGTGCTCGTGCGCCGGCCGCGCCGCGAGCTCCAGACCTCGTCGAGGAACGAGGCGATCTCGTTGGTGAGACGCTCCGGGCGCGTCCACATCTCGACCACCGACTCGGCCTCGATCAGCCGCGCGTTCGGCATCTCCTTGGCGAGCATGCCGGCGTCGGAGAACGGGTGCACGGGGTCGCGCCCGTGCCCGAGGATCAAGGTCGGCGCCGTGAACGTGCGCCGCTCGGTGCGGTGCGGCGCGACCCTGCCGAAGAAGAGCCCCTGCAGCAGCGCGCCGCTCGGCCCGGGCTCCTGGCGCACCACGTCGAGCATCACGTTGGGGTAGTGGGGCAGCAGTTTGCGCGGGATCGCGCTCGTCATGCGCGAGACGACCTTCATGATCGGCTCACCGAAGGTGAGCGCGACGAGCAGCGGCGTGAACGCGAGCGCGCTGCCGAGCAGGCCGTTGTCGAGCACGGGCATCTCGAGCACGAGCCCGCGAAGGCGCTCGGGGTGCGCCGAGGCGACCTCGAGCCCGGCGTTGGCGCCGAGCGAGGTGCCCATCACAACCGCCTGCTCGATCCCGAGGTGGTCCATCAGGGCGACGATCTCCTCCCCGTAGCTGCCCATCGAGTAGCGCCACATGTCCCGCGGGCGGTCCGAGCGGCCGTGGCCGAGCAGGTCGAGCGTGATCACGCGGTTGCCACGCGCCGCGAGCGCTTCGGCCAGCGGGCGGTGCATCTCCTGTGAGAGCAGCAGCCCGTGAAGCAGGATCAGCGGCCGTTTGGCGGCGCGGGCGCTGGGGGCGGTGCGACCGCGAACGCCGCCGCTGGCCACCTCCGCGGGCCCGCCACCGTACTCGGTGTAGGCGAGCTTCTGTCCGTCGAGCTTGAAGTACGGCACGCCGCCAGGGTACTACCCGGCCCGGTCTTGGCTGCCTGGCCAGTTCGGGGTGCCACCCGTGGCGCTGCCGCGATAACTTGCGTCTCGGCCCGGCGCGAGGCGCCGGTCCGAGATCGGTTTGGATCGGCCGCGCTCCGTGCCGGCCTGAAATCGGAAAGAACGGCCGGCGCCCGGTGTCGGCCCAAGGAGGAGAGCCCGATGGCAAAGCAGCCCCGCATCCTCGCCGGCCAGACGGCCGCGATCACTGGAGCCGCCCGTGGGATCGGGCGCTCGACCGCCCAGGCGCTCCTGGCCCAGGGGATGAGGATCGCCATCGGCGACCTCGACGTCGAGGCGGCACGCGCGACCGCCGCCGAGCTCGGCTCGCCGGAGCGCGTGGTCGCGCTGCCGCTCGACGTCACCGAGCGCGACTCGTTCGCCGCGTTCCTCGACAGCGCCGAAGAGCGCCTCGGCCCGCTGGACGTGCTGGTCAACAACGCCGGGATCATGCAGATCGGGCGCTTCATCGACGAGGACGACCTGACGGCCAGGCGGATGATCGACATCAACCTGCATGGGGTGATCCTCGGCTGCAAGCTCGCGCTGGACCGGATGCTGCCGCGCGACCGCGGGCACATCGTGAACATCTCCTCTCAGGCGGGCAAGTTCGGCGCGCCCGGCGGGGCCACGTACTCGGCGACCAAGCACGCGGTCGTGGGGCTGACCGAGGCGATCCGCGGCGAGCTGCGGCTGATGGGCGCGCACATCGACGTCAGCTACGTGATGCCCTACGTGGTCAACACCGAACTCGGCTCGGGGCTCGGCGAGGCGCGCGGCATGAGCAACCTCGAGCCCTCCGAAGTCGCGGACGCGATCGTGGACGCGCTGAAGACGGGCCGGGTGGACGTGTGGGTGCCGAAGGAGGCCAAACGCAACAACGTGCTCGGGGTGCTGCTGCCGCGAACGCTCGCAGAGGGCATGACCCGCGCGATGAAGGCCGACCGCGTGCTGGCGGGCGCGGACCTGAACCGCAGGCGCGACTACGAGCTGCGCGCGTCGCACTCGGAGCCGGGACTCGAGCCGGGCGCGGAGCCGGCCCAGATCGGCGCCGGCGAGGAAGACTTTTAGAGGAGGGGTGTGCCGCGCGCTGCGCGTTTCCCCGCGTGGTGGCGCGAACCGCGACCGCGCGGGGTGCGGTCAGCCCGTGAGAAGCCAGTCGGCGATCAGGCTGCCGATCAGCGGCCCCTGATCCTCCTGCAGGAAGTGGCTCGCGTCGGGGATCTCGCGGGGCGCCGAGCAGCCGATCGACTCGGCGAACCGCTCGCCCGTCGCAGGCGGGATGATCGGATCGGAGTCGGCCCAGAGCATCAGCGTCGGGCGCCGGTCGTCCTTCAGCGCATCCAGGACGCGCTGGCCGGCCTCCGCGCCGGGCGCCTGCGGGTTCAGGGGGATCATCAACGGGAACGCACGCGCGCCGGCCTTCGAGGCCGCGTCGGGGTAGGGCGCGTCGTAGGCGGCGATCACCTCGTCTCCCGGGTCGTTCTTGCAGGCCCCTTTGACGAGGAAGCCGACGGGCAGGTCCTCGGTCCGCTCGACGAAGTCGCGGAACGCCATCCAGGCGTCGGTCATCTTCTGGTGCCCGGTGAACAGGCCGGTGTCCATGATCACGAGCCTGTCGAAGCGCTCGCGCAGCTCGACCGCGGTGCGCAGCCCGACCGGCCCGCCCCAGTCGTGCACGACGGCCGTCGCACCCGTGATGTCCAGCTCCTCCATCAGCTCGACGGCGAGCGCCGCGTGCCTGTCATAGCTGTACCAGCCGATGTCGGTGGGCTTGTCCGAGCGCCCGAAGCCCGCGTAGTCGGGGGCGACGCAGCGAAAGCCCGCGTCGAGGACCGGCGGCATCACCTTCCGCCACAGGTACGACCAGGTGGGCTCGCCGTGAAAGAACACGACGGGCGGGCCTTCGCCCTCGTCGAGGTGGGCGAGCCGCAGCCCTTCGACTTCGCGGTAGTGCGAGTCCCAGGGGAAGTCCGGGAGGCCCTCCAGCGCGCCTTCCGGCGTCCGCACCGCGTCGGTCATCGCGGCTGGGAGCATACCCACAGGCTCATCGGCTAGGCTCGCGCCCGTGCACACCGCCCTCCAGATGGCGCCGGTACTGGCTGCCGAGAAGAGTCACGTCCCGTTCTACATCGCCGGCGGGGTGCTCGTCGTGTGGGCTCTGATCATCGCGATGGCCGTCGGCATGCGCAACGTCGCCTTCCCCGCCGACGACACGCAGCAGCGCGCCGTGATGGGGATCACCGTCCTGCTCGTCGCGATCACGCTGGTGGCGGCCGTGGTCACCAGCAGCTCGCCCACCAAGGAGGCAGCCGCCACGGCGGCGCAGCCCGCGACCACCGCGCCCGCGGAAACGGCTCCGGCGCCGGCCGAAACGACGCCCAAGAGCACGCAGCCGACCGCCACCACGGGCACGCCGGCGCCCTCCTCCTCGCCCGCGGGCAAAGCGCAGAAGGTCTCGCTCGAAGCCGACCCGGGCGGCCAGCTCGCCTACAGCACCTCGACGCTGAAAGCCAAAGCCGGCACCGTCACGATCGAATTCATGAACACCTCGCCGGTCGAACACAACGTCACCGTCGAACAGGGCAACAAAAACGTCCTCGGCGCGACGCCGACGTTCGTCGGCGGCAAGCGCAGCCTGACGCTGAAGATGTCCCCCGGCACCTACACCTTCTTCTGCTCGGTCCCCGGCCACCGCCAGGCCGGCATGGAAGGCAAACTGGTGGTCAGCTCGTGAAGCTCTACGTCTGCTGGGGCACGTTCCCGACCCCGCGCCCGGGCGGGCACCCGTGTGCGAACGCCTACCACGCGCTGCGCGACGCGGGCCACGACCCGGAGGTCGTCAAGTCCTACGGGTTCGCGCCGTTGCCGGAGGCGTTGAACCGCACGCGGGGACGCCGCGAGGTCCAGGAGCTGACGGGCAACCGCTGGGTCCCGACCCTGGTCCTCGACGACGGCACCGTGATCGACGACTCCAAGGCGATCGTCGCGTGGGCCCGGGAGAACCCGGCGTAGCTCTGATGCAGATCCCGCGCGGCCGCTGAGCCGAGTCGCCGCGCAAGCAGCTCATCCAGCTCTTCGTCGGCGCGCGCCGCGGCCCGGCCGATCGCGAGCGTCATGACCACGCCGCACGTCATGAGCGCGACCCCGGCGATGAGGATGATGGTCATCACGCCTATGCGACCCCTTCTCCCATGGTCAGCCTGGCAGAGCCCGCGGACACAATCCGGCCCGCGGCGGCCCTGCGTCGGCGCCGATGCATAGATTTCTCCGCCGGGGGGCCGTTGTCCTTCCGCCTGGAGCGCAAAACTCGACGTGGACGGGAGAACGAGATGGACGTGATCGAAAGCCTCGACAGGGTCCGCGCCGAGCGCG
>Ga0134126_10007681_pt1 | contig 13538 bp, 9 predicted proteins | sample KB31752_FD_96881 | JGI IMG/M metagenome (GOLD analysis project Ga0134126, IMG submission 96881) | Terrestrial soil microbial communities with excess Nitrogen fertilizer from Kellogg Biological Station, Michigan, USA - KB3-175-2 | ecosystem: Environmental > Terrestrial > Soil > Unclassified ...
CAGCATGAGGGGGGCGATCCTTTCTTTTACCGACATATAATGTAAGTCGCGGACGACGCCTACCACATGGTATTCTGTGCGGCCGGAGCGGACGATGATCTTGCCGATGGGGTCGGTGTGGGCCCAGCCGAGGTCGTTCACGGCGGTCTCGTTGATCAGCACGCCGGTGGAATCGGTGGAGAAGCCGCGGGCGAAGTTGCGGCCACGGACGATCTGCAGACCCAGGGTGGGGACATAGTCATAATCGATCTGAAAGATATTCGTGTGCATTTCGCCGCCGTGGGAGTCGTCGTCGCGGCGGGGGTATATCTCGGTACCGTTCATATCGCCGGTGCCGGGTAAACACCAGCTGAGACTGGCATTGGTCACGCGTTTATCGAGGAGCAGCTGCTGGCGGAAGGCCTCCTGGTTGTCGCCGAGGAGATTGGCGTCCTGGATATAGAGGACCTGGTCCTTATCATAGCCAAGGCGTTTGTCCTGCATATAGCGCAGCTGTCGGTACACCACCAGCGTGGCTACTATGAGCGCGATGGAGACTACAAATTGAAATACCACGAGCCCGCTGCGTAGCATGCTTTTGCGATTCGTCAGCATGCTGGCGCCTTTGAGAACTTTGATGGGATTGAAGGCGCTCAGGAAGAAGGCGGGGTAGATGCCGGCGAGGGCGCCGACGAGGATGGTGAGCCCCGCAGCGGCCAGCAGGGCGGGGAGGCTGAGGAAGCTGATGAACGAGAGGTGTTTTCCGGCGACCTGGTTGAACAACGGCAGCAGGAGGAAGGCCAGCCCAAAGGCGAGGAGCATCGAGAACGCGGTGAGCAGGATGGATTCGACCAGGAACTGGGTCCGGAGCTGGGTCTTGAGGGAGCCCATGACCTTGCGGATGCCGATCTCGCGGCCACGGCTTGCGGCGCCGGCGGTGCTTAGATTGGTGAAGTTGGCGCAGGCCAGCAGGAGGATAAAGACGGCGAGGGCGGAGAAGATCAGGATATAGCGGCTGTTGCCGTTAGCTTCCAGCTCGTATTTAGTGTCGGAATGCAGGTGGATGGCGGAGAGGGGTGTGAGCGAGAACACAAAGGTGTTGACGGCCTTGCTGGCTTCGGCGAGGGGGACGCCCATGTCGCGGGCGATCTCGGGGACGGCGTATTTGGCCACCAGCTGGGGGAAGCGGGCCTGGAGTTTTTTTGGGTCGGTGTGCGGACGCAGGAGCAGATAGGTGTAGAAGCCCACATTGCTCCAGGTGTATTCTTTAATATGAAGGGTGCTGAAGCTAATAAAGACGTCAAAATGGAAATGGGATTCGTCGGGGATCTTATCGATGACGCCGGTGATCTTGCAGGGCCCGTCGTTTTGGAGCTGGACGGTTTTGCCGAGGGCGGGTTCGTCGCCGAAGTATTTGGTGGCGAAGGCTTTGGTCACCACGAGGCTGTTCGTCCGGGTGAGGGCTGTATGGACATCGCCTTCCAGGAAGGGCTGGGTGAAGACGCTGAAGAAGTTGGAGTCGACGAAGACCGCTTTTGTCTCCTTGAACTGGCGGGTACCATATTGGGCGAAGACCTCACCTGCGCGCTCCAGCCTGGTAACGGCTTCGATCTCGGGGAAGGCCGAGGCCATACCCGGGCCTACGGCGACGTCGACCATGGGGTAGTCGCTTTGGGTGGTGCCGGAAACGCCCAGGTTTACCCGATAGATGTCCGCGGCCCTTTCGGGGTAGCGGTCGTAATGGGTCTCATCGCGGACATAGGCGGCGATGAGCAGGCAGGCGGCCAGGCCGACGGCTAGGCCAAGGATATTAATGGCGGAAAAGACCCTGTTCCGGCGGAGATTGCGCAAGGCGATCTTGAAGTAGTTGGCGAGCATGGGGATTGCTTATGCTCAACTAGTCGGTTTTTACCGGATCAATGTTGCACGAAGTTCAGTAACTTTCAGGTAAATACTTTTTTATGTCAACAAGCACCACAACCATGACGACGGCAGAGATTGCCAACCGTCTAGTAGAAGATTGCCGGAAAGGCGATTTCGAAAGCGCGCAAAAGGATCTGTTTGCCGAAGATGCGGTGAGCATAGAACCGCATGGCACGGATGACTTCTCGAAAGAGACACAAGGTCTGGATGCCATTATCGAAAAGGGGAAAAAATGGAGCGAGATGGTCGAGGAGATGCACAGCTGCACCGTTTCCGAGCCGCTGGTCGCCGACCAATCCTTCGCCGTTACGATGACGATGGATGTCACCATGAAAGGCCGCGGCCGTGCGAACATGACGGAGCTTTGCATCTATCATGTCAAGGACGGCAAGGTCGTTTCGGAACAGTTCTTTATGTAATTTTAAAAAGTCGCGAGAAAAACGACTCGAAAGTCACCTTCAACACTATGCGTCAACTCTGCATGCTAACGGCGATGCACATTTGCATCGCCCTTTTTTTTGTATACCCCGCTGCGGCTCAGAAATTCGAGAACCTTGCGCAGACGCCACCCATGGGGTGGAACAGCTGGAATAAATTCGCTTGTGACGGCATCAACGAGACGGTGATCCGCGAGGTCGCGGATGCGATGGTCTCCACCGGGATGCGGGATGCGGGGTATCAGTATATCGTCATCGACGACTGCTGGCAGGTCTCACGGGACAGTGCGGGCAATATCGTCGCGGATGCGGTTAAATTTCCGCATGGCATCAAGGCGCTGGCGGATTATATCCACAGCAAGGGTTTGAAGTTCGGCATCTATACGTGTGCGGGGCGCAATACTTGTGCGGGGCGGCCTGCAAGCCAGGGGTATGAGTGGCAGGATGCGCGACAGTATGCCGCATGGGGCGTCGATTATCTCAAGGAGGACTGGTGCAACACGGGGACGGAAAATGCACAGAGCGCCTATACGCTGATGCGTGACGCCTTATACAAGGCCGGACGGCCGATCGTGTTCAGTCTTTGCGAGTGGGGTACCAACAAGCCCTGGCATTGGGCTGCTGGTGTGGGCCATCTCTGGCGGACCTGTGGCGATATCGGCAATAACTGGAGCTATATGGAGGCGGATAACGGGACCGCGTATGGGGGCAGCGTCATCGCCAATCTCGATCTGCAGCGCGGGCTCGAGCAGTATGCGGGGCCCGGTCACTGGAACGACCCGGATATGCTGGAGGTCGGCAACGGTGGACTGACGGCGGAAGAGGAGCGGTCGCATTTTAGTATTTGGTGTATGCTTGCGGCGCCGTTGATGGCGGGCAACGATTTGCGGAGCATGTCCGCGGAGACCAGGACTATCCTGACGAATAGGGAGGTGATACAGCTCGACCAGGATCCGCTGGGGCGGCAGGCCAGTGCGGTGTCGATCAAGGAAGATCTCGAGGTGTTCGTGAAGCCTTTGCAGGGTGGTGATACGGCGGTATGCCTATTTAACCGTGGCGACCAGCCGAAGAAGCTGGACTTCGCGTGGAAGGACTATAAGATCGGCGGCGGGCTGCGGCTGCGCGATCTTTGGAAGCATCAGGATGCCGGAACGACGGATGTGCCGTTCCGGGCAACGATAGGGCGACATGAGGTGATCGTGCTGCGGTTGAGCCGGGCGCATTAATTTATCTCGCCAGGGTGTCACGGGCCGTGGCGGTGCTGTCGGCCGGGGTGGGCGTAAAGACGGTAGCATGGGTCTTATGATATTGATAGAGGAAGAAGATGCCCACCGCGATGATGATCAGCAGCAGGATCACGTAGCCTGCGGAGCTGCCTGAACGCCGCCGGGCGGGTTCCCAGGGATAGTGATGTACGCCAAGGGCCGTTCGGACCTGCAAGCCGGAGGGTGTGGCCGGCCGGACGCTGTCCGTCTGGGAGCGGAGCCAGGGCGCGAGCGCGGCGCTGTCCATGTTGTATGTCGCCATGTGACGGCCGATAGCATCCAGAATGGCGAAGCTTACCACTCCCGTGATGAAACCCGCTGTAGGCAGACTGACGGCGGCATAACGGGAGACTTCGGCGATTACCGAGTCATAGCGGAGATCGAGGAGGGCCCTGGCATATTCGGCGCCCTTATTCAACAGGACACTGCCGGGGACGAGGCCGCCGGCGCCGGTGGTCAGTTGATGCATTTCGCCAAAGAGATCGTCGGCGGCAGCCTGGTGTGCGAGATCGCCTATTTTCCCGGTGAGTTCCGGATTGTAGGATTTGTGAAGGATGTCGATGAACACCAGCGGGATGGCGCCGTGTATGGCGCGATGAATGTTATCTTCTTTTTCCCCGAGGAGGGTGGCCATCTTTTTCTGCATCTCCACTGTGAAGACTGATCTTACTGCGTCTATTAATGTTGCTGACATGATGATGTTTTGGGCATCTAAGAAAAAACATATGCCAGGGCAAAGACTCGCGATACGAGGTGTTTAATCCCCAAATGGGAAAGCAGTCCCAGGCGTGGGAAAAATTTTTTTCGCGTTGCTAGAGATTAGTATTTAGAGCGTTGTAGAAGATTTTGTCCTTTATGGGGCGAAACCATTATCCAAGATTAGGAAAATGTCGAATTGGTTATTATTTTGTGCTCTGAAGGTTTTTTTTCCTAGTCCCGGATGGCCGGGCACGCGCAGTGTGTAAATCCGTAGTTCCATGAAACCTCAGTACCCTAAAAGACCGCTCCTGCTGATTATCAGCATTTTGTCAGGAAATATTCTCCTGGCGCAACCCGCGCTTGAAATGGCGCCCGGCGGCGGACCTACCACCAATGGATATACCATTGCCAGCCAAACGGTGACATTCCAGAACAATACGAACAACCCGGGCGGTAATACGTTCGTGTCTTTCACGCCTACCACCTCGGTAACCTATTCGCTCAGCAATCAGCAGTATTCATTATTGAGGAGCCAGGCCTCCAACAATGCTACAGTATCCTTTGGTGGTACCAATAATAATAGTGGCAGTTCGGAAGTGGGTGTACCGATCTACAACAACATGAATTTTATCAGTGCTGCACCTAATAATGCTTTCAGTTCGATCCCTTCTACGCCCCATAACGGCATCTTCACCACCGGTAATTCCGCTGTAGAGCTTTTTACCTCCGCTATGGGCCTTTATAATTCGAACAAGCCGACCAACGGTTCTTATTATATGGCCGATCTGACCCTTACCTTCAATGTCCCGGTAACCGATCCGGTTTTGCATCTTGTGGGTATTGGCGGTTATTATGCACCTAGTGGAAGTACCCTGGGTTTTACCAGTGACCTATATCTGGCAACTACCGGCGTAACGCTAACCGAGTTATCCGGTTCCCCTGAGCTGAGTGTTACTTCCAACAGCATTATCAATAACGCCACGCATCCGTCCAGCACCACGGGTTCGGGCGCTGCTTCCGGTTCTATCCTCGTAAGCGGTACGAATATCACCCAGCTTGTCTTCCACATCTATATGCGTGGGGACGGTGGCGTTAGCGCCTGGGCGGGTTCCGGCGAACATAGCGGAGATGCGTGGATGGTAGGCGTAAGTATGATGACTTCCTTGTTCGTGCTGCCGCTCGATATCAGCTCCTTCAATGCTTCCGCTGAAGGCAATTCGGCCGTGCTGCAATGGACCGCTGCGACGCAGCAGAACACGGACCATTACGATGTTCAGTATAGCCAGAATGGTACCGACTGGGAAAGCATCGGGACGGAAAAAGTTTCGGGCAATCCTTTCATGTCCGGCAATTATAATTATGTTCAGTATAGCCCCGCCAGCGGCAGCGCTTATTATCGCATCGCGCAGGTCGGCATGGAGGGCTCGGTTTCCTATACCAGTGTACAACGGCTTTCCTTTGGTGCAACCGGCGGCATTATGAACTTCTATCCTAACCCGTCTCATGGGCAGGTTACCATCACTTCCGGCACTGTTGCTTCGAATGACATCAGGACCGTTCAGCTGTTGAGCATCGATGGCCGGGTGCTGCAGATATCCACTGGTTTCCGTTCCGGCGATAGCTTCGATCTGAGCGGCTATCCTGCGGGCGTATATGTCTTCGTCGTGAGGAACAGCGACGGTACCACGCAAACATCGAAGGTGCAGAAGTTGTAACTTCGCGCCATGGATAAAAAAGGTCTGACAAGGCCACAACTGGTGACGATGACCGTTGCGGCAGGTATCTGCGTGGCGAATATATATTACAACCAACCTTTATTGAAAGATATGGCGCGCGATCTGCAGGTAGATGACCGCAAGATCGGGCTGATATCCGTGTTGACCCAGAGCGGCTATGCGCTGGGCCTTTTTTTTCTTACCCCACTCGGCGACAAGGTGCCGCGGAAGCGGCTGATGCTTTATCTGCTTGTGCTGCTGATCGCTTCATGTCTCGGCATGGCCGTGGCCAAAGGGCTGATGGCGATCTATGCGATGTGTCTTTGCGTGGGCGCTGGCAGCGTGATCGCGCAGGTGATCCTGCCGATGGCCGCGGGAATGGATCCCGAGAACAAGGGCAAGAATGTGGGCATCATCTTCACGGGGATACTCACGGGGATATTGGCCGCGCGGGTCGTGAGCGGGTATGTGGCGACGTGGTTGAACTGGCGATGGGTCTACGGCGTTTCGGCGGGGCTGGTATTGTTCGCGGGCATAGGGCTGCAGGTAATGCTGCCGAATATCAAGCCGGCTTTTGAGGGCAGCTATATACGCCTGTTAGGGTCTGTCCTGCAGCAGGTGCGCCGTTTTTCGCTGTTGCGGGAGACGGCGGCATTGGGGGCGCTCGTGTTTGGAACCTTTTGTTCTTTTTGGACGACGTTGACGTTCCATCTCGGTGGGGCGCCTTTTAATTATGGTGCGGATAAAATCGGATTGTTCGGGGTGCTGGCTATTGGCGGGGCTTTGCTGGCGCCGGTTTTCGGTAAGCTGGCGGACAAACGTCATCCGGCACGGTCACAGGTGCTGACGACCTGCCTGATGATCACCAGCATCCTGGTGATGATGGCGATGCCGGGTGGGCTGGTGGCGACGATCGTGACCGTTTTGTTGCTGGATATCGGGGTGCAGGCTACGCAGGTCTCCAATGTCGCGACGATCTATACCCTGGATCCGGCGGCGCATAGCCGTATCAATACGGTGTATATGACGGCTTATTTTCTCGGCGGGTCGATAGGTACCTTTGCCGGCGTTCAGTGTTTTCATATGGGTGGTTGGCCGCTGGTGACCTGGCAGTTGCTGGCGTGGTCGGCGGGGGCGTTGGTGCTGGCGCTTGTGGGTTGGCGCAAGGCGTTGCGGACGGGGGCTATCGCGGCGAATTAAATGGCCGCGTGACGCGACGTGCAGCGGCCGAGGAGAAGCCGCTAAGCCGGGCGATAGATGTGCGCCGCGGCGCCTCGCGGGAATGTCTTCACCTCGACGAGCTGCAGATCGAGTGGCCGGGAGAGCCCGCTGAACAGCGCCAGACCGGAGCCTAATGCGACCGGATGAACCAGCAATAGAAATTCATCGATAAGCCCCGTGGCCACCAGGCTTCGGGCGAATCCTGCGCCACCGTGTGCGACGATATCTTTGCCTGGTTCCTCTTTGAGCTTTTGTATCGCCCGGGCCATGTCGCCGTCAAAGACTCTTGGGTGGGCCCAGCTTTCGGCGCCCGCCGCGTGCGATGAGACCTTATCGCTTTTTTGCTCCCGGTTCTTCAATGCGTCCTTAACGGCATGGGTCGTCAACTTCGGATCGGCGCCGGAGAATCCTTTTTGCGTAAAGACACCCTTGGGGATATCGTTCATCGGTGGGGCGAAAGGCTCCATGGAAGTGGGCCACCACGCCGCCATATCGTGAAAGGTCTTGCTACCCATAATGTGGATACCCGCCCTCGAGATCACCTCTACCGTCCAGGCCGTGGACTGTTGATCCGCGGTTTTGAAGACCCAGTCCGCTTCGCCATGTGGCCCCCCGACGAATCCATCGAGGGTCATCGACATTTTTAGAATTAGCTTGCGCATATATTTTATTTTCTTCAAAGCTAGGCGTTTGCTTGCTGTGGCCGGGGGGCCGGTTGCGACAATGTGGAGGGGGAATTGGACGTTTGGTAAAAACGACTTATTTTGACCGGATGAAGCGTTCGCTAATTTACTGGATTATCCCTTCTCTTTTGTCTCTTACCAATGGCTATGTGGCTGCGCAGGATAGGGTGCGAACGGAGCGCGAGGAATTTGTGTTTAAGGTGAAGCATGAGCATGCGGTGCTGGGCAGCCGGCGGTATCATGTACTCACCGGACGATCTGCAACGTCGGGATAGCCTGGATAAGCTGCAGCTGCCGGTTTATAGGAGGTCCGGCTATGTCGAGGGTTTATATGGGACGTATGCCGCATTTCGGGATCAGAAACCTGATCTTCGCGGTGAGGTCAAGGTTGGCGACGGGAGAAAGTAGGGGGCGATTTTAACTTTACCGTAAATTAAAACTTATGCCGTCGGCGGGAGAACAGGCCGGGGCGCAGTTCATGTTTGGTTTAGGGGGATTGGCAGCGCGCAGAGCCCTTGGTGATAAGTATATCTGCCGTTCGATGCTTGACTATCAGAACGGCGAGTTTATTCATCTGAAATTGCTGGCCGTGGCGTATTAGCCCCGAAGTAAAACGCGGCGGACATCGAGCCCGCCGCGTTGTGTTGGTTTGTTGTCTTTGGTGCGCCGAAGGCACGCGTATCTTCTAATCTATTTTCCCGACCATCGCCTCCGGGCGAACCCATTCATCGAATTGTTCAGGGGTGAGGTAGCCGAGCTTCACGGCCATCTCCTTGAGGGTCGTGTTTTCTTTATGCGCTTTTTGGGCGATCTCGGCGGCTTTGTAGTAGCCGATCTTCGTGTTAAGTGCAGTGACCAGCATCAGCGAGTTGTCGACATGCTTTTTGATATTGGCTTCGATGGGCTCGATGCCTTTCGCGCAATGGACGTTGAAGCTGTTGCAACCATCGCCGATGAGGCGGGCGCTATGCAGGAAATTGTAGATGATCACGGGTTTGAAGACGTTGAGCTCGAAGTGGCCGGTGGCGCCGCCGATGTTGATGGCGACATCGTTCCCGAGCACCTGCGCGGCGATCATCGTGAGGGCTTCGCATTGCGTGGGGTTGACCTTGCCGGGCATGATAGACGATCCGGGCTCGTTGTCGGGGATATGGAGCTCGCCGATGCCGCTGCGCGGGCCGGAGGAGAGCATCCGGATATCGTTGGCGATCTTCATGAGGCTCACGGCTACGGTCTTGAGCGCGCCATGGGCTTCGACGATGGCATCGTGAGCGGCCAGGGCCTCGAACTTATTGGCAGCGGTGACAAAGGGCAAGCCGGTGAGCTTCGCGATATGTTTCGCCACATTCTCGGAATAGTTGGGCGGGGTATTGATACCCGTGCCGACGGCGGTGCCACCCAGCGCGAGCTCGGAGAGATGCGCGAGGGTATTGCGGATAGCCTTGAGACCATGGTCGAGCTGAGAGACATAGCCGCTGAACTCCTGGCCTACGGTGAGGGGAGTGGCATCCATGAAATGGGTACGGCCGATCTTCACCACCTTCATGTATTGTTTGCTTTTGGCGGCGAGGGTATCGCGCAGGGCTTCGATGCCGGGAATCGTGAGCTCGGTGAGGATCTTGTACGCGGCGATATGCATGGCCGTGGGGAAGGTGTCGTTGGAGCTCTGCGATTTGTTGACGTCGTCGTTGGGATGCAGGATCTTTTCTTTATCCGTGAGCTTGCCGCCATTGAGGACATGCCCGCGATAGGCGATCACCTCGTTGACATTCATATTGCTTTGGGTGCCGCTGCCGGTTTGCCAGACGACGAGTGGGAACCAGGCGTCGAGGGAGCCGGAGAGGATCTCGTCGGCGACCTTGCCGATAAGATCGGATTTTTCTTTGGACAGCACGCCGGCATCGAGATTGGTGAGGGCCGCTGCTTTTTTCAAGTAAGCGAAGGCACGGATGATCTCCTTTGGCATTTTGTTGATGTCCTGGGCGATGGGGAAGTTTTCTACACTGCGTTGAGTTTGAGCGCCATAATAGGCATCGATGGGCACTTTTACCTCGCCCATGGTATCCTTTTCGATCCTGAATTCCATTTTTGAGTATTTTGGGTCCGCTATTCGCGTCCCGGGCCATGGCCGAAATGTATGTCCCGGGAACGCGAATGTCTAATTATGGGCCTTCGGCCGGCGGGCCCCTGGCCCGCAAATATAGGCCTTATTTATATGAGAAAGAGCGTCTTACTCCTATGGGTAAATCGATGGGTGGTTATACGCCCGTGGATGATAAAGTGTTCATTTGCGGCGACCTCGTGATGCTTGAGAGTATGGCTGAAGGAATGGAGCATCATCCACCCGACGACGACCGGTATTTTAAATGGAATTCGTATTTCGTTTTTCACAAGGACAGCGCCTGGGGTTTGCGATACGAGACACGGTATCCGGACAGCAGCAGGCGGGCTAAAGTTGGATGGCCGATCATCCGCGACAAAAACGACAGTCTGCCCATGGGCATCCTTGGTGCACATCCGCATCTTGCGGCTTCCTGGAAAGACAATAAGACCGGCACGACTGAGCAGGCTTTCTTCAACCGGGACAGCGCATTGCTCTATTTCAACAAGTATTTGCGGGAGGCGGAGGCGGGGCCTTGAGGCGGTTCGCGCGGTTCTTCCTGGCGCCTGAGCCGGCGTGTACGGAGGACGGATCGCCGGTATTCATGGACAAAGAAAGATTTATGAGCGGCAGGGGTGAAATGGGCAAAATTTGCTTGTTTTGCGCCATTGTTTATTAATTTAACTATAATATGAAATTGATCAGGCTCACTGTTGTTTTTCTGATGGCCGCCGTCGTGGCCCGCGCGCAGGATAACCAGTATGAATGGAAAGAAGCCAGCTCCGGTGGTTACACGTATAAGTATGTAACGAACGACCCCTTCAAGGCAAGGATCTATACGCTTTCCAACGGCCTCACCGTGATCCTGAGCCCCAATCATAAAGAACCACGCGTGGCTGTACGCATCGCCGTTAGGGCGGGCAGTAACACCGATCCGCGGAATCACACGGGTCTAGCGCATTACCTGGAACATCTGCTGTTCAAGGGAACGGAATCCTATGGCTCGCTGGACTGGGCCAAGGAAAAGCCTTACCTGGAGAAGATCGATGGATTGTATGAGCAATACAATAGCACTAAGGATACCACTTTGCGGAAACGCATCTATCATCGGATCGACAGCGTGAGTGGTCTGGCTTCGCATTTTGCCATCGCCAACGAGTACGACAAGATGATGGCCAATATCGGCTCGCAGGGCACCAATGCGCATACCTCCGTGGAAGAGACGGTGTATGAGGAAGACGTCCCCGCCAATGCCATGGATAAGCTCCTGGCCGTACAGGCGGAGCGGTTTCGCGATCCGGTGTTCCGGTTGTTCCACACCGAGCTGGAGGCCGTCTATGAAGAAAAGAACCGCGGCCTCGACAACGACGGGGTGCGGGTGCATGAGGCCTTGATGTCGGGCATCTTTCCCACGCATAATTACGGGCAGCAGACGACTATCGGTACGATCCAGGATCTGAAGAATCCCTCTTTGAAGGCGATCCGCGCCTATTATCAGAAATTCTATGTGCCTAACAATATGGCCGTGATCATGGCGGGGGACTTCGATCCCGACGAGCTCATCGGGAAGGTCGCCAAGGCCTTTGCCTATATGCAGCCGAAACCCGTGGAGTTGTATAACCCCGCGCCCGAAAAGGATCTCACGGCGCCGGTGGTGAAGGATGTCTATGGACCCAGCGCGGAGAATCTGCAGATCGGGTTCCGGACGCCGGCCGTGGATACGCGGGATGCCGTGGTGCTGGACCTGATAAGCGATATCTTCTCCAATGGCAAGGCCGGATTGCTTGATCTCGACCTGAACAAACAACAGAAGGTGCAGGGAGCACAGGCGGGACTTTATCAGTATAAAGATTATGGCGTGCTGGTATTCTCGGGTTCGGCGAAGCAGGGGCAGAGTCTCGAGCAGGTCAAAGATCTGATCATGGCGGAGATGGAGAAGCTGAAGAAGGGCGATTTCGACGAAAGCCTCGTGAAGGCTATTGTTGCCAATGGCAAGCTCGGCTTGTTGGAGGGCCTGCAGAAAAATGAATCGCGGGTAGGTGACCTGGTGGAATCTTTTATCCAAACGCGGGCAGAGAAATGGGATAGGGAGGTCGCCGAGCTCGACGAGGAAGCCAGGATATCTAAAGCGGAGATCGTGGCCGTGGCGGGTAAGTATATGCGTGACAATTATGTGCTGGTCTATAAACGCAAGGGCGAGCCCAGGAATATCGTCAAGGTGGAGAAGCCGCCCATTACCCCGGTAGAAACCAATGCGGGTAAGATGAGCGCCTTCGTCAAGGCCGTCGAGGCTATGCCGGTATCCGATGTGAAGCCCCAATGGCTCGATTTCCAGAGTGGTATCGGTCATGGCAAGGCGGGGATCGCAGACGTGTTGTATGTGCCCAATACCGAGAATGATCTGTTCCATCTCTATTACCGGCTGGACATGGGGAATTTCAATAACCGCCTGCTACCGCTGGCGGCGACCTATCTCCAGTACCTGGGCACGGAGAAGCATCCCACGGCGGAGATCAGCAAGGCCTTCTATGACATCGCGTGTAATTTCAGCGTCAACACTACCAACGATGTCACGACGATAAGCATTTCCGGTTTGCAGGAGAATTTCGACAAGGCAGTGTCGCTTTTCGAAGATATGTTGCGGAATTGCCAACCGGATTCGGTGGCATTGCTGGCCTTGAAGGACCGGCTGATGAAGGCGCGGGCCAACAACAAACTCAACAAGAACGCCATTATGCAGGGGTTGATCAGCTATGCGCGGTATGGAGCTAAGAATCCTTTTAATACGACGCTGAGCGCGGCGGACGTCGATGCGTTGAAACCGGAGGATCTGACGAGTGTGTTACATAGCTTGCTGAACTATCCGCATACCATTATCTATTACGGTCCGCTTTCGCAGGAGGCTTTTACGGCGGACATCACGAGGCTGCATATCTTACCGGCGGAGTGGACACCTTATCCGCCAAAAGCCAGCTTCCCGTTTGCGGCGCAGTCGAATAATACAGTGCTGTTCGCCAATTACCAAATGGTGCAGAGCGAGGTCGTCTGGATCAGAAATTCGGACCCGTACGATGTGCACAAAGAGGCGGTGGTCGATTTGTTCAATAATTATTTTGGCGGCGGGATGGGTTCGGTGGTCTTTCAGACCTTGCGGGAGTCGAAGGCGCTGGCCTATGCGACGTATGCCGTTTATGGTGAGCCGGCGAAAAAGGCGGACCCGTTCTATGTGCTGGCCTATATTGGTTGCCAGGCGGATAAAATGAGGGATGCCATTGGTGGGATGAACGATCTGCTGGATCATCTGCCGGCTTCGGACGAGAATTTTCAGTTAGCCAAGACCAGCGAGAAGAAGGATCTCGAGACGCAGCGGTTTACGGAAGACGGCATCGTGTTCGCCTACCTGGAGGCGAAACGGATGGGGCTCGATTACGACCAGCGGAAGGACGAGTATGCGCAGCTCGATACGCTCACGATGGGGGATGTGAAAAGTTTTCATGATCAGGAGCTGGCGAGCA
>Ga0134126_10007682_pt1 | contig 13537 bp, 12 predicted proteins | sample KB31752_FD_96881 | JGI IMG/M metagenome (GOLD analysis project Ga0134126, IMG submission 96881) | Terrestrial soil microbial communities with excess Nitrogen fertilizer from Kellogg Biological Station, Michigan, USA - KB3-175-2 | ecosystem: Environmental > Terrestrial > Soil > Unclassified ...
GCGAAAGAAAAAAAACTATTGTCTGCTTTAGACCAGCTAAATAAATCTTTGGGGAAAGACCTTGTACGTTTTGCCAGCCAGGGCTACAGCAAAAAATGGCATTTAAAACAAATGAAACTATCACCCTGCTATACAACACGCATTGAAGATATTCTGAAAGTAAAGAATTAATATGTTCAACCCGTTTGAGAAATTTACGGAATATTTTATTGAAGCATTTCGAAAAAAAGAAAAGAACTATTTGGTTGCTCAAACTTATGAACGCGGTGTTGACCCGTTCCATGATGGAGGAAAAATCGTCTTGCTGTTAAGTCATTATGATAATAAAAGTAAAGCCGATATACACCTGAGCGCAATCAAAGGAGACAGGTATGCGGCAGTGATCAACCTCGAAAACGAAGCGCACCGGAACAGATTAAGTGAGATGATGGCACCGGGTTCTAAATATGTGTTGTTCTCGAGCATAGTAAAAAGTATAGAAGAAACAGAAGCAAGAATGAACCGGAAGTATAAACAAAATATGAAACGTTATATCCAAAAAACAACCCACTGGTCCATACCGGGTGGAACATCATTAATTGGTCACCTCGAAATATCCTACGGAGAATTATTTATCACTATGAAGTGGGCAAATCAAACAATTCGTCCTAAATTAGAAGATGTAGAAAAAAGTTAAAACATGTGTTACGATATTTCATTTAAGGTACAACTGGAGGAAATAAAAGATTACTTCCCGGAAATTGAAATCGATGAACAATTGAAGTTATCCTGGCCACAATATGAGCATGTGCAGGGACCGGAATTATTTCCCAAGGTGCCCATCGTTTTTCATGATAAGAAAGATAACAAATTAAGGCTGCGCCTAATGGAATGGGGCGTCATCAGGCAGTTCGAAAAAGAAGAACCGCTTACTAAAAATCGAAACTTTAATTTGAACATTATGTCGGAGAAGATCTTCGACTCAAAAAGTTATTGGTATAAAATTAGAAATAACCGGTGCCTTGTTCCTCTTACCGGCACGTTCGAACATCGTGGTATTCAGGGCCTGATTAAAAAGGTTCCCTATTTAATTAAACCGAAAGATCAAAAGGTTTTTTTCATGCCCGGTTTGTATACAAGCCCTGTCATTGTAGATAAAAGTACCGGGGAGGCAGTAACCCGTTACACCTGGGGAATGATCACCAGGGAACCTGTCATAAATACTGTAATGAGACAAATTCATAATTCCAGCGAACGAGGATTTAGAATGGCGCATTACGTACCATTGGAGTTAGCAAAAGAATTTGTTTCTGCCGATCTTAGCGAGGATCAATACAAAACATTGCTGTACTACGAAATGCCAAAAGAGGATTTGGAATACTACACAGTCGATACCATCCGGGGTTCAAAACCGAGGAAAGATGGCAAACCAAAATATGAACCATTCCAGTGGGCTAACTTGCCGCCACTCGGAAACGACGTAATGAATAAACAAACTAAATTGCTGTAAAATTTTCTAATATGGCCATCAATTACTCCATTCATGTATCCAATAAATTAATTGCCTCCTGCAGGTATGTTGGTATCTCCGACGACGTACAAATTACCGGTGAGATTTGCCCGGTTGCTAAAGCAATCAGTCATCTGTTTCCCAATGTTTATGTTAGCAGTGAATTTCTTTATCCGCTTGGCCATGAAACGGATGTAAAAATTGAGATGCCAAAAATTGCCCGGCATTTCATAACCCTGTTCGATTCGCTTGGAGAAGATACTGAAAGCCGGTTATTAATTCCCTCGTTTGAATTCGAACTTAAAATAACCGATGACGTACTTGAAGCGATTCATATAGAAAAAGAACGGGTTTCCCGGGATGTTTTCGTATAATCATGCCGGTTATCTCCCTGAAAGATCAGCAGGCCTTATTTCCCGTTTTCGGCCCTGCGGACGCGACTGCTGTGCTGACGGCATCGCGATATTTCTCAAAGTTTTTTTCAAAATAACAGGCAAGCTTATACGCAGTTGCATAGTAGTCCATTTTGTTATTCCATGTATTAACGGGGTGTAAAAGTTCTGCCGGTACCCCGGGGCATACTATCGGAACCATTAAGCCAAAAGCGCCGTCTTCTGTGAACGCAATTGTTTCAAGGTCTCCCTGCAGCACTGCCTTTACGATGGACCGGGTATACTCCAGCGGGATCCTGCTGCCTTTACCGTACCCACCCCCCGTCCAGCCGGTATTTATTAACCATACTTTTACCTGGTGATCTTTAATTTTCCGGCCGAGCATTTCGGCATAAAGGATCGGGCTCAAGGGCAAAAAAGGAGCTCCAAAGCAGGCGCTGAAAGTCGGTTTAGGCGTGGCAACTCCGTTCTCCGTGCCTGCAACCTTAGCAGTATAACCGCTTAAAAAATGATAGATCGCCTGGTTTTCGGAAAGCCTGCTTACCGGAGGTAATACACCAAAAGCATCCGCCGTCAAAAAAAATATATTATTCGGTATATTACTACTGTTGTTGTGAGCTGCGTTGGCAATATAACCGAGGGGATAGCTTGCCCTTGTGTTCTCCGTTATTTCTTTGCTTGCGTAATCAATGATGTTGGTACCGGTAAAGCAGGTCACATTTTCCACAATGGTTCCGAACCGTATCGCCTGATAAATCTCGGGCTCTTTTGCCTTATCCAAATCTATAATTTTTGCATAGCAGCCTCCCTCAAAATTAAATACTGATGTGTCATCCCATCCATGCTCGTCGTCGCCAATAAGCTGCCTGCTGTTGTCGGCGCTTAAAGTAGTTTTACCGGTACCGCTCAGGCCAAAGAACAATGCGGTGTCGCCCTTCTTACCGCGATTTGCCGCACAATGCATACTCAACACATTTTGCTCTTTCGGCAATAGGAAGTTCAATACGCTGAATACCGCTTTTTTTATCTCCCCGGTATATTGCGTACCGCCGATCAGGATACATTTTTTCGAAAAATTGATAATGACAAAATTCTCGTTTGGCACTCCCTCCGCTGCCGGCATAGCCAAAAAACGCGGGGCCTGTATTAAGTGCCAGGTTATGGCGGTTTTGTCATCCTGAGCCGGGCGCAAAAACATATTGCAGGCAAAAAGACTGCAACAGGAATTTTCATTAATAATCCTGATGCCTAGCCGGTAATCTTCTTTGGCACACACATAACAATCTCTTACCCATAATTCTTTACCGTCCAGATAAGCGGTCATCCTTTGGTAGATGCGTTGAAAATACTTTTCCTCAAGAGGCTGGTTACCATCATTCCAGTCCACGGTTTGGGCCGTTATGGCATCCTTTACAATAAACCGGTCCTTCGGGCTTCTGCCGGTAAACTCTGCGGTATTAATAATCAGCGCTCCCGTGTCGCTTAAAACTCCTTCTTTTCTTTCGAGGGCATAGCTGATGAGTTTTTCAGGTGATAGCTGGTAATGACATTTACCTGAAAGGTGAACGCCTGGAAGAATATCTTCATTAAAAAATGGCACAGATTGCATATAATTTGTCTGCATGTATGAATGGTTTTATTTAAAATAGATTTAATGAATAAAGGCAAGTCTGCAACAAACACAGAATACCGGTTTATTAAAACAAGGTGAAAAAATTAGTTGAAAATCGTAAGCCTAACGGGGCAGGTCACCCGAAAATTTTAGTCGGGGTACCAGAAGCAAGCGCTTCCATTAAACAAATGTAATTGTCTGACTTATCATTAAAAATTTTGGATGGATAATCCGGTCTCATATTGGCTGCAAGGTAAACAGTATAATTACACAATGCAAGAAATATTTAAGTGAAAGTTCCGGCAAGACATTGCGGCAGGCGACATAGAAGCAGGCCAGCAAGTTTTGGCGGGTTAGGAACTATTTTCTCATAACTATATTTGGTTTGCCTGGTATCTTAATATTGGAGTTTTAAGCAAGATTTGCATATTAATTTACAACCGGTTTTAAAAACGTCTAGTAAATATTTGGTGTCTCCGGGTATTTTTGTTTTAGTTTATTACTGATGTCCCATTCTATTTGTTGGAAACGAATTCCATATATTTTTTCGAAGTTGCTAAAACCTGACTGCTATAGCAACCTGAATTTCTCAATACAAATGTTTCAATGAGATATTGAGAAATATATGCAGACTGATGATAAGCAATCATCTCCGGTTCCATATAAGCATGAGTGGTTAATGAATCAATCGGGATCAGCATATTTTTCTTTTCAAAGAATGCATAAATCTGTTCAACAGTAAATCCTCTACAACTATTTTCTGCATAAGCCGCAATCCCTTCCTTGAGCCAATCCGATTCTTACGGCGGCTGTTCCCACGAGCCAATGGTAATCATATGCATAAACTCATGTTTTATGGGGGGACTAAGTTCTATATTGGCAACGAACCAAATTTTCCTCATTTGTGGAAACGCATTTCCTGAAGCTGAATTCCCGGGATTTTCCAGCATCTCTTTCGTCGAATGAATTTTAAAACGTTGAGCCGGATCCTTAAAGGCATGAAAGATAATTTTCGGGTACCTGTCCCTAATAGAAGAGATTATAGTTATTGCCCGAGCTTATTAATTTTAAAAAAGCCAGGCATTTTGATACCGGCTGCGCACTCTCCAATTTTCGTGTAACCATATCGGTTAGCCGTTTTTGAACCACAGTGAATAGTGTTGTCTTATTAAGCTACCGTTAGTATGAAATGGCGCGAATAGGCCCGGCAAAAGCTACACCTGATACTTGCCCGGGAAGGCCATCAACCCGGTTGTTTGCCTGGCATTGTCGCCACTACGCGCCTGGTTGACAAATAATAAGAGCCACATTTGCTTTGAAAAATTAAAAGTTTGTATTATATTAAGGTATTGTATTGATTACCCTCCCTGTTATTCTGCCATTCTTAATTCTAAAATACATAATACATGGAACAGAAATGCACTACGCATGCCCTATCCGTAAGGATTTGGAATGTATTGTTCTTGTTGTCAGCTTTATTTTTTTCGGGGTGTAACGTTATTACCTCCGGGGATGATATAAGTCCCGAAAAAGCAAACGGCACCAATATGGGAGGCTTATCTACTGCAGGTCTTATTATAGGCATAGCGGGAAATAAAGGTGCTTTATATGCCGTTTCACCAGATGCCGGTATCTGGAGAAATGGTGTTGATGTCAACGGGAAGTGGGGAAGCTGGAAACAGCTGCAGGCCTCACCGCGTTACTCAAATTGCATTGCCGTCGACCCGCTGAATAACTTCCACATCGTTGTCGGTCAGCGAATCGGGGATGCTATTAAAAATTCTGATAACAAGTGTGGAGTATGGGAATCCTATGACGGCGGCACTACATTTCCTGACACATACTATTTTGATCCTTCAGCAGGCAAGGCACAGGTACCGGATGCGTCTAAAATACAGCTTGTTGAGTCAATCGTTTTTACTGCACAGAGAACCACATTGGTTGCCACCGCTTATGGCATTGCGCGAAAGATTATATCCTCCAACACATATGATTTTTCACATACGCCCGCTACTACGCTTATTACAGCCTTGTCAACCTTTGATGAATGTATCGTTGCCAGGGATAAGTCAAATATTTACATTTCCGAAAATGATGGCCTGACCTGGACAACAACGCCGATTCCCTCTTCTGTCGATGGTCTTACTGTGACCTGGAATGCACGGGGAGATGAATATTCGGTTGCCGTCATAAAAAATCCTGCAGATAATAAATGCTTCGTCTATTTATCATTTAAGCCAACTGAAGACATTGGAAGCAAGAATACTATCCTCATATTCGATGTGGCCAATAATGTATGGCACGCACAAACCATGACGACCGGCGATGGTACAGGCGCAGGGGGAAGACGATTTATCAAATCCTTTGCCATCAGTTCACAAAGAAGTGATGTAGGTTATGGCGCTCAACTGATGTATTGCGGTGCGCAGGAAATTATGCAGGCTACCAGTATTGACGACAATGGCATTCCTGCATGGACAGAATTTATGCAGGGTAGTGCAGCAGGCCCCTATCCCAGGCCAAACGACCCTGTACATTCCGATCTTTGGGATTTCCATTTTGAACCCACAGGAGCCTATTCTTTTGTAGCTTGTGACGGAGGTGTGTTTCAAAATGCGCCATTTTCAGCATCGCCTGCCTGGTCAAGTCTCAATTCCGGGTTACATACACATCATATACATTCGATAGCCACGGTGTCCCTCGATAACCTGCATGTTATAGGATATGCGACATCTGACAATGACACCTGGGTAAATCAGCAAGCGGATAACTGGATGGCTACCGGCTATGAAGGCGATGCCAATTGGGTTACAAACGATGCAGGTACCGGAACCGTACTTATATCGGGCCGCCATTTTAAAAATGGTGCCCTGATCCCTTTTCCGTCACTGGCATCCAAGGCCATTACCATCAATAATGATTTGACTTTTTTCATCAACCAGATAAAATGTATTCAAACCCGGCCATCAGAGCCTCAGCAAACCTCACTCGATGTGGTAATGTTGGCTAATCTTCCTTTCCCGGGGGTTTTAGGTCAGCCGAATGCAAACGGGAATCCTGTGCTGTTACGCAACAAAACATTCAACGCCAACCCGGATATTAATCTTTCGATGGGTACCGGTTGGGTGCTTGCCGCTGATAATCTTCCCGCCGGAACGACCGCGTTTTGGCTTTCGGGAGGGCATTCCCCCGTCTATTTCGTATACGCTGTTGTAAATGACATACCGGGTATTTACAAAGGAGGAATTGTAGTAAAAAAATATCCCTCGGGAACGTCGTGGGTATGGACGCGTCTTAATATCGACAACGTAGATCCCCCGGCAGAATACGGCCCCTTATTTGTAAATCCCTATGATTCCAAAGTATTGTATGTTGCTACGTCCGGGGGCATCTATGTATCCGGCGACGGAGGCAATTCATTTGCTGAAGATGTTACATTAACGAAACTGGTGACTGGTTCAGGAAAGTATCCCATGTACGGAACTTTTTCAGGTGGAAACGGAACCTCCTTGCCAGGCACATCTGCAACACATGCCAATGCTATGTGTCCTTTATCGTGTATGGCATTTGGACGAAATGATCCCGGTAAAATAGTCGCCTCATCTCCCTATACGGGAATATTTTACAAAAATGAAAATGCTGACTGGAAGGACTTAACCAAATATCTGCCAACGCCGTTCACACCTATCAGCGCTGTTACCATGTCCGGCTCAGATATTTATATAGGAACCGAAGGCCGCGGATTATTAAGAATCAATAATTACTAACCCGTTTGCCTAACGAAGAGAATTACCAGGTTGACCCCAGCTTTGACGATATTAATAATAATATCCATATTGGCAGTAACTTGCTGAAAGTTATTATAGAAAGCAGCAATTGCAATTTTAAATAATACCCGCTTTTTTAAACTGCGCTAACATTGATATTTTCGTATAGCCATACCAGTTATCCATATTAAAAACGAACGCATATTGCTCATAAGCATTACAGGCAGGCATTTCCGTGAGTAATTAAGAATTGGCCTTTTTTTAAAAAATACTTAAATTGCCTGAACACTCATTAATTTACCATTCCAATGAAAGCCCTTAAAGATGTATTTAGCGTCATGATTTCTTTAGCTGTTATCATTAGTTTACTGGTGGTTTTTTTGTTCCTGTTAAGTTGAAAACTTTTAGTTCTGGTAAGCCTACCCGGGACCAAGACAATAAATTACCATGCTGTAATGCCGGAGATAACACTGAAATATCAGCAAGCCTTATTTTCTCTGTTCAGTCCTGTGGACTGAACCGCTCTGCTGACAGCATCGCCTTATTTCTCAATTTTTTTCAAAATAACAGGCAAGCTTATACGCAGTTGAACAATAGAGCCATTGGTACACTTTGGCCACCTTGCCTTGGATTAATATCAAAATTGTCTACAAGTTTCCGCATACTTTTTACACTATTCTGATTTAGGCACTTTTTCATGGAAGAACGGCGCAAACAATTTATGGAAACCCCAAATAACCAGGTAATGTCCAGTCCCTACAGGATAAAAAATGAAAACAATCTGGTAAGAATTGTTAATAACAACGGCTTATAAATTAGGTAATTTTATGTTTTCCGCTTTGGGGTATTCAAAACAAAAACGCTTAATAAATCAATAATAAAAAATTGATCTATGACTTTATTTAGCGGATCTTTTGCGGCTAACATTTAAAATTCGGGAAAAATAAAATTTTGCAGGAAGAGTTGCATGATGAAGATAAAATTTAACCGGAGCCGCACTAAGCTAATTTGCCAGTTGCTAAAAAATATTAATAACCAACATAAACCTTCCCCATGTACAGAATTAAAATTATAATCTCCTTGTTTTGCATACTTAACTTTTTTTATGTAAAGGCACAGCAAAAAAATGAAAAATTTACATTAGTTGACACAATGCGGGGAAGCATTACACCGGAAAGAGCCTGGTGGGACGTGCTCCGTTATGATATTTCATTTACGCCGGATTACGTAGACAAATCAATATATGGAAGTAACCGTATCTCTTACAAAGTTGTAAAGCTGAATTCGGCAGTCAAAATGCAAATAGATCTTAAAGCTCCCCTTGTAATCGACAGTGTGCTGCAACTAGGGAAAAAGATTAATTATTATAAATCGGGAAGTGTATGGTATGTAAATATTCGGCCTGACATAATTTCGACAATCCATGCGGTTACCATCTTCTATCATGGAAAAGTGCATGAAGCAGCACGCCCTCCATGGGATGGTGGTTTTATTTTCACTAATGACTCATTGGGCAGGCCATGGATAACAGTTGCTTGTCAGGGCGCAGCCGGTGCTTCTATCTGGTATCCCTGTAAAGACCACCAAAGCGATGAACCGGATAACGGCGCATCTATCACTATGACAGTTCCGGATACATTAGTAGCAGTTGCCAATGGACGCCTGGTGTTCAAAAAAAACAATCGAAATGGAACAGCTACCTACAAATGGGCTGTCATAAATCCTATTAATAATTATTGCATTATTCCTTATATCGGTAAATACACAAACTTTTCGCAAAGGTATAATGGAGAGAATGGACCACTTGATGTTAATTATTGGGTGTTGGATTATAATTTAAATAAAGCACGGCAATATCTCCCTGGTCAAGTGCAAAAAATGCTAAAGGCGTTTGAGCATTGGTTCGGACCGTATCCTTTTTATCAAGACGGTTATAAATTGGTAGATGCACCTCATACCGGTATGGAACACCAGAGTGCAATTGCCTATGGCAATTATTACCGATTCGGCTACAGGGACAGGGATGTATCCAACTCGGGATGGGGATTAAAATTTGATTTTATCATTGTTCATGAAAGTGCCCATGAATGGTTCGGGAATAATATAACGTCAAAAGATCTGGCAGATATGTGGATACATGAAAGCTTTGCCAATTATGCTGAAACTTTATATGTAGATTACCATTTTGGAGGTGAAGCGGGAAATGAATATAATTATGGTTCAAGGAAGGGAATTAAAAATGAAAAAGTTATTATACCACCTTACGGAGTAAACGCCGAGGGAAGCGGCGACATGTACTCAAAAGGCGGTAACATGCTGCATAGTATTAGGCACAGCCTGGGCAATGATTCTTTATTCAGGAATATACTACGTGGTTTGAATAAAAAATTCTATCATCAGACAGTCACAGCGACACAAATAGAAAATTTCATTTCAAAAAAGGCTGGTTTTAATTACAAAAAAATATTTGACCAATACCTAACAACCATACAGATTCCGGTATTTGAATATTATTTCAATCGGGACAGTTCAGAATTATTTTATCATTACACGAATTGTGTTAAAGGTTTTGATCTTCCGCTTTATTTGCACAATACAATGGTCAGCCTTAAATTATACCCCAGTGATAAATGGAAAATATTTCATTGCAAAAAAGGCCAGGCTAATTTGATTTCAACTTTTGGGATAGAAAAAAAATATTACATCAGGCCATTATTGATGAAAAAACAGTAGGAACTTCTTTATTCAAAACAGGTTACATAATCTTCCAGTGAGGTGAATACTCATGAGCTACCCAAAAAATCCAAACCTTGAAGAGAGCAGACTGTTGTAAATATCGCCTATTCTACCGGTCGTGAACTACTGGTTCAATTATCATTTTTACCTTCATCTCTCATATCCTTCCATAATCTGGTCATGGTTCCTTTAAGAGAGTTAACAATTTGCGGCTTTGTCGCTGCGAGATTATGTTGTTGGCCCGGATCATTTTTTAAATTGTATAATTCATATTTGACAGGATTATATTTAAAAAACCAATCATTAATTGTCATCGAATCCGTTTTCGGCGGCAACCACCCAATTAATGTATAATTGCCTGAACGCATTTCCATTTCCGGTAGCCAGAAGTAGGTATCTTCATAATTTGGATAGAACCACACAGGAGGAACTTTCCTTTCTACTGTTTTATTTAGAAAGGCATTAAAGTTTGCTATTCCATCATATTTGACCCCTATAGGTAAATGAATCCCCACCAGTTCACATATGGTAGGGAACAGATCTGTTCCGTCAAACAATTTATCACTTTTTGTTCCTGGGGGGATAACTCCCGAATATCTGATAATTCCGGGGACTCGATGGCCTCCCTCATACACGAATCGTTTCATGCCTCTGTAAACGCCAGGCGTACCGAAACAATTATCTCTTATAGGATCCGTCCATTTGCCCCGCGATTCTTCGTTCGTCACAGGATATTCAGGTCCATTATCACTTGTAATAAAAATAATCGTATTGTCGCCCAACCCCAGGCTGTCAATTGTTTTAAGCAATCTTCCAAAAGCATTATCGAGCTGGGTAACCGTACCATAGTATTCCTTTTTATTGGCCAATATATCTCTTTTTGGACGTCGGATATGACCATAATTAATAGTTTTTTCGAGAGAATCAACCTGTGGTGTATCATACATTTCACTATATTGTTTGGGCGGAGCGATTGGAGTGTGGGGTTCATGGGAGGCAACGTAAAGAAAGAAAGGTTTTGTTTTGTCCCTTTTTTCCCGCAGCCAATAACTTGCCTCATCTACAATCACATCACAGAACCAACCATTAACCTGCCCCACCGGTACGCCATTTCTAATAAATTCCTTTGAATTCGCCGGCCCATCAAAAGCATTATGGGTAGTTCCCATCCAGTAGTCAAATCCCTGGTCGCCGGGACCTGGCTCATTCACTTTTTTCTTTTCAAGTACTGACAAATGCCATTTCCCCACAAAGCAGGTTGTATATCCTTTCGTTTTGAGTATTTCTGCAATCGTTATCTCCTTCGATTTGAGATAGGTGGCCCCACCCAGGATATTATAAAATCCCAATCTGTAAGGATTTCGCCCGGTGAGTAACGCGGCGCGTGAAGGGGAACATACCGTTCCACCAGAATGGCAGTCGGTTAACAGCACTCCTTGTTGCGCAAATTTGTCAATATTGGGAGTCTTGATAATAGGATTTCCATAGCAACCAAGATCACCATACCCAAGATCATCCGCCAAAAAAACCACAATATTGGGTTGCTTATCGGGCCTTGGATTTTTTTGAGACACACACACAGTTATTGTGTGGGTCAATACCAGGCTGGCAAATAGAAGCTTACAATTGAAATTCATGACTGGATTATTCGGTATCTAATATGACGTCAAATACGTTTTAGTTTTAGTCTTTATCACAGCATGATTCCTGGCCTTAGATTAGTTCACTGCCGAAACTATCTGCCTATTAACTTCAAACTTTATTGAGTACATGCAATTTGGCAAGTGGTAGAAAGAAAAGTAAAGGAATCACAATCCGGTAATAGTAAGATTACAAGATTCTTTAAAAAACCCCGTCATTTTTTTGAGGTTCAATCTCCAATATATTTTCCAATTTACTTTCTATTTTATTTAATTATAAACCACCCGCTTTGACCATCAATGCCGATTCCAGATAATTAAGTATTTCACACCTCGTTTTAATAGCATTATTTATCGTCTGCAGAACTTTTTCTCTTTCATTTAACATCAACTTTAATCGTGGCGCTCTGACATACTCACTGCCCAGGCCGGTCTGAGTTGCTGCCAGTTTTATATACTGTGCAAATTTTGGATGTGTATCCAGCTCAAGAAGCGGGAAAAACCATCGGAATATTTTAAGGGCCTGATGGTTTTTGCCTGCTTTTATCAATCGATAAATAGCAACAGTTTCGGCTGGAAAAGCATCTACCAGACCTCCAACCCATCCATCTGCACCCATTGTCAGTTCTTCAAAAGCGAGTGTATCAACTCCACACAGAATTTTAAACCGATTTTTAAATCTGTTTCTTATCCTTGTGACATTCGAAACGTCTCTTGTGGATTCCTTTATGGCCTGAATAGATGGGATTTTTTCAAGTTGCTCAAACATATCCAATGTAACTTCAATCTTGTAATCGTGCGGATTATTGTAAATCATAATCGGCAAAGAAGTATTGACGACAATATTCCTGAAGTATTCGAGTGTTTCATTTTTGTCAGCATTATAACGCATCGGGGGTAAAACCATCAAACCATCAGCGCCATTCATTTCTGCATTTTGTGCAACTCTTATAGCTTCTCGCGTTGATTGTTCAGCTATATTTAAAATTACCGGTATCTTACCGTTTACTATCTCCTTGGCCCGCGTCAACAAACTATTCTTTTCATCATAGGTAAGCGTGCTTGATTCCCCCAAAGAACCACCCAAAACTATGCCGTCAATTCCCGCCTCTACCTGTGAATTAATATTGATTTCGAAAAGCTTAAAATCAATGTGATCATCAGCATCAAAAGGAGTAAGCAACGCTGAATATATACCTTCCCATTTTATCTCTGTCATGAGGTAGCTTTTTTTGTTCAAAAGTAATCTTCGTCGTCAAATAAAGTAGTCTTTAAATATCCTGATGTTTACAATAATTATCTAATTTTCTTATGGAGCGTTTTCCGGTATTACAGAAACGTTACAAAACATTAGCGCTTCGTAGAATAAATGTTTCATTCAATTTATTTTTTGGCAACAAAATTTATTTGCGAAGCATGAATTTTTTAGGTTGTTTACTTTATAGCAAATTTCCCTATCAGTAAATAAATAAAGGGCTCGGAAATGTAGTGCAAGCAATTAATAAAAAGAACACAGGTACCAACCAGTTCATATTTATTAATAAAATATGAAAAATTGAGACTATAAAGTCACTTTTCTGAAGCTGAAAATTAGCTTATTCAGCTGTCAATTCTATTTTGCCTCGCCAAATTCAACCATCGCCAGCAAAACCGTCCGGGGATCAAAAACAACTTTTTCAGGTTTGGCATCAGCAGGTATAACATACTGCGAGATCTTTGTATTCATTCTGAATTTTAGAATTTTAGGAATCGTGCTGCCAGTTTCATAAATGCCTATTTCAACCGGAACATCAAATAAGTAATTCTTTTTCTGTGCCTGATCAAGTCTTATGATTACCTGTTTTCCTGCGGGATCATATTTCCAGCTACCGTTTATCATCAGGTTGTCACTACGATAAAGC
>Ga0134126_10007683_pt1 | contig 13536 bp, 15 predicted proteins | sample KB31752_FD_96881 | JGI IMG/M metagenome (GOLD analysis project Ga0134126, IMG submission 96881) | Terrestrial soil microbial communities with excess Nitrogen fertilizer from Kellogg Biological Station, Michigan, USA - KB3-175-2 | ecosystem: Environmental > Terrestrial > Soil > Unclassified ...
CGCGGTTCGGCCAGAAGTTCGCGCAGGTCGCGGTTCGCGCGCCAGTCCGTGAGGCTGCGCTCGATGCCGGTGTGCCGGAAAAGCGCCTCGTAGCTGTCGTCGCGCGCCGGCAGAACCTTCTTGATCTGCATCGGCTCGTCCCAGTCGGACGCCGCGGCGACCGTGCCGCGGTCGGTGCCGAAGCCGATCGCCACACAGGCATCGCCATAGGCGGTGCGGCACAGCTCGCCGATATTGAACTCACCCTGCCAGCCCATCGAGGTCGCCGCCGCGTTGCCGATGTGCGAATTGTGCGCCCAGACGACGGTCTTGGCCCCGGGCCGGCGGCGCAGCAGCGCCTGGAGCGTGTCGAACATGTGCCGGTCCCGCAAATTCCAGGACTCGGTCGCGCCATGATACATCACCCGGTAATACTCTTCGGCGGCGCGCACGATGCGCGCGTTCTGTGCGGCGTCGAAGAAGGTTTCGCCGTCCTTCACGGCATAATCCATGCGATGCGCCAGCAGTTCCTTGAGCTGCGCGACCACGGCGTCTTCGCAGGTGTCGGCACCCATCATGGCGCGGCGGCCATAGCGTGCCGGTTCGTCCTGCCACGGACTGAGACAGCCATAGCGCCGGCGCGCCTCGCGGGCCGCAGCCGGATCGACGCGATCGAGATAGGCGAGGACCGCGGCGATGGACCCGGACAGGCTGTAGACGTCCAGGCCGCGGAATTCGACACGGGCGTCGGGCGCGCGATGCTCGTTCTCGATTCTCAGCCAGTCGACGAAATCGTGGACTTCGCGATTGCGCCACATCCAGGTGGGGAACCGCGCGAAGGCCTGCGCCTCGGACTGGCGCGCCGCACCGTGGCGGACATAGGTGTCGATGCGGGCGGCGTCCGGCCAGTCGGCCTCAACGGCCACAATATTGAAGCCGTGCCGCGTCACCAGCCGGCGCGTTATGGCGGCGCGGGCGCGATAGAATTCCGACGTGCCGTGCGTCGCCTCACCCAGCAGGACGACGCGCGCATCGCCATAGCGGTCGAACATGGCGCCGAACTCGTCGGCCACGCCCGGCGCGGGCAAAGGCTCTGCGGCGCGGCGCAAGCCCGCGACGAGGCGGGTCTGACCGCGATCCAGTGTTTCCCTGAGCGACATGGCGCCTCCTGACACGGAAATGACGGGAACTGTTGGAACGTTCCGCAAGGGTCATTAGATAGAGTCATGGCCCCGTCCGATTCTGCGCCAGATCAAACTTCTGCCGATGTGCCGCTCAAGGGCGCCGAGCGCATTGGCGCATATCTGAAGACGCTGCCAGACGCGCCGGGCGTCTATCGCATGCTCGATGCCAAGGGCGACGTGCTCTATGTCGGCAAGGCGAAGAGCCTGAAAAAGCGTGTCTCGGCCTACGCCAGCGGGCGGCCGCACTCCGAGCGGCTGACCCGCATGATCGCGGACACCGCCGAGATGCTGTTCGTCACGACGAAGAGCGAGATCGAGGCGCTGCTGCTCGAATCCAACCTGATCAAGCAGCTCAAGCCGCGCTACAACGTGTCGTACCGCGACGACAAGTCGTTTCCGAACATCCTGCTGCGCGAAGACCACGCCTTTGCGCAGCTCCTCAAACATCGCGGCGCCCGTTCCACCAAGGGCACCTATTTTGGGCCGTTTGCCAGTGCGAAGGCGGTTTCGAACACGCTCAACACGCTGCAGCGTGCCTTTCTGCTGCGCTCCTGCTCGGACTCGGTGTTCGAATCGCGCACGCGACCCTGCCTCCTGTTCCAGATCAAGCGTTGCAGCGCGCCCTGCGTCGGCCGCATCGACCAGAACGGCTATGCCGAGTTGGTGCGCGAGGCGGAGCAGTTCCTCTCCGGAAAGAGCCGTGCCGTGCAGGAGCTTCTGATCGCCGAAATGACCAAGGCAGCGGCGGCAACGAAGTTCGAGGAAGCCGCGCGACTGCGCGACCGCATCCGCGCCATGAGCCATATCCAGCTCAACCAGGGCATCAATCCTTCGACCTTCGCCGACGCCGACGTCTTCGCGCTGCATGCCCAGGGCGGAGAAACCTGCGTACAGGTGTTCTTTTTCCGCGCCGGGCAGAACTGGGGCAACAAGCCCTATTTTCCGCGCGCCGGCATCGAGACGTCCGAAGGCGAAGTGCTGGAGGCTTTTATCGGGCAATTCTACGACGAGCGCATTGCGCCGCCGCTTGTCCTGCTGTCGCACGCCATTCCCAACGCGGACCTGCTGGCGGAAGCGCTGGCGCTGCGCGCCGAGCGCAAGGTCGAGATTGTCGTGCCGCGGCGCGGCGAGAAGCGCGAGATCGTCGAGATGGCGCTGACAAATGCACGCGAGCAGCTCGGCCGGCGCATGGCGGAAAATTCCGCGCAGCGGGAATTGCTGGAGGGCGTCGCGAATGTCTTCGGACTGGAACAGCCGCCCCGGCGGATCGAGGTCTACGACAACTCGCACATCATGGGGACGAACGCGCTGGGCGGCATGATCGTTGCCGGACCGGAGGGCTTCGAGAAGGGCGAGTATCGCAAGTTCAACATCAAATCGACCGAGCTCACGCCCGGCGACGATTACGCGATGATGCACGAGGTGGTGACGCGGCGCTTCGCCCGCCTCGTCAAGGAGGGCGACGATCCCAAGACGAAATGGCCGGATCTGGCGCTGATCGACGGCGGACCGGGACAGCTATCGGTCGCTTGCCAGGTGTTTGCCGATCTCGGCGTTGAGGACGTGCAGCTCGCGGGCATCTCGAAAGGTCCTGACCGCGATGCCGGCCGCGAACATTTCTATCTGCCCGGCAAGGAGCCGTTCCGGCTCGATCCCAAGGACCCGGTGCTCTACTACCTGCAGCGCCTGCGCGACGAAGCGCATCGCTTCGCGATCGGCAGCCATCGCAAGAAGCGATCCAAGGCGATTGGCGCGAGCCCGCTGGACGAGATCGCGGGGATCGGCGCGGCGCGCAAGCGTGCCCTGCTGCAGCATTTCGGTTCGGCACGGGCCGTGGCGGCGGCCGGCATCAGCGACATCGAAGCGGTGGGCGGCGTTTCGAGTGCCATGGCGAAAAAGATCTACGACTTCTTCCACCCCAACAGCTGATTGGGAGCGGAATGGATCCCCCGCGCCTGCCGCGAGCTGCGAGGCGCTTTACGACGAATTGATGGCCGCCTGTCCGCGTCGGGTCAGCGACGAGCCGCCGAGCACCAGCCGCGCGAACTCCTGAAAGCCACGGCCGCCGGGCATTTGCGTGACATAGCGCGGCAATACCGACATCCGGCCGGCGAAGGCTCTGATATTGGCAACGCCGACCGAGGTCTCGAAAAATTCGAACATCGGCTCGTCGTTCGGCGAGTCGCCCAGATAAACGCATTGCGCCTGCATGGCGGCGGCGTCGAGGTGCCAAGTGCCCGTCAGCAGCGCGCGGATCATCTGCAGCTTGTTGAAATCGCCGATCCAGGCGTTGATGTGGATGGAGCTGAGCTTGACCGTCGCACCCATCGCTTCGAGACGGGCGATGATCCGCTCAACCGCGCGCGTTGGCAGCGGCCTTCGATCCTCGCAGACGTCGATGGCGATGTCGCTGATACGATAAGGCTGGTCGGCGGCCAGGCCGATACCGGGAAACTCCCGGGCAAGGGTCGCGAACATCTTGCGGAGCCGGACCGTGTCGGTGCGGCGCTGCGCCTCGGAGCGGCGGAATTTGCGAATCATCCTTCGGCGCGCGCGGTCATAGCGGAAAAAGAAGGCGCCGTTCTCGCCGACCACCGCGTCGACCGGCCAGAAACGGGCGATCAGGTCGCACCAGCCGGCCGGCCGGCCGGTGACCAGAATCACGATGCGGCCCGAGCGTCGCAACGCTTCGAGCGCGGCATAGGCGTCGGCACTCAGCCTGCCGTCGTCGGTCAGCGTATCGTCGATATCGCTCAGGACGAAGCGGAAGCGCGCGGCCTGGCGCGGCGACAGGCGCGACAGGGGGAGGAGAGCGTCGGACAAGGGGAACCGTCTCGCTTGATTGCGGAATTGGAAGCCGCGGGTTTCTATCACCCCGGGATGAATTCGTCTAAGATCGGACTCACGGTGCAAGAGGCTGTCATGGCACGCGAATTATGGACTCTGCCCAATGCGATCACCGGCTACCGCTTTGCGGCAGGACCGTTATGCCTCTTGCTGCTCGTTTATCCCTTCGCGGGTTCGATCTGGCTGGTGCTCGCGGCGATGATCCTGGCAGAGATCTCCGATGCGCTGGACGGCTATGTCGCGCGCTCGGCGCGGCAGGTGACCAAGGTCGGCAAGATTCTCGATCCGATGGCGGACGGACTCTATCGCGGCTCGGTGTTCATCGCCTTTCTCGTCCTGGGCTGGATGCCGCTGTGGATGCTGGCGGTGGTCCTGGTCCGCGACGTAGCGGTGTCGCACCTTCGCGAATTCGCCGAGGCGCGGCAGCAGACGCTGGGCGCCCGGGCCAGCGGCAAGTGGAAGGCGGTGGCCCAGGCCGTCGCGCAGCTCGGCATTGTCGGATTTGTGGCACTGTTCGGCGGGCACTATCCGGCTGTCTTCACGCTGCTGTGCAAGACGGTTCTGACGGTCGCAACGCTGGTCACCGCCTATTCCTTTGTCGACTACACACTGAGCGTTCTCGCGCCGGCCGAGACCGCCCGGTAGGAGAATTCACAGACGACATGCGCGAAACGGCGTGGAGAATCGCGGCGCGGCGGAGTAGGCTCTCCAGGGACAATCCGAGTTCCGCGACTTGCAGCAGACCCTGACCCGATTCTATCCGACTTTGCCGGCCCTGCTCGCGCCGGCGGCGGCGCTGCTGCTGATCACCGACAACCGCGCCGCGCTGGCGCTGGCGCTGGCGCTGACGGCCGGGGTGAGCGCGATGGCGCTGCTCGGGTTCCAGAGCCGCAGCGGCGCCTGGCCGCGCGCCTTCGCGGCGCTCGGCCGGGCCTCGATCGCGGTCTTCTGCCTGACGCTGTTCGTCGTGTTCCTCGGCAATCACTGGCTGCCGGTGTGGGGCTTCGTCGTCATCTACATGGCGGAGTTCATCTCGCCCTATCTGCGGGTCTTCGCGCAGCAGGCGGGCCAGCCGATCGGCGTGCGTTTCACGGCGCGGCTGCGCATCGCGGTCTATCTCGTGGCGGAGGCCGCGATCATCATCGAGGCGGTCGCCGGCGGCAGCCGGGAACCGATGCGCGGCCTGCCCGTCACCCTGGCGCTGTTCTGGCTCGCGGTCGCGGCGGCGGTCCTCTATCTGATCGACCATGTGATCGTCGCCTTTGCGCGCATCGCGGACAGCCGCAAGACGTCATGAACGTGCTGTATTTCGCGTGGGTGCGGCAGAAGGTGGGTCGCGCCGAGGAAACCGTCGAGCACACGCCGGCGCTGCGCACCGTGGGAGACCTGGCCGCGATGCTGCGGGCCCGCGGCGGCGGCTATGGCGAGGCCTTCGCCGACATGGGCCGGATGCGCGCCGCGGTGAACCAGGTTCATGTCGGGCTCGACGCGGTTCTCTCCGCCGGCGACGAGGTGGCGTTCTTTCCGCCGGTGACCGGCGGATGAGGACCAACATCCACATCCAGGCCGAGGACTTCGACGTCGCCGACGAAATCGAGGCGCTGGGCGGCGACGATATCGGCGCGGTGGCGAGCTTTATCGGCCTGGTGCGCGGCGGCGGCGGGCTCGAGGCCATGACGCTGGAGCACTATCCCGGCATGACCGAGCGCGAAATCGGCCGCATCGCGGGCGAGGCGCGCGAACGCTGGGCGCTGGACGGCGTCACCATCATCCACCGGGTGGGGCGGCTCCGCGCCGGCGAGCGCATCGTGCTGGTCGCGGTCGCAGCAGCCCATCGCGCCGCCGCCTTCGAGGCGTGCCAGTTCCTGATGGACTATCTCAAGACCCGCGCCCCGTTCTGGAAAACGGAAGAGCGCGGCGGCGAAACGGCCTGGGTCGAGGCCAGGGACACCGACGACACGGCGGCGGAACGCTGGTGCCGGCGATGAACCGTCAGATGCTGTGCCGCGCGTCCACCGGCGGCGCCGTGTGCGTCGAGGCGCGGATGGTGGCGCCCTGCCCTGACGGCGCAGCGTCGCCGCAATTGCCCGAGCTGTTGAAGATCGTCTGCGGCTTGGCGCCATCGCCACCGCTCGAGATCCGCACACTCCGTGTGCAGACATTGTTGCCGACGATCGTGGTGACGACGGAATAGCTCTGCGTGCCCGGCGGCAGCGACGTCAGCCCGGCGCGATAGACGCCGTTCGGGGCCGCCTGGAGCTGGCGGAACTGCGCCAGCGAGGCCGCCATCTGGCGATCCATCTGCGCGCTCATCGCGTCCATCTGCGCCGCGATGCGGTCGAAATCGCCGAACGGCGCGGCGAACGGGGACGCGAAGGCCGTGCTGTCCCACCCATCGGCGCCCGGCAGCAGGACGACGCGGGGCGCGGCCTTGCCGGTGTAGTCGATCCGCTCGACGCCGTAGCCCGGCACCAGGACGGAAAGATGGTGGACGACGGGCTTCGACGCGGCGAGCGCGGCGGAGCCTGCGAGGAGGGCGGCTGCGGCGCCGCCGAGAAGAACCTTGTGATATGTCCGCATGGATTTCTCCCTTGATACTCTGCGTTACGCCCGATGTAGGGCGCGAAGATTACATCGCCAGGACCATCGCCTTAATTCGTTTTCAGTTTCCGGAACTCCGCAAAAAATAAGGCGGCCTGCGCACCGCGCGGGCTACGGAACCGCGCAGGCGAGACCGCCCCGGCATGGACGGGAGGCCGGCCTGCCACCGCCCTGCAGCGGCAGCGAAGCACCTTCGCCCTTCCACCTCGGCCGGACGGGACCGAAGGAGCCGACATCCCCCGCCGACGCGCATCGGCGGAAGAAACGACTCCGGGTCCAGAGCGGGTGCCTGCGACAACGCACCCCGACCTGTCTGACGACTCGCAGATTCTTTACATCGGCGTTCGATTCGGCCGCTGTCGGAATGGTTCGTCGAACCAGCAGCCTTGTTCTCCAAGCTTCAGGTGACACATAAGTCACACAACCTGTGGCTTCAAGGGGACAGTCGTACTATTTTTCTGACAAATTGTCAGTGAAAAAACGCAGATTCCCGCACCCCGCGAAGCGCACTAGGTTGGCGCCATCGACCGCTGGGAGCGACATGCCGGACAGGAACATCTTCGACCGCTATCTGCTTGCATTGCGCAAGACACCGCTCGGGGCCAAGACCGAGCACACCGACCGCGGCGCCCTTGGAGACCTGTTAAACGTTTTTGCCGACGAGGCCGACGGAAAGCCGCACGTTCAGCACGAGCCCAAGCGCATCACGGGAAAAGGCGCGCCCGATTTCAAGGTGACGCGGCGTGGTCTCATCCTCGGCTATGTCGAGAACAAGCAGATCGGCGAGAACATCTCGAAGGTCCTCAAGTCGGAACAGATCGAGCGCTACAAGAGCCTGTCGCAGAACATCCTCGTCACCGACTATCTCGATTTCGCCTGGATCACGAAGGACGGCACCAAGCGCGAGACGCTGTGCCACGACACCGATCTCGAGGACCGCAAATTCAAACTCAAGGACGAGCGGATCGAGGCGGTTTCCAAGCTTCTGCATGGCTTCTTCTCGACGGCGCCCCAAGGCATCGGAAGATCGGAGCAACTTGCGCTGGCGCTGGCGATGCTCAGCAGGTTACTCCGCGACTACCTTGGCCAGGAACTTGTCCGCCAGCAGACCGAACACACGGAGGGGCGCCTCTATGGCCTGTTTCAAATATTTCGCGATCAAGTTTTCCACGAACTGACTCTGGCCGAGTTCGCCGACGCCTTCGCGCAGATGCTGGCCTACGGACTCTTTCTGGCGCGACTCAATGCGGGCGCCAAAGAGACGATCACGCTCCAAAACGCCCGTGAGCACGTTCCGGGTTCCTTCCGACTAATCCGCGAGCTGGTCGATTTCCTCGGCGAACTCGACAAGCCGGAATATCGCGAGGTCCGCTGGGTCGTCGAAGAGGTCCTCTCCATCGTCAACGGATTGGACCTACCGTCCATCCACGAAGATCTCTCATTCCGCGCCCGCAAGGCGATCAGCCGCAAGGTGCGCGCCAAGGACGAGGAGGAGCATCGACTCTTCGAGCGCGACCCCTTCATCTATTTCTACGAGGACTATCTGAAGGCCTACGACAAGGACATGCGCAAGGGGCGTGGCGTCTACTATACGCCGCCACCGGTCGTGAATTTCATCGTCCGCGCGATCGACGATGTTTTGAAGAACAGATTTGGCATCGACGATGGTCTCGCCGACCACAAACAAGTGACCGCGCTCGATTTTCCCCGCGCTGGATTGGCGCAATACCACGGCAAAGGCGACCACACCGTGGAAGCCATCCGCTATTCGCAGGTCGAGCAGGCCGTGTGGATTAACAAGGAGCAATGCTTCAAGCCGGTGCCGGAGGAGGTGTGGAACTTCCACATCGGCGGCTATCAGGTGCTCGACAAGTACCTGAAATCGCGCAAGGGGCGGACGCTGACGCTCGACGAGATCGATCATGTCGCCAAGGTTGCGGACAGCCTCGCCTTCACCATCACGCAGATGAAGCGGATCGACGCCGCCTACATCGCTGCATTTCCGGTCGTGGATAATTGACCGGCGCCTCTCGCGCGGCCGGCACGCCGGTCGCACAATAGGCCGGTGATTCGCCGCTAGAGCCATGGCCCTCAAAGCTGATCTATTCGCATCCGAAGAGCAGCCCGACATGTTCGGGCCGGCGCCCGTGCAGACCTATCGTCCCGATCCGGACAAGGTGCGGCGGCGGCTTCACAAGATGCTGGCCGAGGCGCGGGCGGCGCAGGCCATGCCGTGGCGCCCGGCGATCGCGCGGCTGTACCAGACCATCTTTCCGCAGATGAGCAATTGGCTGCCAGAGGCGGAAGCGGCGCAGCTGCGGCTGGAGTTCGAGAGCGAGATGGCGCGGCTGGCAGCCGGTTAGGCGGCGGCGCCCCCTCCGCCTCGCTTCGCTCGGCACCTCCCCCGCAACAGCGGGGGAGGAATAAGAGTGGCGCGGGAGAGATTTTCCCGCTCAGTGCGCCCGTCTTCGCCGCGCCGTCACTCCGCCGGATGCGCCGCTTCGCGCCGCCGCTCGGCATCGTGGGACAGGGGCGAGGCCACCGGCTTGAGCGCCGGCCGGCTCCCCGACGATTCCGGCTTCAGCTGGCCGTCGACATAGGCGCCGGATTCGATGCGGATGTCGTGGTGGGCGATGTCGCCGGTCATGCGCGCCGTGCCGGCGAGGATGACCTTCTTGGCTTCGATCTTGCCCTCGATGGTGCCGGCGAGCTCGACCTCGTCGCCATAGACCGTGCCCTTCACCTTCGCGTTCTGGCCGATCTTGACGCCCACGCCGCGGACATCGCCGTCGATCTCGCCGTCGATCTGGATGTCTTCGGTGCTCTCGAGCTGCCCGGTGATCTTGAGCGCCTTGCTGATGACCGATGCCATGATTGCTCCTGTTTTTGGCTGGGGTGGAAGCGGCTGAGGGGAAAGCGGCGGCGCTGCCGCCCTGGGCGGCGCCGGTGGACTTGGCGGCGGCGGTTTCGGCGGTTCGGCGGGGGGCTTCACCTCCGTGGGCCTGTCGCTGCGATTGAAGATGGTCATGGCTGCGCCTCCGGGAGTCGATCGAGCGTTTCGAAGTAGCTGACCGGCCGCCACGGCATGCGGCCGTCGATGCGGGCACCGCGCCCGACCGTTACCGTGGTGTGGAAAATGCGGCCGCGAATGACGGCGGTTCCCAGGATCTCGACCGTGGGCGCGAAGATCCGGCCGTCCAGGCGCCCCTCGACGACGGCGTCGCGCGCCACGGCGTCGCCTTCGAAGCATCCGTCGGCGGCAATGACCAGGCGGCGCGCGGCGATGCGGCCGACGACGCGGCCGCGGATCGTGAGTTCGCCGTCGAATTCGAGATCGCCGCGCACGGTTACGCCGCGGCCGACGATCGACTGAGGCAACGCCGTGCCGCGTTCAGGCGCGGGCTTGGCGTCGGATCTGCGCAACGGTGCGAACACGGATGTCTCTGCTCAAGACAGCCCCCCGCGCCGGCCACCGGCGAAGATCATGACAGAACAAGCCGATCCCGCAAGCGCAGGGCGGTGGAGTTCCGCGTCGGCAGCGCACCGCAGCGGCGTCCTTCGGCATGCGAGTCGTACGTATTCGAGTGGGCGGTGCGCGCCCGGACGTCTGCGCGGGTTTCCCGAACCTCTCCCGCTTCGCGGGCGAGGTTAATGGCACCTCATCACGATCGGGAGAGGCGGCGGCGCCGGACCGCATCCCGGCTTGCGATTAGACTGACTAGTCGGTATAACCCGCCCACCCATGACCACCCCGACCCCGTCCCGCGCCATGGCGCCTGCCCGCAAGAAGCTGCTCGACACGGCGCTCACCGTGATCCGGGAGAAGGGCTATGGCGCGGCGACGGTGGACGAGCTGTGCCAGCGGGCGGGCACGGCCAAGGGCTCGTTCTTCCACCATTTCGCGGACAAGCAAGCGCTCGGCGTCGCGGCGGTCGCCTATTGGAGCGAGACCACCGGCGCCTTCTTCGAAGACGCGCCCTATCACCGCCACAAGGATCCGCTCGACCGGATCATGGGCTACATCGAATTCCGCCGCGCGCTGCTCGCGGGCGACGCCGCCACGTTCAGCTGCGTCGCCGGCACGATGGTGCAGGAGACCTATCGCACCCATCCGGCGCTTCGCGCCGCCTGCGGCGCCAGCATCGCCGGCCATGCGCGCACGCTCGAGGCCGACATCGAAGCGGCCATGAAAGCGCGCGGCATTCGCGGCGACTGGACGGCGAAGGGCCTGGCGCTGCACATGCAGGCGGTGCTGCAGGGCGCCTTCGTCGTCGCCAAGGCGACCGACGGCGCGCAGATCGCGGTCTGCAGCGTCGATCACCTGCGCCGCTACATCGAGCTCCTGTTCGCGAAACGACGGAGGAAAGCATGATCAACAAGGTGGGAGAAAGCAGCATGTCGAAAATCGAACTATCGCGACGCGGAATGGCCGGCGCGGCGGCGCTGGCGGGCGCCGCCCTACTGGCCGGCGAAGCGCAGGCGGCGATGCCGTCGAGCGAAGCGGCGGTGCGCGCCTGGTACAAGGCGTGGGACGACAAGGACTGGGCGCAGGCCGACGCGGTGACGACCGACGATTTCAACTTCTCGAGCCCGGCGCCCGACGATCACATCAGCAAGGCGGCGTACAAGAAGAACTGCTGGGACACGCAGCTCGCCTTCACCGGGAAGTTCGACCTGGAACTGGTGATGGCCAAGGGCGACGACGTGCTGGTGAAATACACCGGCCACACGACGAACGGAAAAACCTTCAGCAACGTCGAATATTTCCGCGTGCGCGACGGGAAGATCGCGTCTCTGCGCTGCTATTTCGGCGGCAATATGAGCTTCCCCTCGAGAGTGAGCAAAGGCTAGGGCTTGCCCGGAGCGGCTTGGCGGGTCGCTCCGGGATTTTTTCGGGCGCTAGTAGAGCAACTGCGCGCGGGTTTCGGTTTCCCAGGCCTGTTCGTCCGGCGCCGTCAGTGCGTCGAGGTCGACGGGCGTCGCGGACTTGTCGTCGACCCATTCGCGCAAGGCGGGGCCGCCGTTGATGACGTCGATGGCGAGCTTGCCGTGCTCGTATTCGTAGGCGAAATCGCGCCACAGCGGATATTCCGGATAGAGCCCGCGGATCGCCTTGAAGGCGAGCGCCTGCAACCGCCAGGGCCGGAAGGCGGCATGATCGTAGTTCGGCGCCTCGGCATGGATGTGCACGCCGCTGCACAGGCTTCGCGCGTGCTTGTGGAAGGTCGGCTCGAACCAGCAATCGCGCAGGGCGCAGCCGGCAAGCCAATCGGGCGCGCGCCTGCGCATCTCGGCGATGACGCGGCGGGCATCGATGTCGGGCGCCCCGAACAGCTCCAGCGGCCGCGTCGTGCCGCGCCCTTCCGACAGCGTCGTGCCTTCGAGCATCACCGTGCCGGCATAGGCGCGCGCCATCCACAGATTGGGCGCGTTCGGGCTGGGATTGACCCAGACGCGCTCGCCCAGCGGCCAGCCGAAGCCGGGCGCGGCGTCGGGCTGCCAGCCTTCCATCGCGACGACGGAAAAGTCGACGTCGAGCTTGAAGTGCTTGATGAACCAGTGGCCGAGCTCGCCGAGGGTGAGGCCGTGGCGCATCGGCATCGGACCGGCGCCCACGAAGCTCTCCCAGCCCGGACGCAGCGCCAGTCCCTCGACCGGGCGGCCGGCGGGATTGGGGCGGTCGAGCACCCACACCGCCTTGCCGGCTTTCGCCGCCGCCTCGAGCATGTAGAGCAGCGTGGTGACGAAGGTGTAGATGCGGGTGCCGAGATCCTGCAGATCGACCAGCACAACGTCGAAGGTGCTCATCATCTGCCCGGTGGGGCGGCGCACCTCGCCATAGAGGCTGAAGACCGGGATGCCGAGGACCGGATCGGTGAAGTCCGGCGACTCGACCATGTTGTCCTGCTTGTCGCCGCGCAGGCCGTGCTGCGGGCCGAAGGCGGCGGTGAGCCTGATGTCGCCGAGCGCGGCGAGCGCATCGAGCGCGTGGGTCAGGTCCGGCGTCACGGACGCCGGATGGGCGAGCAGCGCGACGCGCTTGCCGGCGAGCGGCTTGCGCAGGGCGGGGTCGGCGAGAAGGCGGTCGAGGCCGAATTTCATGCGCGGTCAGGCTGGGGGAAGTTCGAGCGCAAAGCAATCGCGATGGTGGAAGTCCGGCGCGCCCGGCGGATGGGCGAGCGCCCAGTAGGAGCGCATGCCGGAGGTGTCTTCGAGCACCGCCGACAGGTTGAGGTGCCAGAGCGCGGCGGCCGGCAGATCGGCGAGGCCGCCAAGCTCGAGCGAGACATCGAGCGCGAGCTGGTCGCCGGTCGTCCGAACGGCGATGTCCGGCGACGGGATGTCGAGCGGCTGCATGCCGCTGCGATAGGAGTCGAAACGATAGGCCGCCCATTGCGTCGAGGGGGCGAAATTGAACTCGCCATACGGCCCGCCCGCGCGGACGAAGGCCTCGAAGCAGGTGTTCTTCCACAGCTCGTCGGTGCGCGCGGACATCGCCCGGGGCGGCAATCGCAGGTCGGCAATGCGCCCCGAGACGACGTAGCGAAGGGATAACCGGCCGGCGGCGCGCGCGACCTCGACATCGATCCGCGCGCTGGATTGCGACGTGGAATGGAGCAGCAGAGAGCGACGCATGACATCAGCATAAGACAATGCCGGAGCCGCTCAAACCGCGCGGCGGATACGCTCGAGCGTCTGTTCGGCGGCGCGGACGCTCGGCTGTGTCCTGGTCAGGCGATTGTAGGCATCGAGGGCGGCGACCTTGTAGGCCTCGGCCAGGGTCGGATAGTTGAAGGTGTTTTCGACGAAGTAGTCCAACGTGCCTTTGAGGTTGAGCACCGCCTGGCCGATATGGATCAGCTCGGTGGCGCCTTCGCCGACGATGTGCACGCCCAGGAGGCGCCGCGTCTCCAGCGCGAAGATC
>Ga0134126_10007685_pt1 | contig 13534 bp, 4 predicted proteins | sample KB31752_FD_96881 | JGI IMG/M metagenome (GOLD analysis project Ga0134126, IMG submission 96881) | Terrestrial soil microbial communities with excess Nitrogen fertilizer from Kellogg Biological Station, Michigan, USA - KB3-175-2 | ecosystem: Environmental > Terrestrial > Soil > Unclassified ...
CCTGTCGTCGGACAGGAAGTGCGGCAGCCAGACGATCGTGTTCTCGTCGCCGAGCTGGCCCTTGAGCTCGTTGACCCGGATATCGTCGTCGGCGGGGAACCGGTTGCCCTCGTCGAACGGGTAGTCAATGATCATCCGGATCGTTCCGGGGTCGGCCTGGAAGCGCCTGGTCGGGGTGCGCTCGGTGTCGCTGACGTTCTCCATCAGCACGTCGACGGTGCGCAGGGTCCCGCGCCAGGTGACCGACGTCTGGGTCTCGAATGCGCCGTCGTCCCGCAGGCCGAGTTCTTCCCAGACCATGGCCCTGATCAGCCGCTTGCGGGCGCCCTCGTCGTCGGCGTGGCGGCTGTCGCGGATCAGGCCCTCGGTGTCGACGCCGATAAGTGCCAGGTCGACGCGGAGATCGTCCTCGCTTCCGGAGAGCCGGATCTCGCCGAACTGGCCGGACAGGGACTTGAGCGTCTTGGTGACCTCGGCGCGTTGCTGGTTCGGGACGAGCGAGACTATCGAGCCGTGGTTGAGCGCGGCCAGGCGACCCGCGGTGAGACCGTTGAGCGCCGGAACGTTCGGGACCAAGGCAGCCAGCAGCAGGGTCTTGACCACGAGGTCGTCGCCGCGGAACGCGTGCTTCGGGCTGAGCCCGGCCACCTGGTCCTCGGTCAGCTTGTGCTTGCTCAGCAGGGCAGGGCGCAGCCGGGTGCCGTAGAAGCGCTTGGCGGTCTCGAACTCGTCGCGGAGCTTGTCGGTGAACGGGCGGTCCGCGCCCTGCGCGAGGACGTCGAAAATCGCCCCGAGCGGCATCAGCTGGCCAACCGGGAGCGTGTCCCGGTAATCGACGAGGAGCTGCTGCATGAGCTTGAGCGCGGTGCGCTCGCGCTGCAGCGCGCTGGAAATGTCGACCATCGCGGCCACGAACGCGGGGCTGAACGGGTAGGTCTGCCGGAAGGTGTCCCTGGTGCCCTGCTCACCGCGGGTGTTGAGCAGGACTTCCCAGTCCCGCGGGGTGATCCTGGTCGCCTCGAAGGCGGCATCGAGCTCCCGCTTGGCGTTCTCGTCCTTGGGCTTGAGCAGGCGCTCGTGCACGATCGCGGGCAGGTTCCGGTCATCGAGGCGGATGTGGTCGAACCGGCCGTCCCAGTACTTGAGCGTGTCGAAGAGGCTGGTCACCTCGTTGCCGGCGGCGGCCTTGCTGACCAAGTCACGCAGGTCGCGCTGGCGCGGGACGAAGCTGACCACCGGGGCGGGGCGCTCGGACTCGGCGGACTCGATGAGCTTGGAGACCTTCTGCGCCTCCAGGGAGACCTTGGTGGGGTTGCCGATATAGCCCGCCAGCCAGAGGACGAGCTCGTCGAGGAGCAAGACGACCGCGTCGTAGCCAAGGACGTTCTTGGCGTGCTTGGAGATGACCGACAGGCCCTCATCGAGGGAGATGAAGGACTCCTGGTCGGCCCGGACTGCCCGGGCGAACCGCCGGAACGGGCCGACCAGGAGGTCGCCGATGAGCTTGCGGCGCTGGTCGCCGCCCGGCGGTTCGCTGAACGCCTCGTCGAGCGATGACGAATCCCAGTTCGCGGTCTCCCATTCGGCGTCGGAGCCCTCGGCCACCGGGAGCTGCGCGATGAACGCGTCGTCCCCGAGCTGCTGCCGCTGCTCCTTCGCGTCGGCGATGAGCTCGTCGTCGCGGTAGACGGCGGGCAGCGGCCTGCCGGGATGCTCCTTCAGCACGTGATCGACGTAGCCGCCGAGAATCGCGGCATCGAGGGACTGCGAATCGGGCAGGTGGTAGGGCACGAGCATGAACCTGCGGTTCCGCAGCCACGGGTCGTGCTTGGCGACAATGTCCGCCAGGCCCTTCTTGCCGCGGGCGTCCGGGTCGCCCTTGAGGATGGCGTACAGCACGGCCATGAAATGCGACTTGCCGGACCCGAACGAGCCGTCCAGATAGGCGGCGCGCGACGCACCCGTCTCGACGGCGGACTTGATCACCCCGAGGGCGCGGTCGAAGTCCTGGGCGAGCAGGCCGGTCACCACGTAGTTGGTGATCGTCGATTTCTCGGTGATGCCCTGGGCCAGGCCGAGGACGAAGTCCCCGGCATGGACTTCGTCGGGGATCGCGACGAGGTCCCGAAGTAGCACCTGGTCGCTCACGCTCATCCTCCCGCTGCGATGTATTCCGCTGCGCCACTATCTGTAGGGGGCAGACTACCGCTTTCTACGCTGCTTCTGGGTACTGTCGGCTGGCGCAGGCGGCGGCCAGGGCGCCTTACCTACGGCTGTAGCCCCAAACGCGCTGCCACATCCAGGGCGAGCGCTTCGAAGTCCTCATAGCAACGGCGCACGAAGTCCGCGGTCGCGCCGAGGGCCCCGTCACTCGGGCGGAGGTCAAACATGGGCTTCCGTGCGTCATGGGCGAGCGGCATGAGACTCTGGTAATTCCGCAGCGTTGCGATCTCATGAGAGCGGTCACTGGGCGATGTCCGCCCTTCCGCTAGAACGGCATAGGAGTAGACGATCGGAATTCGCTGTAGCCAGCGCTCGTAAGCGCGAACAGGGCGGTTCAGTCGCATGGCGGGCTGCATAACGACGTAGCCGATAGGATCCATCACGCCGCGCGGCAAGTCGATCTGGCCGGGCGCGTCTGGCAGCACGCGCTTTTGCCACTGATCTCGCCATTCGCGCAGGCGCGGCCCCAGGTTGCTAAGGCCGCGCAACGAGAACAGGTCGGCGGCGAGCGGGATGAGCACGGTATCGGCCGCCAAGAGCGCGGCACGGTTGATGGCGCCAAGGTTCGGCCCGACATCGATAATCGCAACATCGGCTTGCACATGGACCGCCGACTGCTGAATAATTCTATGGAAAGCCGACGTGACACGCAAGGCGCCAACATCCCCCATGAACCCGCGCGGCCAGCTAGCAGACAGGTTATCCTCAAAGCCGCTCAAACTAAGGTCACCCGGCATCAGATAAAGTCGGTCATCAATTTGGATAGGTTCGAAAAACCTGACATCGCCAGTGTGCTCTTGCAATGGCTGGACCGCGTCAGAAATCGTACCCGCGCCTTCCGGGATAATAGCGAAATCAAAAAGCGGTTCGAGTACCGGGCCGAGCAAGTCCCGAGGCAACGGATCTCGTTCTCTCCATAGCGCTTCAAGCTTCTCTTCATCCACGAAGGCTGCCGTTAGATTCGACTGCGGGTCGAGGTCTATGGCGAGGATACGCAGTCCTTTACGGGCCATCATGTGAGCTAGGTGGTAGGCCAGCGTCGTCTTGCCCACTCCACCCTTGTTGTTGAACAGCGCCAAGGTGATCACGACGACTTCCTTAGCGTCACGCTCCAGAACGCGTCGTCCACAGCAACTCTGGCGGCGGATTCCCGTTATCGCGCATTGCGGCTCTTATTCGCGCTATGCCGCGGCCGAAGCGGTTCACGTATCCCAGTGCCTTCATCGCGGCGGCGAGCGAAGGGTTACGGTAGTCGTTGACCCTGTCGAAGTTGTCTTTGCGCACCCGCCCGTAAGGGCCGCCGGGGTTGCTAACTTCGATCCGGTCATCAAACCAGTCGATCTGGATTGGCGCGTTCGACGTTTCGTAATCACGATGCATGATCGCATTCATGACCGACTCGCGGATAGCTTCCCAGGGATACTCGGGCCGGTTCACTTCCTTGAACAAGCCTTCCGGCACTACCGCGGCGCGCAGGTTCCTGCGAAGTACCGGGTCAAGCTTCGTCTCGACCGCGATCACGTTACCTCCGATTTCGTGGTCGTCCGCGATGAATGCGGCCTTGTCAGTGCCGGCGTAGCGTACGAACTGGACGTAGGCGCCGGGTATCGCAGTCCGCGGCTCATAGCCGATCACCAGAAGCCCTAGAACTGTCGGCGTTCCCTCCACGTCAGTGAGGTGCAGTGAGGCAAGTTGCTGCGCTACCGGCCGCCCGTTTTCCGCCAGCACTTCCGGAGCGACCGACGACGGCAGGTATGTTCTGGTGAAAAGATCCAGATCCAAGTCTGCCGTGCTCGTGAAGTACCTGGGACGCATCTCGTAGGGAAGGTCCGCGGCCCGCCTTCGCTCGTTCAGCACACGCTCGTCATCCGGGTTAGCTGGCCGCGTCGTCGGCCCTGGGCGCACGTAAGCCACCCCGTCGAAACGAACGGGCGGTGCTGCGGCCGCGTTGACGTGAATCCTGATGACCTGCTCGCCGCGGAATAGGGCCGCGCTGACCACCATGGAGGGCCGGTCCAGAATCCGCCCGCTGTTCCGGTACTCGGTGAATGCAAGCAGCGCGCTGTCCGAGACGTCGACGTTTCCAGTGGCGGTCCCGTCATCGTTTACGCCGATGAGCAGGTCGCCCCCGCCTTGGTCCGGCAAGTCGTTGGCCAACGCGCAGATCGCCTTGCCAATCTTGTCGCGGTCCCTGGCGATCGACTTGAACTCAAGCGCCGCCGTCTCACGCGTCCCGAGTTCGTCAGCTAGGTCAGGTTCCATGCGATCATTCTCGCAGCTTGCCAGACCCCTGACGTCGTGGATGACGGCAGCCGGCATATGGTTGGCGCATTTAGTCGCTGGCGGCGGATGGGATCGGGTCGGGATGCGACGGGAACCTAGCCTTACGTTCGAGGGCGCGCTGCAGATCCTCAGGCAGCACGAGCACAAGACGATCGAGCGAATCGACAAGCTGCTCGGGGGCGTGATCCTCGGCAGCGGAGCGGTGGCCGGGGCGGTCGCCCTCGGGGTGGCGCCGCTCGCCCCCGTAGCGGCGTTCGGGGTGGTGTGGGGGTGGATCGAGCAGAAGGGCCTCGCCGTTGACCTGCTGAAGAGCGCTGTCGATGCTGCGGCGGGGAAGATATATAGCCTGCGCGGGCTGGAGAAACGCGAGCTGATCGCGGCGGCGCATTCGACGATCGTGGTGGCATCCCTCTTCGAATCGCTCCGGGAGCATGTCGGCGAGGAGTTCTACGGCACGCTCAAGATCACCGATGACGAGAAGAGATCGCTGATCGACAAGCTGGCCCGTGACCAAAGGGACATCGGCGGCCTGTACACCAGCGAGATTCCTGCCCCCTCAGGGGCCCGCGGCTTCGAAGAGAACGTGAACCGTGTCGCGCAGTGGCAGGCAGAATACTCTTTTTACCTCTTTTCCTTCATCGGCGGCTTGGCCGTCGGAGGGAAAAGGAACATAGTCTGGAGTGATGTCCGCGATGCTGCGGTCGAGCGTTATCGTTCGCAATACCTGGAACTCGCGGCTAAGGTGCCGGAGTTCGCGATCTGGACACAGCTAGCAGAGCATGCAGCCACGCGGACTGCCGTCTGTGAGCTTGGCGCCGACGTTGTGTCCGCCCTAAATGCGAACCGGGAAGCGCTGAACCGAGTCGCGACACTGCTCTCGGCCGCCATCCAGGGAACGGGTGGTGACAACGAAGCGACGGCTGCTGGCCTGAGGAGCGGCGAGCTGTCTCGATTGCGGCAGGCGGTGAACTGGGCGAACGCGGGGTTCCTCGACGAGAGGATCATTCAGGCTGACTGGGACCGGTACCCCGATGGACTGATGATCCCGCGGGTCAGCGAGGTCTACGTCAACCCCCGGTACAAGCTCACGGAATTCAGCGATCGGACGCGCCCGGCGGACGAGCGATGGTGGGAAGACCAGGAGTCACGCGACGACTTCGATGTCTTTCTCGCTCGGCACGTCACGTCACCGGAGGCGACGCGGCGCCCGTTGCTGCTGCTCGGGCATCCGGGGGCCGGGAAGTCGCTGCTGACGAAGGTGTTCGCGGCGCGGCTGCCTACTTCGCAGTACACGGTGGTACGGGTGCCGCTTCGGCGGGTCAGCGCTGACGCTGAGATCCACCGTCAGATCGAGGAAGCGCTGGACACCGCTACGCACCAGCGGATCGCGTGGTCGGACCTCGCCGAGCAGAGCGCGGACGCCGTGCGCGTCGTGCTGCTTGACGGGCTCGATGAGCTGCTTCAGGCGAGCGAGCATGACCGGAGCAGGTACCTGGAAGACGTGATGGACTTCCAGGAGCGGGAGACCATGCAGCGAAGGCCGGTTGTCGCTGTCGTGACTTCCCGAACCGTGGTGGCGGACCGGGTGCGGGTACCGGACGGCACGACCGTGGTAAAGCTCGACCCGTTTAGTGATGACGACATCACGGACTGGCTCGGCCGGTGGAAGCGAGTCAACGAGGTCGCGATCGAGGCCGGGCGAATGGGCGAGTTGACTGTGAGCGCTGCGCGGCGGCAGCCGGAACTCGCCCAGCAGCCGTTGCTGTTGCTGATGCTCGCGCTCTATGCCGCCGACCGCACGATGCCGCCACTCGATGAAGACACGGCAACCGCCGAACTGTACCGGCGGCTGCTCGACGAGTTCGCACGGCGAGAGGCGGCCAAAGACCTCGGGCTCGGGCATGACCCGTCGCCCGACGAACTGGAACAGCGAGCGCAGGATCACCTGGACCGGCTCGCGGTCGCGGCGCTGAGCATGTTCAACCGGGGGCGCCAAGACATCGGCGAGGAAGAACTCGGCAGGGACCTCGATGCCTTGGACCCCCGGCTCATGGAGAGGTCCCGGCCTGCCGAGGCGGGACAGCGGATCATCGGTCATTTCTTCTTCGTGCACGCACCCGAGGCACGCACGACCAGTGGTCAGCACAGACGAGGCGGGCAGCCGCAACGCGCCTATGAGTTCCTGCACGCGACATTTGGAGAGTACCTGGTCGCTCGGCGGATCACGGATGAACTGATCAAGGTGGCCAGGAAAGCATCCGCTGACCGCCGCGGGTCTATGGAACTACATGACGACATGTTGTTCGCTTTGCTATCGCATCAGGTGCTAGTTACGCGTCGAGCTACGCTCGACTTCGCGTCGGAGATCTTTCTTGCTCTACCTGACGAGGAGAAAGCACTAGGGCTTAAGGTACTTAGCGAGCTACTGAAGTCCTACCGGAATCGACACGGCTCGAACCTTTACGCAAACTACCAGCCGACCCCGCCAGACGACGTAAATCGACTTGCCTGCTACTCCGCCAACCTTGTCGCATTGCGGATTTGGCTGGATCCTGAAAACATGGGGCCTTTGGCTGAGCTAATGCCGGATCCCGATAATGCCCTAGAACAGTGGCAATCGACAGTAACGCTCTGGAAGTCCGCTCTCCATTCCGATGCTCTCAGGTCTATCTTCATACAGGTGGAGCTGGCAGACGACAGCTCCTTCCTCACCAGACGAGATAGCATGCAAGTCATTACAATTGTATCTCGCGGCGGCGAAGGTAATTCATCATCCACGCTCACCGAGATGGGACTAGCACGCCTGAGGGGCGATTGGCCCTTGGAACGAAATTTGCGACTTGGCTCAGCAGTAACATTCGGGGGCACTTACCTTCTAGGCGACGACCCTTGGGTAGACCTGATGTCGGCATCACTAATCCCGCAAATTATCGGCCAGCGTCTGCCTGTTGCGAAAGTCATGCCGCCGACGGGAACTCCAGACGGCTCAATTGAATTCATCGCCCGGCTCATTTTTCTGTATCTAAAGTCAGAGTATGCCGATCACGCAGAGGACGAGAAGCTGATTCAACTGCTTTTCAAGTTGCCATCTGTTTTCGAGATGGATGAGCTAGCGCTAACAACAGCAGTGCTCGCCGATCCGACTTTGGTTAACCGAGTCCATCAACTGCAGGACCGGAAGATTTACGGCAAGTACGCTGCGATCGCCCGCAGGGACCTCACGTCCGATAATCTGCCTAAAATAAGCCGTCACCGGATGTCCGATGAAGCTATCGCGGCGGTTCGAGCAATTTTCGCTGCATTCCGGACGCCACTAACCACGTCGACCCCGTTTAGCCTGCGGAGGGAGCCAGGTACGGAGGATGTCGACGGTTAGGTTGCGTTGCTCGCGTTGGGCGGTTAGGTAGGCGTCGTAGGCTTCGGCATAGGACTGTCCTAGGTCAGTTGGCTCGTTGTGCCACTGGTGGAGCCAGGGCATTAGCTCTTGGAGGCCCGCCAGCAAGGGGGTAAGGCGGGCTGTGTCCCAGCCGTCGGTGGAGCTGCGGTCTTCGATCAGGGTGATCAGGGCGGTGGCCTGGTCTTTGTGGTCCCAGCCGGCCCAGCCGATGAGGAGGGAGTCCTTGTCGCTGTCGGGGCTGGCGTTGGGGTAGCTGATGAAGCGTTCCTTGCGGACGTCTAGCTTGCCGCGGTGACGCCAGTAGGACTGCTTCTGGAAGTCGGCGGACGTGTACTTCGGGGAGACGTCGATGTCCAGGCGCTTGCCTGTCCTGTCTTCCTCGCGCTGAAGGTCCCAGGTGCGTTCCCACTGGGCGCGCTTGTCCAGGCCCGTTGGCTTGTAGCGGTAGGCGGCGAGGAACGGGACGTGCTCGTCGGCGATGATCTCCTTGAGGACGTCGGCTAGGTCGGTGTCCGGGCCCTTGAGCTGGCGGGCGGTAGCGATGACCTCGGGGTCGGGGCGGAGGCGGTCGGCCAGGCGGTTCACCGTCATCGGGTGCGGGGAGCCGTCCGGGTCGAACCACAGGGACTTGTCCTCGCAGCGGTCGAGGAGCCAGGCGGTGAGGCGCTTGGCCTCGCGATCCTCCCAGGGCTCTGACTGCCAGCGGCGCTTGCACTCGGGGCGCTCGATCAGGCCGATGTTGCGGTTGGACTCGATGACCGCGATGCGGCGCTCGACCACCTGGCGGTAGGCCTCGGGCCAGTCCTTGGGGATCTCGGTGATCGGGGTGGAGCGGTGGCGGGCGAACCACTGGGTTTCCAGTTCGCCGCGCTCCATCTTCCTGGCCATGACGATCTCGAACGCGCGCTCGCCGAGGTTCAGGTTCGGGACGGTGGCGGGGTCGGCGATCAGGTCGGCGGCCTGCACATCGGTGACGAGGCCGTAGTGGTGGTAGACGTCCCAATCGAGTTCCTCCTGGAGCGCGATCATGCGAGTGCGGATTCGGTTGTCTTCCTCAGCGGAGGCGGCAGCAGTGAGTTGTTGGGCCAGGACGTCTAGGTTTTGCCCAAACTCAGAGGGCAGTTCTTCTGGGATAGGGAATTCCTCAACACGTGTTGCGTTAAAGGCGTACCTGTCTTCCCATTTCTCATCCTGGACACCTCGGCCGATGCCGCTACCACCCTTGACTTGGCAAACTTGCTTGAGCCAAAAGCAGGCAGCCGAGCTATTCAGAATCGACAAAAGACTAAAGTGATCGTCTAGCGTGGAGGATTCAGACAATTTTATAACAGGCGCCGAGTCTTTAAATAGACGCCCCCCTCGATCAAGTACAAATCCATTGTGCGTCGTAATTACCGCAAATGAAATTGACAGCGGGCGGACATATCGTTTGCGGAAAAACATTGAATATTCAAACCATTGCAAACCTCGCTCTAGCTGAGATTCACCGTAGGCAATACGCAGCCGCAGGATCGTCCTAAACGGCCAAACCAGTCGAAAGCCCGGGTCATCGAGGGAACTTTCAAGACTCTGACGATCATATGGCCATAGTGATACAAGTGAATCCCCAATTACCCAATCTCGAATCAAGTCACCTTCGACAAGCGGCATCTGGTACGCGCCGCCCACACGAGCTCGGCGCAACGCCCCAGAGCCGAGCATATACGCCTCATCTTCTCGTGTAACTACTTCGAAGCCCACATCTGAAGCGACTTCTTTGAGTGGTTTGCCGACTGACTCCATATAGCTGCGCAGGTCGCCTGCACCACCGCCAGAGAGGCTCCAGGGATGAAACCTAAGCCGATCGCGACTGATGTCAGCCACACTTACCCATTCACTTTCGCTTCCTGGAAGTTCGATCTGGCGCTGAACCGCAGCCCAGACAAGGCCTGCAGACGGGTCTTTTGGCTGACCCGGTTCCCCTCGGACACCTAGTACGGCACGGATCGTAGAGTCAGAGCGGCCATTACGATGGCGCCCGAAAAGAATTACTGTTGGCGTACCATGACCTGGAATATACACCCCGGAAGTGTCAATCACATGGCTTACATCGATCGTACGAAAGAACTCTTCTATCAACTTCTTGCCGAACTCGCGCTTCATAAAAGAATTGGCAGTAATTTGACCCGTATAGCCGATTCCGTGAATTGTTAGCTGAAAGATCCGCTCCGCAAATGGAACCGAAAGCGCATAGAGTCCTGCGCAACTCTTATACGATTTACGGTATCTCTCATTCTCTTTCTCATCTTTGACCGTTATGTACGGTGGATTCGCTACCGCCACATGGTAAGAACCGTACTCCAAGATATGGCAGGAATTGATGTAGTCTTCGACGTCCTCGGTACGGTAAGTGTAAGTATCCAAATCTCCACCGAAGTCGAACTCACCCTGCTGACCAGGAGCGCCCTTCCCATGGAGCAGGGAGTCGCCCGTTGCAACATTTATTGGGAAGTCAACCTTGTCTGACAGGCGCTCGGCCTCGATCGCCCGCATCGCGGCTAGCATCAGCCGGAACCGCGCAATAGCCACCGCGAATGCGTTCTTGTCTACCCCATGAACAGAAGATAGGGCTTTCGTGACCAGGTCATATCTGTCAGTTGATGGCGCTGCCGCCTCCCACGCGGACAGCAGGCGGCGAAACGCGCCCAATAGAAAGTGACCGGACCCGCAGGCCGGATCGATGACGCGCAACCCCTTCCCCACGTCCTCGTGTCCGTACGGTGGCTCCGGTTCTAGGCCAAACTCTTCGATCGCAGGGTCAAGCGTGTAGTTGAGGATGAACTCCTCGACGAACTCAGGAGTCTGCAACAGCGCATACTGCTTGCGGGCTGATTCGGACAGATCCTGGTACAGGTCGCCGAGGAAGCGGGTGTTCCAGGTTGGGTCGGTGAAGTTGTAGAGGACCTTGCCGTCTTCCCCAGTCTGGCGCCAGAAATCCAGCAACGACTTGATCGCGTACGGGGTGGGCTGGATCAGCCACATCGGGTTGTGTCGGCGGTCGAACAGGCCCGCCGCGACCGGGGAGACCGACAGCGCCTTGAACGCCTCCTCCAGCCAGCCGCGGTCGTCTTTCTCCGGGTGATTCTCGTAGAACTTCGCCTGCAGGTCGCGGGCTAGGGCGGTCCGGTCGATGTCGTTGGCCTCGTCTACCGGGCCGGCGATGAACGGGTACTCGATCAGGCCGTTGTCCTCGCAGAAGCGGACGAAGACCGTGGCCAGGACCCAGGCGACCGCGACCTGGGTGACTCGCTCCCCCAGCCAGGTTTCGAAGGTGGCGGCGGTGCGGTCGGCGGACTTGGCGGCGCGCCATTCGACCTTGGACCGCGGGTCGTCCAGGCCGGTTGGGGTCAGGTCGGCTTCCAGCAGCGCGACCTGCCTTTGCAGGGCCTTCAGGTCAACGGGGGCCTTCCGGGTAACGCCAGCCTTGGGGTCAGCCGGTACCTGCTGATCAGTCACGAAGCTCTCTGTTCCTTCCCGCCATCAACGCCGCTAGCGAAGTCACCCGGCACGTACAGTTGCTCCGCGTCGCCAGGGATCACGCTGACCGTGGTGCGGTCGAGCAGCGGCAGGCCGTGCGGGTCTTCCATCGGGCACAGCAGCCACAGGCCATGCGGGGACTCCGTCGCGGAGCGGGCCGCCACGGTGAGCTTGGCCAGCAGCTCGACGCCGCCGGTGTAGCGGGCCAGGGGCGTCGCGTCGTGCAGCAGAACGATACCGCTGGTGCCGGCGGAACGGATGTGCTCTTCAAGACGGTCCCAGGTTCTGCGCAGCAGCTGGGTGAATCCGGTTCGGGCGGCCGGGGATGCGTCCGGAGAATCCGCCCCGAGGACCGTCTCCCAGCGGAGCGGGCGCTTGTCGGCCTTGACGACCTCGTGCAGGAACGACATGAAGCTCGCGGTCACGTTCACCGGGGTCACGCCGTCCAGGGCGGCGACCGCGTCGCAGACTGCCAATGCGTCGCGCAGGGATGTCTTGAGCGCGATGAAGCCGCCGCGCTTGCGGGACTGGGCGAGCATCGCGGTCGCGCGTTCCAGCTCTTCTTCGCGCGCGGAGACCGAGACCGGCTGTGGCCGGAGCGGCGAGCGGGACCCGGAAAGCTGCGTCGAGGAGTGCAGGTGCAGCCGGGCGTCGGAGCCCCGGGTGACGTCGTAGCCGAGGTCGCGCAGCAGGTCGGGGATGTCGTCGGCGGACGGGCGGTTCGCCTCGTAGAGGTCGGGGAAGCGGGCGAGCACCCGGCGGACTAGTTCGCCGGCGAAGACGCCCTCGGCGATCGAGCCGGCCTGGGAGATCTTCAGCGCGCGGCTGGCGGTGAGGTCCCTCGGGTACAGCTCCAGCCGGGGTGTCGCCGCGGTCTTGGCGGACGCGGCGGCGGCGAGCAGCACCAGGTCGGTGTCGGACAAACGGGTCGCGTGCTCGGCGGTGTCCACGTTGCGGAGCACCTGCCTGATCTCGGTCACTCCCGGCAGGGGGTCACGGGCGGACAGCGCATCCGCCTCCATGCCGAGCCACTCCGCGTAGATGAACAGCTCTTCGGGGTTCGGCGTCGGCCCGCTGCCGTCGTGGGCCGTCTCCGTCAGCGCAACCAGGATCCGGGTGTCGAACGTGCCGTCGCCGCGCGACGGGAGGCGGCGGACGACCATGCGGGCGCCGTCGCGGCGCTCTTCGGTCTCGACGGCGGCGCGGACGCAGATCGCGGCGAGCCGGAGCCGTTCGGCGGAGTCGCCGAGCTCGGAGCCGCGCCGGGCGAGGAGGCCGGCGGCGAGCTGGCGCCAGCCGAGGATGCGACCGTGCTCGTCCAGGATGTCCACCAGGTCATCGCGGACCGGGAGCAGGGCCGGGACCGACTTCTGCCAGCGGTTGCGTAGCCGCTCCAGGGACGCGGCCACGTTAGCCACGGGGAGACTTGTGACACGGGCGATGTCTTGCTGGCCCGCCCACGGCGGCACCATGGTGCCTGCCGCGCTAGAGCCGAGGCCGGCGACCTGGCGCAACTCCGGCTCGTCGGGGATCAGCTGACGGACGACCTCGTCTACAGACAGCCGCTTGAGGTCAGCCGAGGTCTGGGCGGCGGGTTGCGGGAGGGGTGAAACAGCGGATCGTTCGGAAGAAGGGACCTGGCCATCCCGAACGGTTCGTTGTTTCTCGCTTTCCCCTGGCCACCGGACGTCCACCCGGGGCAGGCCGGACTCGGTGAGGTTGAACCGCTGCCGCCATTCACGGGACCGTCGCACCAGCTCGTAGCGGGGGCGGGCGCCGATACCGCGCAGCCGGGTAATGTGACGCGCCTGGACGCGGGCCAGGTCGCCGGCGGTGTTGAGGCCCAGGCGCTGCTGCGCGACCGACAGCGCGTGCGCGGAAAGGCCCGCGGCGGCTAGCGGGGTGGCGGCCGTCGCCTTCCGCGCCGCCTCTTCACGTTTAACCTGGGCGGCTTCCTCGCGTTCGGCGCGGGTTCCCGTGGTACCGCCCGCATCGTCATCGCCAGAGGTGGCGGCGGTGGTGAGCGGCGGGATGGTCTCCAGTTCGCTGAAGACGTCGGTCCACGCCCTGGTCATGTCGTGCAGGTTGGCGAACCGCCGGGCCGCGTCGCGGTGC
>Ga0134126_10007686_pt1 | contig 13533 bp, 12 predicted proteins | sample KB31752_FD_96881 | JGI IMG/M metagenome (GOLD analysis project Ga0134126, IMG submission 96881) | Terrestrial soil microbial communities with excess Nitrogen fertilizer from Kellogg Biological Station, Michigan, USA - KB3-175-2 | ecosystem: Environmental > Terrestrial > Soil > Unclassified ...
ACTCGCCGAGCGCCGCCTCCGGAGGCGCAGCTAGATGCCGCCACGAACCGTCAGCGGCAAGCGCGTCCTGGTGACCGGCGCGGCTAGCGGGATCGGGCGCGCGACCGCGATCGCCTGCGCGCGAAGGGGCGCGAGGCTCTTCCTCACCGACCTCAACGCTGCGCCGCTCGACGCCGTGGCGGACGAGATCGGCGGCGCGGTCGAGTACGTCGAGGCGCTCGACATATCGGACTACGACGCGGTGGCCGCGATGGCGGGCGAGATTCACGCGGCCCACGGGAGCCTCGACGTGGTCATGAACATCGCCGGCATAGCCGTATGGGGCGAGGTCGACACGCTCGCGCACGAGCAATGGCGGCGGGTCGTCGACGTGAACCTGATGGGCCCGATCCACGTGATCGAGAGCTTCCTGCCAGCGATGATCGCCGCCGGGCGCGGGGGGCACCTCGTGAACGTCTCGTCCGCCGCGGGCCTGTTCGGCCTGCCCTGGCACGCGCCCTACAGCGCTACGAAGTTCGGGCTGCGCGGGCTCTCCGAGGTGTTGCGCTTCGACCTGCGACGCCACGACATCGGCGTCAGCCTCGTCTGCCCCGGCGCGGTCGAAACCGGGCTCGTGGACACGGTCGAGATCGCGGGCATCGATCGTCACCATCCGCAGATCGAGCGCTTCTCGGCCCACTTCCGCCGCCGGGCGATCGCGCCCGAGACGGCCGCCGAGCGCATCATCCGGGGCATCGAACGCGACCGCTACTGGGTCTACACCTCGGACGACATCCGGCTCGCGTACTTCGTGCAGCGCTGCTGCGAGCCCCTCTACAGGCTGTCCATGCGCGTGGCCAACGACCGGTTCACGAAGATCGCGCTCAAGGCGCGGGTGAAGGTCGGCAACAATCGGGGCACACGACAGGAGGAGCGCACCCCATGAACAGGTTCGAGCAGGCCGTGTACGACTGCATGATCCCGACGGCCGAGCTGCTGGAGCAGACCACAAATCCCCTGCACCGCGCCATGCTGCTCAACTTCTGGCGCCACGTGCACCTCGAGGGCGCCGGCGACTACGAGCGCATCGTCGCGCCGGACATGATGGTCGACGAGCCCGTGTACAGGGTCACGTGGGGCGCCAACCCGGCGGTGATCTCCGGCAAGGACGGTGTGCTCGCCTTCTACAACAGCGTGGGCGACTCGGTGCTGTGGCACTCGGACGATCGCCTGTCGGTGGCGGACTGGGGCATCTGCGACGAGATCACCTTCCACCAGCTCGCCAAGGGAGCGGACCTGAAGGCGGTGGGCTACGACGTGCCGAGCGACGACGCGCTCTACCACGTGTACAGCCGCCAGGCGTTCATCTGGCCCTACGACAGCCAGGCGCGGCTGGCCGGCGAGCACCTCTACGAGGACAAGACGAGCCTCGAGGTCGAGGAGGTCGACCCCGGCGAGGCGATCACGCCCGCGCGCGTGCGCGAGATCCACCGCGAGCAGCTCGGCAAGCTCGAGGCCGAGCGCGGCGACAACTTCTGGGTGCTCGAGACCGTGACGGCGGGATGAGCACGCCGCCGCGCGTGCTCGACCTGCCCGCGGCCGAGCCGGTGTCACACGATCCGGACGTGTTCGACCGCGAGGCCGAGGTGGACGGGACGCGCTGGGCGCTCGTGGAGTACTCGCCCGGATCGGGACGCGCGGACTGGTGCGACACGCCCCACTCCGGCTACGTGGTGAGCGGGACGATCGAGTACGGATTCGAGGACGGCAGCGGGCCGCTGGTGGTGGGCCCGGGGCAGGCGTTCGTGCTGCCGCCCGCCCCGCGCCATCGGGGGCGCAACGACGGTGACGAGCCCGTGCGGCTCTTCATCATCGACGCTCTCCCCGCCACCGCTACTTGATCTTCGCCTTTCCCTTCTTCACCACCTTGACCTTGCCCGAGCTCTCGGGCTTCGAGCTGCCCGGCGCGTAGTCGAACACGACGCCCGTCTTGAAGTTCATGACGAACGCGTCCACGATCGCGTGGGACGACGGGTCGAGCCAGGCCACGTACAGGGTCTGCCGCGCGACCTGGAGTGCCACGTAGTCGACGGGCGGGAACGTCATGCCCACCGCCGGACCCTTCACGGGCACGCCCTGCACGGTGCTCTTCTTGTACGTCTGCTTGAACGTGTTGCCCTTGTTGCGGCCGAGCGTGTAGCTCGTCTGCAGCACGTAGCCGTTCAGGTTGAACCGCTTGACGCTGGGCGGGAAGCCGTCGTCCGTGCCTCCCTTGGCAGCCGCCGTGGCTGTGCCTGCCAGGGCGCTGAGCAGCACCGCCAGAACGGCGGTGAGAACGAATCTGCGCATCCTCCTCTTCCTCCTTGTCGCACAGATTGTTGACAATCTCGCGGACAATACAGCGCGCGGGCGGACTCACGAGGTCTCGGGCGCCGGGACGGGCTCGAGGACCGGTATCGCCGCCGGCTCACCGCGTGTGTTGGTGGAGCGCAGGGCGATCACCGCCGCCGCGACGAGGAACAGCGCGCACGCCGCCAGGGCCCGCTGAAAGCCGGACGTGAACGCCTCGGGTCGCGGCGCGCCCGCGGCCAGCAGGTCCCTCGTGCGCGAGGTGGCCAGCGCCGAGAAGATCGCCACCCCGAGCGCGCTCCCGAGCCAGGTGGACGTGTTGATCAGCGAGGCCGCGAGACCCGCCTTGTCGGCCGGCACGCCCGCCTGCGCGGCGGTCGTGACCCCAACGAAGACCGCACCGAGGCCGATCGCCATGATCACCAGGGGCGCCAGGAGGTTGCCCAGGTATGAGCCGTGAACGGGGATGCGCGACAGCCAGAACACGCCGCCGGCCCCGAGCAGCGCGCCGCCGACTATCAGCGGCCGGGTGCCCGTGCGAACGAACAGCTGCGAGCAGACCGCGGCTGAGATCGCCACGGCGAAGGTCGTGGGAAGGTAGGCGGCACCGGCTCCGAGTTGCGAGAAGCGCAGCACGTTCTGCATGTAGAGCGTGATGAAGAAGAACATCGCGTAGAAGCCGGCCATCGCGATCATCTGCGTGGCGTCGGCCGCGGCCAGGCCCCTGATCCGGAAGATCGAGAAGGGGAACAGCGGGCTCTCGTGCCGGAGCTCGTTGGCCGCGAACAGAGCGAGGATCGCACCCGCCCCGGCGAGTCCCAGCACCGTGCGCGAGGCATCCCAGCCCACCTGCGGAGCCCTCACGATCGTGTAGACGAGGAGCAGCATCCCGGCCGTGACGAGCAGCGCGCCGAGCGCGTCGTAGTTCTTCCGTTCGGGCCTGCGGTCGTCGGCCGGCATTAGCCGGAACGTGGCCCGCAGCACGACGAGACAGACCGGCAGGTTGACGAAGAAGACCCAGCGCCAGCCGAGGCTTTCGGACAGCACTCCGCCCAGGAACACACCGGCGGCGGAGGCGCCCCCCGCCATGGCGCCCCAGGCGCCGAGGGCCGTGTGGCGGTCGCTCGCCTGGGTGAAGGTGGTGGTCAGGGTCGACAGTGCCGCCGGGATCATCATCGCCGCGCCCATCCCCTGAACCAGGCGCGCAGCCACGAGCACGCCGTCGCTGGATGACACGCCCGCCGCGAGCGACGCGAGCCCGAACACCGCGGTGCCGGCGACGAGCAGCCGCCTGCGGCCGAGCAGGTCGCCGGCGCGGCCGCCGAGCAGCATGAACCCGCCGTAGGTGAGCAGGTAGCCGCTCAGCACCCACTGGAGGTTCTGGACCGAGAAGTGCAGGTCCTCCCGGATCGAGGGCAGGGCGACGTTGACGATCGACGCGTCGGCGAAGTCGAGAAAGGCGACGGCGCAGACGAGGGCGAGGATCTGCTTGCCGCGCTTGGTGGACAGAACGGGAGCGGGTGAAGCCGCAGTTGCCATCGGCGAGTCCTCCATCGGTGCCAGCGAGTTAGTGAGGCTACTAACTTAACCCCGATGTCAAGTACCGCGCTACGCTGTGAGTCAGATGACTCACTCAGAGACGAGAGAGCGCCCGGGAAAGGAAGAGCGCCTGGTGACAAGCGCCCGCGAGCTGCTGCACGAGCAGGGAGTGCAGTGCACGACGCTCGCCGAGATCGCCGAGGCGGCGGATGTCCCGCCGGGCAACGTCTACTACTACTTCAAGACCCGCGACGACCTCCTTCGCGCGGTGATCGACTCGCGAGCGGACAACGTCCGGAGCCTGCTCGCCTCACTGGACCGGCGGGCGACGCCGCAGGCACGGTTGAAGGGCCTCGCCCGCGCGTGGGCCGACTCGGCGGAGGTGGTGGCGGCCCACGGCTGTCCGCTTGGGAGCCTGGTGTCGGAGCTCAACAAGCTGGATGAGTCCCTCGCGAAGGACGCTTCGGGGCTTCTGCGCACGCTGCTCGACTGGGCGGAGAGCCAGTTCCGCGAGATGGGACGCCGGGATGCCGGCGACCTCGCCGTGACGTTCATCGCCGGCGTTCAGGGCGCGGCGTTGCTGGCCGACACGCTGAGCGATGCGAAGCTCATGACGCGTGAGGCGCGGCGGCTCGAGCGCTGGGTGGAATCGCTTGGCTGAGACCCTCGGCTGCCGGTTCGCGAGGGCGCTCGCCGCCAAGGACTTCGACCAGGTCCGGGCGCTGCTGCACGCCGAGATCGACTTCCGCGGCATGACGCCGAACCGGATCTGGGAGGCGAAGGATCCCGACACCGTGATCACCGAGATCCTCCAGATGTGGTTCGAGCCGAGCGACGACATCCTGTCGCTCGACGCGCTCGACACCGGCGAGGTGGGCGCTCGCGAGCGGGTGGGCTACCGCTTCAGCGTGCGCAACTCCGACGGCCTGCACACCGTGGAGCAGCAGGCCTACCTCGAGGAGCGGGACGGCCGGATCGGCTGGATGCGCGTGCTGTGCTCGGGCTTCCAGCCCGCTCGGAGCTGACGGCGCCCGGACGGCCGCGGATGCGGCGCGGAGCTACAGCAGTTCCGCGATCAGCTTCGCCGCGCGCTCCGCGCCGTCGCGCTCGACGTCGCGGTAGGACACCTCGCGGCCGATCTCCTCGGCGATCGCCCTGGCGATCTCCGCCGGACCGTCGGTCTCGAAGTCCATGCAGCGGCCCGCGCCGTAGCGCTCGAGGCGGTGGCGCACGTGGAAGCTCTGCTCGAAGTGGTGGCGCAGCGGGAAGTAGAGGAACGGCCGCTTGCCGGCGGTCAGCTCCATGGACGTGGTGAGGCCGCCCTGCACGACTGACAGGTCTGCCGCCGCCAGATGCCTGTATAGGTCGTGGACGTACGCGTGCACCTCGAGGCCGTCGTGCGACGGCAGGGAGGCGGGGTCGATGCGCGGACCCGCGACCACCACCATTCGCAGGTCCGGCACCAACTTCTTGGCCTCCGGGAAGGCGTCGATCACCCGCCTCAACAGGCCGGCGCCCACGCCGGAGCCGCCGACCGTGACCAGACACACCTGCTCGGTCGGGCGGTAGCCAAGCTCTGCACGAAGGGACTCGCGGTCGAGGCTCGCGGGGTCGAAGCCGGTCACGTAGCCGGCGAAGTCGTAGTGCTGCTCGGTCCAGTCGCGGATGATGGGCAGCTCGGGGCCGAAGCTCCCGCCCACCACGTCGTCGGCGTTGCCGACGAAGATCGCGCGGTCGCGCAGCCGCGGGTAGCGCGCGATGTGCTCGATCATCTCCGCGTTGTAGTCGGCGGTGAGGTGCGACTCGTGGTCGCCGCCGTCCTCCATCGGCAGCCAGCCGACGAAGTCGGTGAGCCACACGTAGGCCGCGCGCTTCTCCTCGGGGTTCTCGTGGAGGAAGTAGTCGACCTCCCAGGCCTCGTCGCCGATCCAGAGGTCGTAGGGCTCCTCGTTCACGACGTCGTGGAAGAGCATGAAGTTCGCGCAGAGGATCTCGTCCATGCGGCGGATGGCCTGGAACGCGTGCAGGTCGTGCTCCGCGCACTCGGACTCGATGTGGCCGGACTCGCTCGCCAGGTGGCGGCTGGCCGGGTGGATGCGCTCCCCCTCGGCCTCGAGCACGCGGGTGACCGGGTCCTGCGCGAGCCAGTCGATCTCGAGGTCGGGCACCAGATTGCGCAGCTCCCGGGCGATCGCCACATCGCGCCGTGCGTGGCCAAGACCGATCGGCGACGAGAGGAACAGCGCGCGCCTGCCGCGAGAGCCTGCGCGGCGCCAGCGGGTTGCGGGCGGGCGCGGCTCCACGAAGTCGCGCAGCAGCAGGTTCACCTTCACCGGGTCCCGCCCCTGCGGGCCGTGGCCGGCGCCCTCGAGCGTCACGAGCCGGCCGTTGGTGGCCCTCGCGAGCGCGGTGCCCTGGGCGTGCGGGCGGATCAGGTCGTTGTCGCCGTGGATCACGAGCGTCGGGACCCTCACCTCCGAGCACAGGTCGCCGAAGCTCTCCAGGCTGCAGAGGTTGAGCGCGGCCGTCGTGTCCGCGAGCGTGTCCGGGTCGGTGTCGAGGCCCCAGCCGATGCAGTCCTCGATCTGCTTCGTGGAGTGGGGCTCCGGGAACATCCGGTCGAAGAAGAACTCGAGAAAGCCCCTGTAGTCCTTCTGCCAGTAGTGGCGGTTGTACTTGGCCCACTCCTCCTCGGTGTAGAGCTCCTCCTCGAACGCGCCGACGATCACTCGCTCCGGATGGCCGGGCGCCAGCGACACCGCCGGGCCGATGTAGGCGACGGAGGTCACGCGGTCCGGGTGCCTCGCCGCCAGGAGGGTTGCCCACAGCGCGCCGCACGACATCCCGACCAGCACCGCCTTGTCGGTGTTCGTGCGGTCCATCACCGCGAGCGCGTCGGCCGCGAACTCCGCCTCGAGGTAGTGCTCGGCTCCCTTCGGGCGGTCGCTCTTGCCGTTGCCGCGGCCGTCGAACACGATCACCCGGAAGTGGCGCGCCAGATACGGGATCTGGAGCTTCCACATCCGCGAGTGGATGATCGACCAGGTGGGCAGCAGCATCAGCGTGGGCTCGCCCTGCCCGTACACCTCGTAGAAGACGCGTACGCCGTTTCGCTCGACGTAGCCCTCCTCCTCGGGGTAGAGCGCCCGTGTCTGCTCACGGGAGCCGGTGAAAGGCACGGCGAGCTCGCTCACGCTGGTCATCGTATGGCCCTCAACGTCCTCGGGGAAAGGGCCTCAGGCTCACGGTTTCGCCTCTAGAACGATGTTGAACGGGGTCTCCGAGGCCCGGCGGAAGCGGCTGAAGCCGCCGCTCGTGACCACGTCGCGCAGACGCGCCTCGCCCGCCTGGGCGCCGAGCGCGAGCCCGACCTCCTGCGACAGGGACGCCGGGGTGCAGAGCAGCGTGGACGCCGTGTAGTACACGCGCCCGACCGGGTTGAGGTTGTCCTCCACGCGGTCGCCCGCGAACGGCTCGACGATCATCCAGGTGCCGTCCGCCTCGAGCTGCGAGCGCACGTGCTTGGCGGCGCCGACCGGGTCGCCCATGTCGTGCAGACAGTCGAACGTCGTGACGAGGTCGAAGGCGTGGCCGTTGAACTCGGACGCCGATGCGACCTCGAACGCCACGCGTTCGCTGAGGCCCGCCTCGTCCGCCCGGATGCGAGCCTGCTCGATCGACCCATCGTGGTAGTCGAAGCCGATGAAGTGCGAGTTCGGGTAGGCCTCAGCCATCAGGATCGTGGAGGCGCCGTGGCCGCAGCCCACGTCGGCGACGATGCCGCCGGCCTTGAGCTTCTCCTCCACGCCGTCGAGCGCCGGGAGCCATGACGAGATGAGGTTCGCCACGTAGCCGGGGCGGAAGAACCGCTCGCAGCCGTCGAACACTCCGTGGTTGTGCTCGTGCCAGCCGACGCCGGCGCCGCTCCGGAAGGCCTCGCGGATCTTGGGCTCGTCGCGCACGCTGGCCGCCATCAGCTCGAACGCGCCGGGCATGAAGTACGGGCTGTTCTCATTCGACAGCACGAAGGCGTGCTCCGGAGGCAGCGTGTACGTCCTGTCCTTCGGGTCGTACTCGACGTAGCCGCCAGCGGCCTGCGCGTTCAGCCACTCGCGCACGTAGCGCTCGCTGGTGCCGGTCCGCTCGGCCAGCTCGCCCGGCGTAGTGGGCCCGGATTCGCTCATTGCCTCATAGAGACCGAGCTTGTCGCCGATCACCACGAGCGCCGCATTGGCCGTGGCCCCGAGCTCGCCCACGATCTGGTTCACGAACTGGCCGATCTTCGCCTCGTCGAGGGTGGGTGCTGCTTCCGTCGCCATCTGACTGCCTCCTTGGGGAGTTGGACTTGGGGCGACCGTATGGGCGCAGCCCTGTGCTCGCATCAGGTGGCCACCTAGTCTTTTGCGCGATCGCGGCCGCTACGCCGCGGATCAGGTCAGGGGCCCTAGGTCTGGCGCTTGGAGAGCTCTCGCGCCAGCTCTTCGCGCGAGTGGATGGCGAGCTTCCTGTACACGTTGCGCAGGTGGTACTCGACCGTCTTCGGGCTGAGGAACAGCTTCGCCGCGGCCTCGCGCGTGGTGGCGCCGTCGGCCAGGACCATGCCGATCTGCAGCTCCTGCGGGGTGAGATCGTCGAGCGTGCTCGGGTCGCGCCGGCGGGCGTGCTCGCCGGTGGCCAGCAGCTCCGTCCGGGCGCGCTCGGCCCACGGCTTCGCGCCCAGCTCCTCGAACACCTCGAGCGCCGCCCGGAGCTGCTCGCGCGCACGCACCCGCCGGCCTGCGCGGCGCAGGCGCTCGCCGAAGCAGAGCCGCGTGCGGCTCTGCTCGAAGCCGTCGCGCGTGGCCTCGTGCAGGCCGATCGCCGCCTCGAAGTGGCGCTCGAAGGCGTCGCCGTCCGCCAGCAGACCGCGTGAGCGCTCGAGCCGGGCGAGCGACCAGGGCTGGCCCTTCGCCTCGGCCGCCGCGGCGTAGGCGGCCAGCGGGGCTTCGAGCTCGCCCGCCTCCGCGCCGCGCACGCCCGTTTCCACCAGCTCGGGCACCGGCGAGAGGTCGGGGTCCCTCAGGCCGAGGCGATCCAGCGTGAGCTGCAGGTCGGCGAGCCGCTCCACCGCGCGGGCGAGGCGGCCGAGTCCCAGGTCGAGCTCGGCCAGGCTCACGAGCGCCCAGGTCCTGAAGAAGCCGAGCCCGTGCCGGTCGCTCAGTTCGAGCGCCTCCTGCGCACCCGCCTCGGCGGCCTCGATCTCGCCCTGGCGGCCCTGTAGCGAGGCGAGCCAGCCGAGGGCGCCGGAGAGCGGCATCGCCTGGTCGGTCTCGCGGGCGAGCGCGATCGCCTCGTCCAGCAGCGCGCGGCCGAGCACCCAGCGGTCGGTGGTGGCGGCCTCGCGCCCGGCCAGTGCGATGGTGAACGGCAGCGTGCCGAGCGCGCCCTGGCTGCGGGCGGCCTCGATGGCGCGGTCGACCATCGACGCCCCCACCTCCGCCGAGCGCAGCCACAGCGGCGCGAGCGCGGCCGCCGACAGGAAGCGCGGGTCGCCCGACAGGGCGTCCGAGCCCTCGAGGATCGCCACCGCCTCGCGCAGGTTGCGGGCGCCCTCCTCGCCCTGGTCGCTGTAGACGAGCGCGGTGCCGAGCGCGAGATTGGCGAAGAAGCGCTCGCGCTCGCCGGAGTCGTCGGTGAGCAGCTCGTAGGCGCGGCGGGCCGGCGCCTGCATCGCCTCCGGCCGGCCGGCGTAGACGCAGGCGTCCGTGGCCTCGGCCAGCATCACCACCGCCGCGGCCGGGTCAATCTTTTCGATCGAGGCTGCCGCCTCCACGAGCACCTCGTGCCCCGCCATCACGTCGCCCGCCCGGATGATCGCCTGGCCGCGGAGGTGCTGGATCTCGGCCCGCAGGCGGGGCTCGGGCGCAAGCGCGAGCGCCTCCACCAGGGTGGACAGGGCGCGGTCGGCATGGCCGCCGAGCCAGGCATTCTCGGCCGCCGCGTACAGCCTGGCCGCCCGCGGGCCCTCGAGCGGCGTGAGCTGGGCGGCGCGCTCCGTGGCGGTCGCCGCCGCGGCGTACGCGCTGCGCGCCCGCGCGCGGCGGCCGGCCTCCTCCAGCGCGGCTGCCACCTCCTCGTCCGGCCCGAGTGCGGCCGCGGCCCTGTGCCAGGCGCGCCGGTCGGCCTCCGCCTCGGGCAGTGTCCGCGCCAGCGCCGCGTGGATGAGGCGGCGCTCGTCGGGCGAGACCGCGCGGTAGGCGGCCGAGCGCACCAGCGGATGGCGCCAGGACAGCGCTCCGTAGGCGATCGACAGAAGGCTCTCGCGCTCCGCGAGCTCGAGATCGGACAGCTCGACGCCGAGCTCCTTCGCCGCGGCTCCGATCGTGGCCATGCTGCCGGTCTCCTCCGCGGCAGCCAGCGCGAGCACCTGTTGCGCCGCCGGCAGCCGCGCGATGCGCTGCCCGTACGCCGTCTCGACGCTCGTGCGCGGGCCGAGCGCGCTGTCGATCGGTCCCGGCTCGATGTCCACGACCGTCGAGGCCAGCTCGACGAGCGCGAGCGGATTGCCCGCCGCCGCGTTCATCACGCGCTCCATCACGCCGGGCGCCGGCGGCGCGGCCGCGTGCCGGGCCACGATCTCCTTCGCTGCCTCCTGGTCCACGCCCTCGAGCGCGAGCTCCGGAAGCCGCGCGGCCTCGAGCGCGCGCGTCTCGCCGGCGCGCGCGGCGAAGATGACCGCGACCGGATCCACGAGCAGGCGGCGCGCCGCGAACAGGATCGCCGTGAGCGACGAGTCGTCGAGCCAGTGCGCGTCGTCCACCAGGACGAGCAGCGGGGCGCGCTCGGAGCGCGCCGACAGCAGGTTGAGGGTGGCGGCGCCGATCACGAAGCGGTCCCGCTCGAGGGTGGGCCCGAGGTCGAGCGCGCTGCGCAGCGCCTCGGCCTGTTCGGCGGGGATCCGGGACAGCTCGTCCAGCGCCGGGCGCAGCAGCTCCAGGAGCCCGCCGAACGGCACCTCGGCCTCCGACTCGATCCCGCGTGCCGAAAGCACCTCCATGCCGTCCACCGTCGCGAGCTCGGCCGCGTACCTCAGCATCGCCGTCTTGCCGATGCCCGCCTCGCCGGAGACCACGAGCACCTGACTCGAGCCCAGCCGGGCGGCCGTGATGGCTTGCTCCAGAGCGGCCCGCTCAGTGACTCGCCCGACCAACAGCGTCCCTGCCACGGGGCTATCGCGTGTCATCTGGTGTGCGAAAGATAGGGAGATGCCCCGATACCGCGGGCGCTCGATCCCGGTTAGCGTCGCATAGCCAACAACCCGAAGGAGAGGCCCATGCAGCTCTACGCAATCCTGCGACGTGACGGGTGGCGTTCCGGCGCCGAGCTGGAGGAAGCCGCAGCCCGCTCGAAGCAGGTCGGCGACGAGGAGATGGCCGACGACATCCGCTGGATCCGGAGCTACGTGCTCGAGGAGGACGCGGGCACGGTGGGCACCGTGTGCATCTACCAGGCCACGAGCCCCGAGGCCATCCGCCGTCACGCGGACGCGGCCGACCTCCCGATCACCGAGATCATCCCCATCGCGGACACGGTGGTGGTTCGGCCCGATCCGAGCCCGGTCGCGCAGTAGCTCGACCGTGTGATTCGCGGGGGCCAGGGCAGCGCCGGCGTCGCCTCACGGCCGACTGCCCCGGCCCGCGCGGTGTGGGAGCGCGGCGCGCGCGAAGTCCACGTCGGCGCGGAGGGCGTCCAGGCCGCCCGGCGTCTCGACCACCACGGGCGGCCCGGCGGCGGCGATCAGCGACCGCAGGACGTGCGCGCCGATCGTCCCGCTGCCCAGGTTGGCGTGACGGTCGGCACCGGTGCCCGCCGGATCGCGCGAGTCGTTGGCATGCAGCAGGTCGATCTTGCCGACGATCGCGCGCACGCGCTCGACCGCGTCGGACAGGTCCTCGCCGGCCGCGTGCGCGTGGCAGGTGTCGAAGCAGAAGCCGATCGTGACGTCGGTCTTCGACTTGGAGATCGCCTCCCAGAGCTGTGCGAGCGCGTCGAAGCGGCGGGCCACGGCGTTGTCGCCCCCCGCGGTGTTCTCGATCAGCACCGGCACGTCGGACTCGAGCGTCTCGAGCGTGCGAGGCCAGCGCCCCACGCCCGCCGCGATCCCGTCCTCGGCGTGGCCGGCGTGGACGATCACCGCGGCGGCGCCGATCTCGCCCGCCGCGTCGCAGGTCTGCTGCAGGTTCTTGCGCGAGCCGTGGCGGATGTTGTTGCGCGGCGAGCACACGTTGATCAGGTAGGGCGCGTGCACGTAGACCGGCAGCGGCGAGCCGCGCAGGTCCTCGGCGTCGTCGCGCGGCGGCGGCTTCTCCCAGCCCTGCGGATCGGACAGGAAGATCTGCACGCAGCCGGCGCCGAGCGCCGCGGCGGTCTCGAGCGGCCGCTCCGGGCCCACGTGCGCCCCGACCGTGGCCACCTACTCCTGCCAGGTGATCAGACGCGCGCTGCGGCCATGCGTGGCGAAACTGAAGATCCAGCGGATGAACACCACGACCCGGTTCTGGAAGCCCACCAGGTACCAGAGATGCACGAACAGCCACGTGATCCAGGCGAGGAAGCCGCTGAGCTTCAGCCCCTTGATGTCGGCCACCGCGGCCGCGCGGCCGATCGTGGCGAGGTTGCCCTTGTCGATGTAGCGGAACGGGCGCTCGTCGCGGCCGCGGAGCCTCGCCCTCACGACCTTCGCGGCGTAACGGCCCTGCTGCATGGCCACGGGCGCGACGCCGGGAAGCTGCTCCGGCTCGCCGTCCTCGCCGCGCACACGCACCATGTCACCGAGGGCGAACACCTCCGGATGGCCGGGCAGGGTGAGGTCGGGCTCGACCGTGATCCGCCCGGCGCGATCGCGTTCCGCGCCCGTGAGCTCCCCGAGTTGCGTGGCCAGGCTCGAGGCGGTCACGCCCGCCGCCCAGACGACCGTGCGGCTGGCCACGCGCTGCGGATCGCCGCCGCCGCGCTCCTCGATGGTCACGCCCTGCTCGTCCACCAGCGTCACCGTGTGGTTCACCATCGGCGTGACGCCCAGCCGTTCCAGCGAGCGCGCCGCCCTCGCCGATAGCTTCGGCGGAAAGCTCGTGAGCAGGCGGTCCTCGGCCTCCACCAGCAGGATGCGCGCGCTCTTCGGGTCGATGTTGCGGAAGTCGTGCTTCATCGAGTCGCGCGCCAGCTCGCCGATCTGCCCGGCCATCTCCACGCCGGTCGGCCCGCCGCCGACCACCACGAACGTGAGCCACTCGGCCCGGCGCTCGGGGTGCGGCTCGGACTCGGCGGCCTCGAAGGCGGACAGGATGTGGCCGCGCACGGCCAGGGCGCTCTCGAGCGACTTCACCTCACGCGCGTACTCCGCCCAGTCGTCGTGGCCGAAGTAGGAGTAGTTCGACCCGCCCGCCACGATCAGCGTGTCGTAGGGCAGCGACTCGGGCGCCGCCACGTCGCCGACCTGCTTCAGCTTCAGCTCGCGGCCGTCCAGGTCGAAGTCGCCGACCTCCGCCATCAGCACGTGCACGTTCGGCGAGCGCTTGAAGATCGCGCGCAGCGGATAGGCGATGTCGCCCGGCGACAGCGCGCCCGTGGCCACCTGGTAGGTCAGCGGCTGGAACAGGTGGAAGTTGCGCCGGTCGACGAGCGTGA
>Ga0134126_10007687_pt1 | contig 13532 bp, 26 predicted proteins | sample KB31752_FD_96881 | JGI IMG/M metagenome (GOLD analysis project Ga0134126, IMG submission 96881) | Terrestrial soil microbial communities with excess Nitrogen fertilizer from Kellogg Biological Station, Michigan, USA - KB3-175-2 | ecosystem: Environmental > Terrestrial > Soil > Unclassified ...
ACGAGAGCAGCGCTTGAATGGGGCGACCATTTAACGGGGAGGCTGCGATCTTCCCCAGGCGATAACTGTCGTTATCGACCGATCCCTTCAGCGGCCTTGCTGCTTTGCACGATGCGCCTCGCGCCAGGCGCGTATTCCGTGCTCGCTGAGATTGCTCAGTTCGCTCGCATCGAGCTCCGCCAGCGCGCGATAGCTATCGTGCCGGCGCGGTAACCTGACGGCTCCGGCGAACAGCGTATCCTCACGTGTAAGACCGATGTCGCGGAGCTGGCGTTCGTCGAGGTCGGCGAGCGCCTTCAGAGTCCGCCGGCGTGCGCGCCACGCTTTGTATCTTGCGTGCAGCGCCAGCAGGCCGTCGACCGCCAGCAGGACGAGGTGATCGTCCTTGAGCAGAAACGCCGCGATCCTGGGGTCGATCTTGCTCGTCGGCCGGGTGCTGCGACCGGCGCGGGCGGCATTTTGCAGAGCATCGAAATTGAAACCCTCGTGCTTGACGAAGGAGCGGGGTGGAAATTTGAACGATGTCGACATTTGCTTTCTCCGAATCGCCGTCTGAGCGAGTGCCGGACACCGGCATCGCGCTTCGTGGACGGCGCAGGAGCAGAGCTTGGGCGAATTGCCTTGTAGCGGCCGGGTGCCTGCGATGGACCCGACATAAATTGCGCCTTGGATAATTACGCTTGGATTTACGTTTTGGGTGCGTGGATTTCTCCATCGCCGCCATCAGGTCTGGGCTTGTGATGATCAGACATTTCGCCAAAAGCCCTCGGCCCGATGAGCGGGCTAAGTGCAGTGCTTGGGCGAAATGCCTTGGATAAGCCGGGCGACTGCAATGTGGCCCGACGCGCAACATATGATCCTTAATGCGCGAAAAGTCAAGATTTACACGCGCATCGAAGAAGAATGCTTGCTGCTTCGCGGGTTAGTCGACAGGTGAGTCATCAGTTTAATCGACTTGTCCGATCATGACGCGCGCGGTCGACCGCGCTATTTGTTCGTAGTCGCGGATCATTCCGAGCGCCGATTGGGCGATCTTTGTCGGATCGCGCTCGCCTGACGCGATCACGACGGCGATGTACCGGCGCAATTTGGTCGGTCCCGTCATTCTTTCATCCGGACTCAAATCCGCTTGCGCATTGAATTCGTGCCACGCCACTTCATAGGCCACGCGGATGATTTCAGCGGCGCCAGCATCTGCAATTTTAACGGACATGCCGGAGACCTCCGGCCGCAATAATCCGTGCGCCGCGATAAAGTTCCGATGCCGCATGGAACTCGCGGTGCGCGACGCCGTTGTCGCAGGCACCCTTCGCGCGATCGGCGCCGGGGCGTTTACGTCAGCGGGAGTGATGACTTGTGACAAAAGCCCGGCGGAAATCCTACAGCGACCATTTCTGGGCGTTCGTTCAGCAGAATCCCGAACTGGCCACCGCCATAGCGTTCGAAGTCGGCGCGGTGGCCGGCACTTTCACGGCCGGGACATCGCTCAAGCGCGTCAGCAGGCTTCCCACGAAAGTAGCGCACGCCGTCCCGAAGCTGGCGCATGCGGCGCTCAAATATTTGCCGGAGCCGTCTCCCAGCCTGCAGCCGGGTGCCGGAAAGACGCGCAAAGGCGGGAAATCGCGAAAGGCGCGAAAGGGAAATGGGACCAAATCATCATAACGGGCGCGGATCGTTCGATATTTAATTGAGGAGAGAGTTATGGCGAAGCGAGGCTTTGTTGCGAAGACCCAGCGGTCGATTGTCGGCGCGGCCAAATCGAGCGCCGTTCGTGTGCAGCGCATCGCGGTCAGGGCCGCGACCGCAGCTGCCACGGCGGCCGCCGAGGCGGCGGTCGCCGCGGTCATGAAGTCGTTCATGCGGCGCGAAGGCAAGGCGCGCGGACGCACGGCAGGGCGCAAGCCGGCTCGCCGGCGTCAAACCACGCGCAAGACAACCAGCACGACAACCCGCACGACCACGCGCAGGTCGACGACGCGCAAGGCGGCCCGCAAGAGGAAACTCTGAGGAAACTCTAGCGGCAACGGCGGAAATGGCGGGTTAGGGGCGATCCCAAAAAGCCAGATACGAAAACCTGGCGCGAAATCTTTGGGCAAAGTCTTGGATAAAGTCTTGGACAATGACCGTTGGCCGAACAGCGCCAGCGGTCATTTCGCGTTCAGCGTGGCTCGGCCATCGGTTTCAACGCGGCGCGCCAATCGCTTTCAGCGCGGCCGGTTTCAGCGCGGCGCACCAAGGATCGCCCGCATGCGACGCAACCTGCGCATTCGTTGCGCCACGGATACCTTCCTTGGTTGCAATGCCAGGCGGGCGATTTTTATCGATCCGGGCGCGCCGGCATCGATCATCACGCTTTTGAGCCAGAAATGGCGCCAGGCGATCTCGGCCACGGGCGCGCCTGGCTCGGCGGCACCAGTTTTCAGGCTGGACAGGTTGGACAAGTTGGACATTGGGCACACCTCCCGGCGGCTCGTTACGTCACCAATTTCCCGCGCGGCGAAAGGTTCCCCGGCGCTTCGGCAACCTGCCGCGACACTTTGTTTATGTGATTTTTAATTCCCGCCGGGGCCGTCCTTGGTTATCAAAGGCCATGCTTTTCATCGCCTTTGTCATGGTCGGTCTTACGATCCTGGTCTACGCGGCGTCCGCGCTCGAATATCGCGGTCACCCCTGGGCGGATGAAGCGTGCGCCGGCGTGCAGAGCCTTTGCGACTCGCCGCACTACGTCGCCATCGCCGCGATTGTGGTGATTGCCATCATGTACGTCATGCGGACGATGAAGGCGTCATAGCGGTTCTGCCGCGCCGCGCTGCCCGGCGGCTACTTGCGCGAACGCGCGGGCCAATACATCGCCACCATGCCGCCGATGCAAAAGACCATGCCGATTTCGGATTCGATATTCGGCAGGAATTCCGCGATCCATGCCGGAGTATAGGTCTGCCAGGCGATCAGGGGCGGATGCCCGGTTATGAAATAGCCGAAAATCCAGAAAGCCGATCCGAGGGTGGATACGATCCAGCCGATGGTTGATGATATTGTCACGCGCGGGGCGCTCTATTCCGGACAAGCAGGTGCATATGGCTGTTTACATGATCGCGCCGGCCGCGTCTGTGGAACCGCGGGGCTTAAGGTTGACGCTTTAGCTTAACGCCAGCGCGCGATTGCAAAGCGCCCCCGCCTCGATAGCTTTTGCGCGGGCAGTATCCCCAATCTGCCCGAACCTCGAACGAGAAGCCGTCAGGCACGTCACCCCGCCTGGCGGCTTTGTTTTTGACGGCGGGCGGTCGCCGGAAATTCGCGCTGCCTGTGGCTGCGGCTGACATTAGGTCAGGCCTGCTGACCGGCCACGCTTGCGTCCGTGCTAGTTTATGCGTGGACGGTCAAGGAGGCGAAAATGCGCGGATCAAATTCTACTGCGATTGCGACGCTTGTGTTTGTGCTGGTTGCCATGTTGGCCGTTCCGTCCGCGGCGCTGGCGGACAAGAAGAAACCCAAGGCCACCAACGACACGCCGACAGAGAGTCTTTCGCTCAGCTACGGGCAGATCAAGTATGATTACAAGGCGCAGGACGCCAGACAAAACACCAACCACCCGACGCCGAAAAGCGGCGCCAGCGGCAATATGCGGCGCTGAACCGGCGCGGCTTCGGGTGATGCGGCGTTATCGTTGGAAGCAGTCGACGGGCGATTGCTGCTCGGCCAGGTTGGCATAGCAGTCGGCGAGCCGCTGCCATTCCGATCGGTCTTTGGCCGATTTCTCGAGCGCGGCCTTTGTGCGCAGCTGCTTTGCCAGCATCTTGAAATGCTTTGCGAGCGTGTAATCTTCGTCACGAGCCATTTTGAATCGTCCACTGCTGTTTGTCGGGCAATCCATTACCAGCCGCGGATTTTCAGGCGGCTAAGCCGGCAATCCCGTTTCAAGACACTTTGGCAACCAGATTTTCACGGTTTCGTCCGCGCCGGCGAGGGCGAAAACGAAGACCAAGGAAAAGGCCAAAGAAAAGACGTGACAATGATCGTAAACGGACTGTTTCACGCATGGCCGATGTTTAACGGCACGCCTTCAGGCTTTGGCGATTTCCAGTTCCTATGTGTGAGGGCTGGTTGGAGTTTGAAATGCAGGAACGTCGAAAATGCACGCGCTCGCGTGTGCGCAAGGATGCAAAGCTCGTCATTGGCGGCTCTGCGATGGTTGATTGCGTTGTGCGCGATCTCACGAATGACGGCGCGTGCATCGAGTTGTCCGGCACGGCTGACCTGCCGGAAAACCTGGACATGACATTCGACGGCGGCCATTCATTCCGGCCGTGCCGTCTGGCCTGGCGTTCCGTCAATGCCAGCGGCGTCCAGTTTGTGTAGCGGGAAATATGCTCGGTGGTTTTTTGCTACGTAAAAATCCTGAGGTTTCCGGGCGCTCGCGTTTGATCTGGCTCAATGGTGCGTTGAGTGGGCCAAACGACACTGCCGCGATGACAAACGTTTTCGATCTCTGGGACAAGGCGCACGAGGCTTATGCGCGTGCGCGATCGTTGCCCGACGAATCCGAAAAACAGGACATGCTCAGGCTGGCCGACAGCTATCTCAGGCAGGCCGAGCAAATTCGCCGTGACAACACCGTGGAAGCCCGCCTCGCAGGCTCTTATTAGGCGCCGGCGCGAATTGACTTAATAGGGCCGAGCACGCACGGCTCGCGCGCCATCACGAAAAAGTTTTGATTTCTGAATGGAAATTCAGCGAACGGGCCAAGTCTCGCCTGAAATAGTGCGCACCTTCCTCCGCAAGGGCACATCGAGGATATCCCGAGGTAATCCCAAAGGGATGCCAAGGGAATCCCAAGGGACTCCAAGGAGGAAATGCTTATGGACAAGTTAAGAGCTGTTCTTGTTGGCGCTGTTCTGTGCGGTGGCGCCGTTTTGCTGGCTCCCGTTTCGGCCGCTGTTGCCGCGCCGGTAGCGCCCGTCGGCAAAGCCGCCACCGCGATCGACGCTCGCACGTCAGTTCAGTACTACCGGCACCACCACCGTCATCATCATTGCTGGTGGAGTCACGGTCGCCGCCACTGTCGTTGGTGGTGAACTGAATATTGGCCGGCGCATTTTTGCGCCGGCCTTTCCACCTCTCTCCACCGTCATGCCCGGCTTTATGCCGGGCATCCCGCTTAGGCAGGCAACGCTTTGCACCGTTGATCGGGATGGCGGGGACATAGGCGAGCGAAGCGACGCCGTTCTGCGAACGGCTATGCAGGCCATGACGAACGAGAGTCTTCGCAGCGGCGGCGCTTGATTTTGCGCGCGGGCCTCTCCACCGTCATGCCCGGCTTTATGCCGGGCATCCCGCTTAGGAAGGCAATGATTTGCCCTGTTGATCGGGATGGCCGGGACAAGCCCGGCCATGACGAATGCGAGGCGGGTGCTCGCATCTGGATTCCGGGTTCGCTCGCCAAAGCGCGCAAACGCGCTTATGGCTCGCGCCCCGGAATGACGCAGCCGGTGTTTTCACGCACCGCCTCTCCGCCGTCATGCCCGGCTTTATGCCGGGCATCTCGCTTAGGTAGGCAACGCTTTGCACCGTTGATCGGGATGGCCGGGACAAGCCCGGCCATGACGAATGAGAGTCTTCGCCGGGCATTCAGGTTTTCGGATCCCCGTCATCAATCCGTTAACCGGGTCACGGCATCATGATTGCCTGCGGCTGACGACCGGGCGAAAATCATCGCACCTGATGGCCGGCGGGCGCCGCCTGGGAGGCAATGATGAATTTCGCGGAAGCAATGATGATAGCTGGAATCGGCATCATGGTTGGAGGCTGCGGCTTCCTGCTCGTGAACGGGATAAAAGCCGCCAGGCGCGCCGGCGGACGAGAGGATGGCGATCGCGGCCAACGCCTGGATCTGTACATGCTCTTCGTCTGGGGCGGAATGCTTCTGGTGCAGATATCCAATATGCTTTTCCACGCAGACGCGTCCGGAACATTTCACCTTTCATCGCTCACTTTAGCGTCGACCGCCGGCACCGTCTTTGTCTTCGGCGGCTTCGCCGGCCGTTTGCTGCTGCGCCGGGAGATGCGCTGGCGCGAAGAGCAAAGCCACCTGCCGCGCGCTTAGCGCATCGGCGCATTTGCGCTGATAGGGTGGAGGAGGAAGCGCAGGAACGCCGCCTTAGCAAATGGTCGGCCTCGACGCACCCGGCGATCCGCGGTAGCGTGCAAATTGGGCGTGGGGGTTCGGAGAAATCAAATGGTTGCCGAACCGAAACAAGCCGATCACAAAATCCGAACTAAGCGCGAGCGCAAACGCGACGAAGGGGCTCTCGACGAAGCTCTTCAGAACACCTTTCCGGCTTCCGACCCGGTTTCAATTGAGCAACCGGTGCAGGCCGCGGGAAATGTGGAACGGACTGACTAGTCGCCGAAGGGCAGCGCAATGGGAAAACAGGTCGCTGTCGTGCTTTACGTGGCGGCAATGATAGCCGTCATAGTCGGTGCGGATTTAGTATTCTTCAGAAACCGATTTTGGGAACGGCTGCTAGCGAATATCGGCATTGTCCTGGTGTTCGCAGCATTCTATTTGAGATTCGTCAGGGCCTCATGATTGCCGTCGAGATGGATCCACCAACTCGTTTTCGGCCAAAGCCACATTTGTTGTGACGCGCAGCATCGAAACTTATGGACATCAGCGGCGCCGTCAAAAGCACGCTAACAGCTTGATGCAAGATGGTTTGGGCCACTCGTTGGCCCAACGCTGACATGCCGGCTGGTAGCACCGAATGTTACGAATTGACCTGCGTCAAAGTTCCGTTTTGATGAATCGCAAAGTGCAACTTAAGAAACCAAAATAACTCTACGAGCGTCGAAAGCGCAAAAGCTGAAACTCAAAACGCAGGTGTGCGCTCTCGACTGGCCCCGGGCGTGACACAGGGTTGTGCTCGGGGCCAGAATTTCAATCTTGTCCGATGTGCGAGGCTGAACTTATGCAAACGGTTATTCACATTGGTTGGGCCTGGCTCATCCTCAATGAGATTGTACTCGTCGTCTTCATGTTGCGCCCCGCACATGGCGAACCGCTTAAATGCTCTTCACGGACAAATTAGACCAGATGGCCAAGCCTGCATCGCGCGCTACGCACGCTGATGCTCACTCAACCCAGTTAGTGCCGCCGGTGAACTGGTCGGACACGTGTGCCCCACCAGGAGCTTGAAGTTGCCGGACCGACCGGTTGGGTCAGCGGTCCTGGGCCGGTGGGCACCGGGCGGCTTGAGTTTTGTTGTGAGCCGTTCGGCACGACCACGACAGTCCGGGCCTCAGGGCTGCCAGGCATGATCTGTTGCGTACCCTGAGCCTGGGCGGCTGCGGTCAGTGCGAACACCAACGCTGCCGAAACAAACGAGAATAATCGGGTCATAGCGACCACCATAGCCACGTCGCCCCTCAGACGCAGATAATTCCGATCGGCATTTCGGCAAGGCCGCCGCAAGGGGGCCGGCGGTGATGGCCAACATCAGCTCCCGTTCACGTGGGCGTTCTTATGCTGAGGACGTTGGCAAGGTAATTTAACAAACTGAATATGCCGTGGCGTAGCCGGGCTTGCAGGCGAGCCACGGTCGCGAGCCTATCTCGACGATTGTCCTCAGCAATGTTTTGAGGCCAAAGAAAAAGGGGCCTGCGCTCGTTACAGGGCCCCTTGATCGCGTGCATTCGGGGGGTTGGGGGAGCACGCGGTCTGCTGCTTCAACGAAACACTGGGCTTCTGGTTCCCCGCGGAATGGCCCGAACAGCCGAACGCAAGGGCAAAGTCGTGAACTTCGAGCCGCGTGCGGCGCCCGCGATGCGTTGCGTTACACAACCGTAATAATGTTACGGACCGTTACCTGAGTTGACGGTAACGCCTCGCATGGGGAGCAGGTTTGCACAATGCCCATCGTTTGAGTTGGTAAGGACTGCAATTCAGGTAAGGCCGCGCGATTCCTTTTTACACATGAATGCTTCGTACCAACTAGAACGAGGACGGATTGATATGACTATTTTCCAGCCAGCCACCCCACACTCCAACTCGATTAAGCGACCAGACTGCACCGAATGTGGAACGCCGACGTTGCTGTTTGGAATTGAGCCGGAACGGCCCGGTTACGAACTAATCACTTTCGAGTGCCCTAAGTGCAAACACATTGAGACGGCAGTCGGTAAAATCGCGCCGACGGAAGGGCTATCATCGCCGGCATCGCGCATCGAAGTTGGGTGATCTCTCGTCCGGACTGAGATCGGCGCGATCAGGTCACGTTGCTCATATTTCGCGTTACATACCAGGAAGCAATCCCGCCCAGTCCGAATAGGATGCCAAGCAGGGCGGCGGACAAGTGACGGGCAACGGATTTATCATTGTCTTTGCTTTAGCGCCGGCCGCCACCCTCGACATCAATGCCGCCGCCGATCTTTACGCAAGTGTCGGAACCAGCCAGCTTTACGAAGCCGGGCCCGTACTTCGCGCAAGGATTGGTGGCAACCGAGTGGCTCTTCGCGGGGGGCTTGGTTGCCCGGTGTTTTGTTTCGGGCGCATTCGCCGCTGAAGCGGGTAACGCGGCAAGAAAGGCGCCAAGAATGGCCACAAAAAAGGCAGCAAGAAAGATTGCCAACCCGATTTGCAAAGCAGAGCGTTGAAAACCCGGCATTGATCACCGCCTCGCTTCTTTTCGTGTCCGAAATAATTTGCCAGCCTTTTTTGGAATACGGCCAGACCAGAATAGCCTGGTCAATTGAACCAACGAGTCCTGTCAAGGTTGCTTTGCCGAATCGAAATTAGTCCTGACGGCGCGAGTGCGACTGGCGGGCTCCACAGCACACTGGACACCGGGGCATCAGGCCACTACATACGCAACGTGCATCAAGAGCAGGGCTGACGCCCTCGCCAACCTGCCTCCCTGGGCAAGGTGGTTTCCCGCAAGGGGATGTGGCCATTCGGCAACGAAACAGGTCGCGCGTCAGCCCTCCTCGGTCAAACCGATGGAGGGTTTTTATGTCGCTAAAGAAACAAGCCGCACATACTGATGCGGATTTCTTTCCGGAGAATGTTGAGTTCCTTGGCTTTATCGGCGGCTGGGACTGCTACACCGGCGTCGATCCGGTTCAGGGCCTGTTTTACCTGATCCGTACGAGTGAGCTGGACTGGCTGGAAGAAGTCATAAGATTTTCCGGCCGGATCGTCAGCCGAAAGTGTGTCGGGAGCCTTCCGCGCGATGGGTCGAAGCGGGAGGCGTCGGCGCGTCTTCTAGATGCTTACCTCCGCTCCCGAGTTCACATTTACTGCCCGGATCCGCCATATCGCTCAGGCCTGCTCGCAGGCGGCGAATTGAAAAGCATCGTAACGGCGATTGCCGACGAGCTAAAGCGCAACAGCGAAGCGGCGGAAGAAAAGCAACGCCAGCACGAAGCTCCGATCATCAAAGCAGCGAGGGAATTGCGCCTCGATCCTCGCCCGGCGGGCCACAATGAGAATGACTGGATGGCGAATTGTCCCGGCACAGGTCACTTCCTGATGATTTCGGCAGCAAGCAACGAATTTGGCTGTGGCTATTGTCGCAAGAAAGGCGGCCCGGACGAGCTCAGGTCGTTTTGCAATTCCCGTTCCGGCGAAAGGAAGGCAACATGACGGCGCACGGTACGGATCAGCAGAGGGATAAATTCGATATCCGCTTCGCTTCGCAAGGCGCTTGAAAAGGCGGTGGGCCAGGCGCGGATTGCTGCGGAGGTTGGTGCAGGGGACGCAATTCGGCGGTTAGGTATCGCTTCTGCATCGCCGCCAGCACATCTTGAAAAGGTGGGGAAGGATTTGCGCGTGCGGTTATTGTCACGAAGGCTAGAGAAACTCGATCAGCGCCGAGGTCGAAATGCAGTGGCATCGCGGACGATTGCGCCTCTGGTACGGTGCCTACCGTTACTTCCGATAAGATGGGCCGCGGCCTTCTCGGCTCCGCACAAGCTTCAACTTTATGGTCGATGACTCACGTGCCACGAAACTCGTGGTCCCAAGCGTGGCCCGAGTAAATTTGTGTTCGTTTGTTCTTTTCGCTTTGCAGCGAAGCACTTGAAACTTGTGGCTCCCCGGGCCGGAGATCCAAAAAGCTTTTAACCCTTTGTAACGGCCCGACTTTTCAAAGGGCGGAATTTTCTGTATCCACTCCTGTATCCATAAAAACTGGACAAAAACCCGAAAGCGGCTTTTTTACAGGACCCGCGGCAGCGAATTCTTGTACGCGTCGACCGTATTGAGATCGACCATCGTCGAGCGCCCATCCTTGTATGCCTTGATCTTGCCTGCGTGGATAAGCGCGTACGCCTTGTCCTTACCCCAGTACGCATAGCGTAGAGCAAGCTTGAACGGCACCAGCCTACGTGGGGCTGGCGGGATTGATTGATCTGTCGGTCGGCACCTTTCATTGGTCGACGTTTGCCTCCTGCCCCTGTGACGCATGGCGAATACTATAGTCTGTGGCACTTTAGTATGCAACGCCAGACTATTGGAGTGTGAAAAACGCCGATCCGGTTCTCGGAAAAGTCATCAGCGATCTCAGGAAAAAGGCTGGGATATCGCAGGAAGAGCTGGCTGATCGGGCTTCGATTCACCGAACGTATGTAAGCCAGCTAGAACGTGGACTGAAATCACCAACCATTTCGATTCTGACGAAATTGGCGAAAGCGCTGAACACGACGCCGAGTAAAATCATGAGACTGCTGGAAAAAGCTAGTGCGGACGATTGAGGGGTATTCGCCCGTCAAATGCAAAAGGGGGGGGGTCTGGGATGCCGATCAACATCGGACTATGGGTCGTGTGGAACACGGTGTTGCCACTACTGCCCATCCCTCTTTTTTATATTGCGCTGTGGCTCTTGCGGGGGGCCATTAACTGGGTGACGCCAATCAGAGATGGTCAAATATGTTTTTACTCAACGACCATCTCAATACTCACGATGAAAGACATTCTTAATACTCATGCCAGCCCCGTGTGGGCGTTCGTTGGCCTTGCCGCATGTTGGATACTTTCCCTTTTTGTTTATTGCGTTTCGATTTTCTCGACGATATCTCCGCCACCGCGGTGGGAGCGCGACGCATTTGATTTACGGTATGCTTTGGCATCCATTGCTTGCGGGTTGCTCACGACGGTGATCGTGATTATGTTACGCTCCTATTATGGAGTGCTCAAATGAGTGAAGGGCCCGAAAAGCACCTCTTTACTTTTACGCAAAGAGACGTCGCAAACATTGCCGTCAGCATCTCTTCCACTGCTGTAGTTGGTGCAACGGCGGGAAGCTTTATTGCGCCCGGTCCCGGCACTGTTGTCGGCACCCTTCTCGGTGGATTAACCGGTCTCGCCATTGAACGATTCGTTGATCGCAAGGTTGCTACCCAACCAAGCGAAATTTCGACTAACGAGTGACACCTAATCGGTGTTGAAATGTGTTTCGCATCGATGTCACCCGTCATTTTTCACGTCGGTGGCTGATTCAAAAATCAATTCCTCCGTCTTCGCATCAATTGTCCGAACGCAATCGAACGCCACCACGTTAAAGAGCCGCTCATTATCCTCGCTCGGCTTCCACCCCGGCAATTTCTGACAAAGGGCATCAATGTCTGGGCTCTGAAAACCAATCGATACACGAGTGTGTGCAAATCGATTCCTGACATCCCGTAAGATGCGAAGTACCGCGAGAAGCTCCGCATCGATTAGCCGGAAAGCGAACGCGATATCCGCCTTGGCGGCGAAACTTTGAAGCGGCCCTGTCTCAAAGAGCCGTGTTGCTACCGTGTTGGATAGCTCGCGCATTGCGGTGAGGAGCAGCTTTTCAAGCCACTCATCGACGAGCGCGACCGTGACGAGCGCGAGTCCGCTTTCCGAATTGCGTTGTAAGTCCTGTATGTGAGCGACCAGATCAAAATCATCGCCAGCCATCGTTAGACCCCTTTAGATACCACCGGCCGATTTTAGTCGGCCTAGCGCGGAAATTGGATGTCAAGCCTTGTACCGCGCAGGCTTACTTGGTTGCCAAGCGCAACGTCCGATGCATCAGCCGCGACGAATTATGATGTTGCATCATGCATGCCTGAGAAGACGAGCATTCAAGTGCGCGGCACCCTCGAGTACACGGCACGAGACAAGGCACCCTTAGTTTGCCTGCGAATTCGTTTTCTCTCGGCCCTAGATTTGCCCTTGTGAACGAGCGGGATTGTTGGATTGTTTTTTGCAAATATCTGCCCGCCTTTTTCTAAATGGGCGCGAAGTCGCTGCAATTCGGACTCATCATAGAAGCGGGAAATTGATGGCATCGCCTCGAATTGTCTCAGGACTCGGTCCGGGGAAACGGTCAAAAATTGATTTCGCGAGTAGTGCCGCCTTAAATGCCACGCGTACAAATCTGCGGCTTGCAGTGGTAGAAATTGCTTATCATTTTGAAATATCGGCGTTGACCCAACAAACTTGCTTAAATCGGACCGCGAGGAATTGTTCAGGAGACCTCTAAACGTCGGCCAATTCGCCAAAGCTTCGGCCCCGAATGGTCCTTGCTCGTCAAAAATGAAATCACACGGCTCCTGAATACCGATGCGGTCGCCAAAAGTGGCCATCGCCAAAATGATTTGCATGAACAAAAGTCCGTACGGACTCTCTATTATCATCCTGCGTTCAGGCGCTGGCAGCGACCTAATATACTGTTCAAAGTGATCGTTTCGCACTCCGGCCTGAATACGAATACTCGCGTGCTTTTTGATGACGCGCGTTAGCGTTATTAGTCGATCATCGCGATTTGCTTCGTTCCATCCTTTGGACCGAGAAAACTGTCCGCCAAAGTTTGCTGCCTCGGTCATTTTAAAATAGGCGAGCCCCGGAGGTTCAGCGAGAGCCGCCTTCCAGTCAGAAACAAAACCAATCCAACCGCTGGCGGGCGCGGCAAAACCCGCCAAGATAAAAAAGCGGCTTTGCGGTTCGCTGCCGCTGTCGTCAATCACTGCCTGAGGATTTAGTACCATGATCAAACCGGACCCCGTTGACCGGGCCAGAGCGTAAGTTTTGCTTTTGCTGTATCCAAAAAATCTGTGACGACATGTCGTCATAGAGCTTTCTGCATCATCTCCCTCTTATTGTTCGCGGGGACGATGCACGGAAAAGCCAGTTGTTTCAGGGATTTTATCGTGCAAGGTTGTTTGAATACTATAGTCTCATGGTAAGATACATATTAAGTTATTGATTTTATTGGAGAATTTGTGCTTGGCTCCCCGGGCCGGATTCGAACCAGCGACCAACCGGTTAACAGCCGGTTGCTCTACCACTGAGCTACCGGGGAACAGAGCCGGTGCTAAGGCAACGCGCCTATAACAAAGCCAGCCCCCCTTTGCAAAGTGCGAAGCATGGGCGCGAAGGCTGGAGGCCACGGCCGGAATCGAACCGGCGTGCACGGATTCCCGCCTTCCAACTGATCGGCTGCAGCAACTTGCAGACGCGGCCCAAACCGAACTCGACAAACGTAACGGCGGAAAGAAGCTGGCGGACA
>Ga0134126_10007688_pt1 | contig 13532 bp, 17 predicted proteins | sample KB31752_FD_96881 | JGI IMG/M metagenome (GOLD analysis project Ga0134126, IMG submission 96881) | Terrestrial soil microbial communities with excess Nitrogen fertilizer from Kellogg Biological Station, Michigan, USA - KB3-175-2 | ecosystem: Environmental > Terrestrial > Soil > Unclassified ...
CCGGCTGGCACGGCCGCTGGGTAATGCGCCTCTCGGTCTCCTCCGCGGCCACCACGCCCACCGACATTGACCGCGCCGCCGCCGCCATCATCGCCATCTGGCGGCAGGTGCAAGGCGCGGCGGGCACCCGCCGGTCCTGACCGCCGACCGGCCGCGGTTGGGCCTCCGGCCCCCGCCCGGAGCACGGCTCATTGGCCCGCGGACGGCCCGGCGGCAGAGCCCGGGATCCCGGTCTAGGCATACGAAACCCACCCCTTGAAGCTGAAGCCGGCGTAGAACAGGCTGACATGCGAGAAGCCCGCCTCGTGCAGCATCGCTTCCTCCTCCTCGGGCGCGAGGATCGAGAGCCGGGTGGCGATGGCCTGCCGGGAGCTTTCCAACTGCCGGGGATCCGTCCCGTCGGGCGCGCCGAAAGCGACATGGCGGGCGATCCAGATCGATCGCTCGGGCTCGCTTTGCGGAAAGCTGATGTGGGCGACGATGAAGGGCGCACCCGGCCTCAGCCGCCGGTGAATCTGCCGCAGCGTTTCGAGGCGCTGCTCGCGCGGGATGAAGTGGAAGGTCAGCAGCGATGTGGCGGCCTCGAAGGGACCCTCCGGGGCGCTGTAGACATAGCCCTGATGGAGCCGGATGCGGGCCGCATGCTCGCCCACCACCTGCCCCGCCTGCCGCAGCATATCGGCTGATGGATCGACGCCGTCGAACGACCAGTCGGGGTTGAAGTCTGCGAAGGCCTTCAACTCGAGCCCGCCGCCCGCCCCGAGCACCAGCACGCGGCCTGTGGTTGGCATCCGCTCGGCGAGCAGCAGGCTCGTCATTCGGTGCAGGCCGGAGAACCCCGGCACCTGCCGCGGCGGCCCCTCGGCATAGGAGCTTGTTGCCAGGAATGCGGACGGCCTCATGTGAACGCCTCCGCCACCAGCCGATAGGAGCGCCGCCGGTCATCGTAGCCGTGCATGGTGGTCGACAGCATCACTTCGTCGGCGCCACCCGCTGCCGCGACCTTGTCGAGGATCGCCTGCCGCACCGTTTCGGGGCTGCCGACGATCCACAATTTGCGCTGTTCCTCGATTCCCCCAAGCTCCTGCGGCGTGAACGGATAGGCCGCCGCTTCCTCGGGCGTCGTCAGCCGGCGCGGCCGGTTGGAATGCAGCAGCACCCAGCTCAGCGTCTGCGGACCGGCGAGATACTGCGCCTCCTCGTCGGTCGGCGCGCAGATCACCGACAGGCAGAGCATCGCCTCCGGCCGGGCGAACCAGTCGGAGGGCCGGAAGGCGCGGCGGTAGGCGTCGAACGCCGGCTTTGGCGGGGCAGCGCTGAAATGGGCGGCAAAGCCGTACCCCATGCCGAGCCCGCCGGCGAATTCGGCGCTCGCCCCGCTGGAACCCAGAATCCACACTGGCGGCAGGTCGACATTTTCCGGCACCACGCGCACCTCGGCGAACGGATGCCCCTCGGGAAATTCCCGCCGCTCAAACGCCAGCAGCTCGGCCATTTCCTCGGCAAAGTGCTCGCCGCCGAACGAGCGCAGCGCCGACAGCGTCCGCCCGTCGCTGCCCCCGGCCCGCCCGATGCCGAGGTCGATGCGCCCCGGATTGAGGCCGTTGAGGGTGCGGAACGTCTCGGCCACCCGTAGCGGCACGTGGTTGGGCAGCATCACCCCGCCCGAGCCGACGCGGATGCGCGAGGTGCGCGCCGCGGTGTTGGCGATCAGCACGTCCGGCGAGGATGAGGCGATCGAGGGCATGCCGTGATGCTCGGCGTACCAGACGCGGGCAAAACCCAGAGCGTCGCCGAGCTGGGCCAGCTTGACCGTTTCGGCCAGCGCCGTCTCGGAGGAGGCGCCCTGTGCTACCGGGGCGAGGTCGAGGATGGAAAGACGAAAGGGGGCTGTCATGTGCTGCAAGTGGCGCGCCGGAATGGCGCTGTCAATCTTCTGCGATTTTCCCACCCCGAGATTCCGGCGGGGCGCTGAAACTATCGCGGCGCGCTTCCCGTATCTGCTCCCGACAGATGATCAACCTGTCCACCATGGAGAAACAAGATGCACAATTCCCTCGCCCGTTCGGTTCTGCTCGTCGCCGCCCTCGCATTGCTGCCTGCCGCCGCCGTCGTGCCTGCCTATGCCGCCGGCATGGCGTCCAATTCGATGGCCATGGCCAAGACCAAGATGGTCGGCGGTGCCGCCATGTACCCGACCAAGAACATCGTCGAGAATGCCATCAATTCCAAGGACCACACCACGCTGGTCGCGGCGGTGAAGGCCGCCGGCCTGGTCGCGACGCTCGAGAGCAAGGGCCCGTTCACCGTGTTCGCGCCGACCAACGAGGCTTTCGCGGCGCTCCCCGCCGGCACCGTCGACACCCTGCTGAAGCCCGAAAACAAGGCGAAGCTCGGCACCATCCTTACCGACCATGTTGTGGCCGGCCATTACGACGTCGCCGACCTCGCGGCCAAGGCGAAAGCCATGGGCGGCAGCTTCAAGCTGAAGACCGTCGGCGGCGCCTGGCTGACCTTCACCAACAAGGCCGGCCACGTCTACGTGACCGACGCCTCCGGCGGCACGGCCCGCATCACCATCGCCGATGTCGAGCAGTCGAACGGCGTCATCCAGGTCGTCAACAAGGTGCTGCTGCCCAAGATGTGACCGGCACCACACCCATTCGCCGCGCCGCGCGCCGTTCTCCATAGCGGCGGGCGGTGCGTGCGAAAGGAGAAAGGCCGCCCTCCGCCGGGGTGGCCTTTCGACTTTTCACCGGCCATGCACCACGGCACGCTGCAACCAGTTGACAACCGCGCTCCCGACGTATTCGCTCCGCGGCCGGGGGAGAAAGCATGAAATCCATCATCTTGCTGGCCACGCTGCTGGCCGGGGCATACTGCGGATCGGCTGAGGCGCAGAGCGTGCTGCAGGGCGGCGAAATCCGTGGCGGCATCTACGCCCACAGTTTTGATCGTGCCGGCCCGGGTGGCGCCATGCTGGATTTCACCCGCATCGAGGACGTCAACGTCGAGCTCAAATTCGCGCCGCTGCTCGACTTTCATGCCTGGGGCACCATTGCACCCAATGTGGGTGCCACCGTCAATTTCGGCGGCCTCGAGTCGATGATCTATGGCGGCATGGTCTGGCACGTGCCGGTGGCCGCCACCCCGTTCTTCACCGAAGCCGCGCTCGGCGCGGCACTCCATAACGGGGCGCTCAGCGGCGCCACGGCGCCGGCCCGCAATCTCGGCTGTTCGCTGCTGTTTCACGAGCAGCTCTCGCTCGGCGCCAATCTGAGCCCGTCGACCAGCGTCATGCTGACGGCGGAACACGCCTCCTCCGCCAATCTCTGCCTGCCCAATGAGGGCCTGACCAATATCGGCGTGCGCGTCGGCTTCAAGTTCTAGAGCCTCGGGCCAGTCGACATTCAGGTCGAGATCGGTAGGCCAGGAAGGCCCCCTCACCCGGCTTGCTGGCGCAATCCGACCTCTCCCCCGAAGGGCAAGGTGTAGCTGGGGCACGGCTGTCGCCTTTCTCACCTCTCCCTCTGGGGAGAGGTCGACGCGCAGCGGCGGGTGAGGGGGCCTTGGCGGCAAATACCAACCCGTTTGGGCTGAAGGTCGATACAGCCCGCGGCCGGCCGCCGCCTCAGGCGACTTGCCCGGCCGCCCACCCGGACGCCCACGCCCACTGGAAATTGTAGCCGCCGAGCCAGCCCGTCACGTCGACCACCTCGCCGATGACGAACAGGCCCGGCACCGTCCGCGCCATCATGGTGGTCGAATCGAGCCCGGCGGTATCGACCCCGCCCAGCGTCACCTCGGCGGTGCGAAATCCCTCCGAACTCACCGGCTTCACCGCCCAGCGCTGCACCCCCTGGCGTACCCGCTCGAACTTGGCATCCGACATGTCGCCGACCGGCCCCGTGAGCCCGATCTCGTCGGCGATGAGCTGCGCCAGCCGCTTCGACAACTGGCCGGCGAGCACCGTCTGTACCTGCAGCTTCGGCGTTTCGGCGCGCGTCCGGCGCAGCAGCGCCATCACATCGGTGCCGGGCAACAGGTCGATCTCGAGCCCGTCGCCCTCCCGCCAGTACGACGATATCTGCAGGATCGCCGGCCCGGAGAGGCCCCGATGCGTGAACAGCAGCGCCTCGGTGAAACGCTGCCGGCCGCAGGCGACACTCGCCTCGGCCGAAATCCCGGCGAGCGGGGTAAGCCGCTCCAGCGCCCCCGGCTCGAAGGTCAGCGGCACCAGCCCCGGGCGCGTCTCGGTGACGGCGAGCCCGAACTGCCCGGCCAGCCGATAGCCGAACCCGGTCGCGCCCATCTTCGGGATCGACTTGCCGCCCGTCGCCACCACCAGCGAGGTGCAGGTGACCGCCCCCGACGACAGCCGCACCTGAAACCCGGCATCGGTCCTGTCGACCGCCTCGATGCTGGTGCCGAGCTGCAGCGTCGCACCCGCCTGCTGCACCTCGTTGACCAGCAGGTTGACGATCTGCGCCGACGCGCCGTCGCAGAACAATTGCCCCAGCGTCTTTTCGTGAAAGGCGATGCCGTAGCGCCTGACCAGCGCGATGAACCGCTCGGGCGGGTAGCGGGTCAGCGCTGAAATGGCAAAGCGCGGATTGCCCGACAGGAAGCGTTCGGGCCGCGTCTGGGTGTTGGTGAAATTGCACCGGCCGCCGCCCGAAATCCGGATCTTTTCCCCCGGCGCGGCGGCATGATCGACGACCAGCACGCGGCGGCCGCGCCTGCCGGCCTCGATGGCGGCCATCAGGCCGGCGGCACCGGCGCCGAGCACGATCACGTCATGGTGGGACAAGGCTGACTCCGGGGTTGCGGGCCCTGCCCTAGCGGGCGCCGCGGCGCGAGACAAGCGCCCCGTGCCGCGCCGGCCGCCGCCCCGCGAATTTATTGACTCTTGGCCATTTGCGCGTAGAACCCTAGCCGATTGTTCACCCAGCGCTGCGGGCTCGCGTCGAAATGGCCATGACCATTGCCGAACTCGGACTCCCTGCACGGCCCATTGGGCCGCTGTTCAGGCGCGCCGGCGTAACACCGAAAACCAAAGCCATCTGAGCTTTTCCCCGGGTCTGCTCCCGCCGGGGAGAGGCCGCTGATTGTGTGGACCGCGGCACGGCCGCGCGGGGCGAACGGGCAAAAGGACTTTTCCATGGGTTATCGCGTCGCCGTCGTCGGGGCCACGGGCAATGTGGGCCGTGAAATGCTGAACGTGCTCGCCGAGCGCAAGTTTCCGGTGAGCGAGATGGTGGCGCTCGCCTCCTCGCGGTCGATCGGCACCGAACTCTCCTTCGGCGACGCCCGGGTGAAGGTCAAGGACCTCGAGAACTTCGATTTCCGTGGGCTCGATTTCGTGCTGATGAGCGCCGGCTCGGGCCCCTCCCGGCAATGGGCCGAAAAGATCGGCGCCACCGGCGCCATGGTGATCGATAATTCGAGCTTCTGGCGCTACCACTCCGACGTGCCGCTGGTGGTGCCCGAGGTCAACGCCCACGTGCTCGACGCCTATATGGCCCAGCGCGATCGCAAGAACATCATCGCCAACCCGAACTGCTCGACCGCCCAGATGGTGGTGACGCTGAAGCCGCTGCACGATTTTGCCAATATCCGGCGCGTCGTGGTGTCGACTTACCAGTCGGTCTCCGGCGCCGGCAAGGAAGGCATCGACGAGCTCTACGACCAGACCAAGGGCATCTTCGTCAACGATCGCCCGACCGCGAGGAAGTTCCAGAAGCAGATCGCCTTCAACGTCATCCCGCAGATCGATGTGTTCATGGAAGACGGCTCCACTAAGGAAGAGTGGAAGATGATGGCCGAAACCAAGAAGATCCTCGACCCCAAGATCCGTGTCATGGCGACCTGCGTGCGGGTGCCGGTGTTCGTCGGCCACTCCGAGGCCATCACCCTCGAATTCGACCGGCCGATCTCGGCCGACGAGGCGCGCGACCTGCTGCGCGAGGCGCCGGGCGTGCAGGTGCTCGATAAGCGCGAGCCGGGCGGCTACATCACCCCGATCGAATGCGTCGGCGAGGACGACACCTACGTGTCGCGCATCCGCGAGGACAATACCGTCGAGAACGGGCTGGCCCTGTGGGTGGTGTCGGACAATCTGCGCAAGGGCGCCGCCACCAATGCGGTGCAGATCGCCGAAACGCTGATCGAGCGCGGGCTACTGGCCCAGCGCGCCGCCTGAGGCCCGCCCCACGCGAAAAGGCCGCCCCTGCAACGGGACGGCCTCCTGCTCGTGACGATCATCGACGAGGATTACTTGCTGTCGGTATTGGAGTCGGTGGTATCACCGCCCGTGGCCGGCTCCTTGGTCAGCGAGGCCGAGTCGGGGATGGCGTTGAATTCGGACTGGTTGAGCGTGCTGCTCTTGTCGGTGTCAGCCGCCGCGAACTGTTCGGGCGTGACGGTCTTCATGACGGCGAGCAACTCGGTCATCGTCACTTCACCGTTATGATCGGCGTCGGCAGTCGCGAAATCGACGGTCGCCGCGTGCGCGGCAGCGGTCAGGACGCCCAGCGACAGGGCAGCGACGGCGAAAGATGTGGTAAGGCGGTTCATCGTTTCTTCTCCACTATTTTATAGTCTGAATCTTCTCGTCTCAAGTCGACTGAAGGTAAATCCGTGAATGCCTTTGCAGTTCCAAATAATGCCTGACAAAAACGTTGCCGGAAATGCTGAAATTTGATGGAACGAAATCGCTGCATTCTCATCTCGCGTGCCTTGCTGCCGATTGTCGCTGCCGGGATCCAATGAAGTACCATTTTTGGCGGAGCTGTACCGCCGGACGACCCGAGAATATCGATGTCACCTCGTGATATAGTGCTGGCGCTGGTCGTCGTCCTCGTCTGGGGGTTGAACTTCATCGCCATCAAATGGGGCGTCGAGCGGATGCCGCCCCTGCTGCTCGGTGCGCTGCGCTACACGCTCGCGGCGCTGCCGCTGGTGTTCTTCATCAAGCCGCCGAAAGTCAGGCTGTCGCTGCTGGTGAGCTACGGCCTGCTGGCCGGGGCGCTGCAGTTCGCCGCCCTCTATGTCGCCATCGGCATCGGCATGCCGGCGGGGCTCTCCTCGCTGATCATCCAGATGCAGGCGTTCTTCACCATCGCGCTCGCCATGCTGTTCCTCGGCGAGCGCCCCGGCTGGTTCCAGGCCGGCGGCGCCGCCGTCGCCCTGCTCGGCATCGTCGCCATTGCCAGCGAGCGGCTGTCGGGCGCGGCGTTCCTGCCGCTGCTCCTCACCCTCGTGTCGGCGGCGTTCTGGGGTGGCGGCAACATCCTGACCAAGCGCGCCGGGCAGATCGACATGCTGGCCTTCATCGTCTGGTCGAGCCTGATCCCGCCGCTGCCGCTGCTCGCCGTCTCGCTGCTGACCGAAGGGCCGGCCGCCGACTGGACCGCGCTCAGCCAGCCGAGCTGGATCCTCACCGGCTCGATCCTGTTCAGCGCCTACGCCTCGACCGTCATCGGCTATGGCCTGTGGAGCAACCTGCTCGCCCGCTATCCGGCTTCGACCGTCGCGCCGTTCTCGCTACTGGTGCCCGTGGTCGGCATCGCCGCCAGCGCCCTGGTGCTGGGGGAGCATCTGTCGCCGCTCGAGGCAATCGGCAGCCTCGTCATCTTCCTTGGGCTGATGCTCAATGTCTTCGGCGCCCGCCGGGCCCGCCGCGCCCGTCGCGCCGCCTGACCAGGCGCCACCGCTGAACGCTGGCTGAACGGCGGCTTCACCGGCCGTTCCACGCAATCCTTGTAGAGCAGGAGCAAGCGGCGAGAAGGGATCGAGCACCAGCCGCACCACAACAGGGTGATTGAGATGAAGATCAAATACATCCTTGCCACGGCTGCGATTGCCATGTTCGCCATTCCCGGGACCGCCAGCCAGCTGAGCGCCCGCGCCGCCATGTCGGCACCGTCCGCCATCGGCACCGCCGGCCTGTTCAGCGACCCGCACGTCGCTCCGCAATTGACCATCGCCTTGCCGACGCGCTTCGTCGCGGCGCCGGTCGATGATCGCGAGCTGTCACGCTTCGCCGGCTGAACTGGGCTACCCCTGCAAGGCCCCCTCACCCGCCGCTTCGCGTCGACCTCCCCCCCGGGGAGAGGTAGGGATGTGGCGTGGCCTTGCCCTCTTTCACCTCTCCCTGGGGGGAGAGGTCGGATTGCCTTGGCAATCCGGGTGAGGGGGCCTTGGGGGCAAGCTCCACCCCACCTGAAACACCCCCTACGGGTGGAGCGCCAGGAACTGCAGCAGCATGATGGTCTTACCGTCGGTGATCTCGCCGCTGTCGATCTTCGCCAAGGCCTCGGCCAGCGCCAACTCGACGACTTCGATGTCTTCGCCCTCCGCCACGAGCCCGCCGCCAGCCGACACCCGCGACGCCGCGTCATAGGTGCCGACGAAGCAGGCCACGGTTTCGATCAGCGAACCGGGGCTGGTATCGACGTCGAAGGCATGCCGCAGCGTCTTCACCCGCACCCCGGCCTCCTCCTCGGCCTCGCGCCGCACGCCGGCCGCCGGCGCCTCATCCTCGAGCAGGCCGGCGCAAACCTCGAGGATCGCTCCATCGCGGCCCTGCGCGTAGATCGGAAAGCGGAACTGGCGCACCAGCAGCACCGTGTCGCGCTCCGGGCAATGCAGCAGCACGGCCGCCGCCCGGCCGTTCTCGTAGGTCTCGCGCACCAGGCGCTGCCAACTGCCGTCGCGGCGCTGGAAATCGAAGCTCGTCCGCTTCAGGGTGCCCCAGTTCTTCGACAGCAATTCCTCGCTGACGAGCTTCACGCGCTCGCGCATCGCTTCCCTCCGGGAACCCGGACCGCGCGGGCGCCCGGCGCCCCGATCCGGCGCCTGCCTAGCATGATCCCGCCGCGCTGGGAAAGCGCTCCGGCGGCGATGCCCATTTCGCGCTTTGACGGCGGCGACTACGGGGTCTAAGAGACATCGATCGTCTGCAAACCCATGCCGCAGGGGTTCTTCCCGCGGCGCTAAGCGAGGCCCGAATTGCCGCCCCACGCCCGGCCGCTTTCGCCACATCTTTTCGCCTATCGCCTCACCGCCACCATGGTCACCTCGTTCCTGCACCGGGCGACCGGCATGGGGCTCTACGCCGGCACGGTACTGCTGGCCCTGTGGTTCGTTGCCGCCGCCTATGGCGACGGGCCGCTCGGGGTCGTGCACTGGATCTTCGCCAGCTGGATCGGCCAGCTCGTGCTGTTCCTGCTGACCTGGTCGCTGTTCCATCATCTGCTTGGCGGTTTCCGCCACTTCCTCTGGGACACCGGGCGCGGCTTTTCGCGCGAAGCCCGCTTCGGGCTGGCCCGCGCCAACCTCGTCGGCGGCCTGCTGCTGACACTTATCGCCTGGGCGGCGTTCGTGTGGTTCTGATGGCCATTCCCGAAAAGACCATCGCCAACCCGACCACCCGTTACGGCGCCGCGCGCTCCTCGAGCTGGCGCTTCATCGTGCAGCGGGCAACGGGCGCGCTCAATGTCGCCTTCACCGTGTTCCTGATCTGGCTCGTCGTGCGGCTCGCCAGCGCCGATGCTATCAGCATGGGCGACCTGCTCGCCAATCCGATCGTCGCCATGGTCACCGGCCTGATGATCATTTCGACCGCCATCCACATGCAGATCGGCATGCGCGAGGTGATCGAGGACTATGTGCACGACGACAAGCTCAACCGCCTCTGCCTGCTGCTCAACACGCTGGTCGCTGCGGTGATCGCGCTGGCGACGCTCGCCGCGCTGGCGAAACTGGTATTCTGGGGATAGGCGATGGCGGCATATGAACTCATCGACCACGCTTACGACGTGGTGGTCGTGGGCGCCGGCGGCGCCGGTCTGCGCGCGACGCTGGGCATGGCCGAGCAGGGCTTGAAGACCGCCTGCATCACCAAGGTGTTTCCGACTCGCTCGCACACCGTCGCGGCGCAGGGCGGCATTGCCGCCAGCCTCAAGAACATGGGCCCCGACAACTGGCAGTGGCACATGTACGACACCGTCAAGGGCTCCGACTGGCTCGGCGACATGGATGCCATGGAGTACCTCGCGCGCCAGGCGCCCGAGGCCGTCTACGAGCTCGAGCATTACGGCGTGCCGTTCTCGCGCACCGAGCAGGGCAAGATCTACCAGCGCCCGTTCGGCGGCCACATGACCGAGTTCGGCGAAGGCCCGCCGGTGCAGCGCACCTGCGCCGCCGCCGACCGTACCGGTCACGCCATCCTGCACACCCTCTACGGCCAGTCGGTGCGCCATAATGCCGAGTTCTTCGTCGAGTATTTCGCCCTCGACCTGCTGATGAGCCCGGACGGGACATGCCGCGGCGTCATCGCCTGGAACCTCACCGACGGCACCCTGCACCGCTTCCGTGCCAAGACCACGGTGCTGGCGACGGGCGGCTATGGTCGCGCCTTCTTCTCCGCCACCTCCGCCCACACCTGCACCGGCGACGGCAATGGCATGGTGGCGCGCGCCGGCCTGCCGCTGCAGGACATGGAGTTCGTGCAGTTCCACCCCACCGGCGTCTACGGCGCCGGCGTGCTGATCACCGAAGGCGCCCGCGGCGAAGGCGGCTACCTCACCAATTCGGAGGGCGAGCGCTTCATGGAGCGCTACGCCCCCAGCGCCAAGGACCTCGCCAGCCGCGACGTCGTTTCGCGGTGCATGACCATCGAGATCCGCGAGGGCCGCGGCGTCGGGCCGAAAAAGGACCACATCTTCCTTCACCTCGACCATCTCGATCCCAAGGTGCTGCACGAGCGGCTGCCCGGCATCACCGAGAGCGCCCGCATCTTCGCCGGCGTCGATCTCACCCGTGAGCCGATCCCGGTGCTGCCGACGGTGCACTACAACATGGGCGGCATCCCGACCAATTATCACGGCGAGGCGCTCCGCCCCACCGCCGAAGACCCCGACGCCATCATCCCCGGCCTGATGGCCGTGGGCGAGGCCGCCTGCGCCTCGGTGCATGGCGCCAACCGGCTTGGCTCCAACTCGCTGACCGACCTGGTGGTGTTCGGCCGGGCCGCCGCGCTGCGCACCGGCCAGACCATCGACCGCGCCGCGGCACTGGCCCCCGCCGACCCCGCCGCGGACGAAAAGATCCTCGCCCGCTTCGACCGCCTGCGGCACGCCAGCGGCGGCTCGCCCACCGCCGAGGTGCGTGACCGCATGCAGCACATCATGCAGGAGGACGCAGCGGTGTTCCGCACCACCGAATCGCTGCAGGCCGGCGTGGCGCGCATGCACGACCTCTGGGGCGCGCTCGCCGATCTGCGCGTTTCCGACCGCTCGATGATCTGGAACTCCGACCTCGCCGAGACGCTGGAACTCGAGAATCTGATGGCCAACGCCATGTGCACCGTGGTGTCGGCCGAGGCCCGGCACGAAAGCCGCGGCGCCCACGCGCACGAAAACTTCCCCGACCGCGACGACGTCAACTGGCGCAAGCACACCCTGAGCTGGATCGATCCGCGCGGCGACGTGAGGCTCGATTACCGGCCGGTCCATACCGTGCCGCTGACGCCGGAAGCCGAGGGCGGCATTGCCCTCAAGCGCATCGCGCCGAAAGCGCGCGTCTACTGAGGGAGCCTTTCATGCGTACCCTTGCGATTGTCCTCGCCGCGGCCCTGCTCGCCACACCGGCCTGGGCCGCCAGGGCGCCCGACGCCCGGGCCGGCTTCGTCAAGTCGTGCGAGACGCAGATGTATTATTCGACCGCGATCTGCACCTGCATGGCGGACAAGGCCGCGGCCGAGCTCTCCCCCGCCGCCATCGCCTATCTCAGCCTGCCGGCGCTCGACGTCGCCCACTCCACCGCCATGGCCAAGGCGATGTCGGGCAGCGACCGCAACAAGATCGACTCCTTCATGAAGGCCGCTCCGCACCAGTGCCAGGGGAAGTAGGCAATGGCCGAGGCCGCCGGGCCCGCCCCCGATAGCGTCGCCGCCACCGCGACCCTGTGGGACTGGCGCCGGCGCGTTGCCGATCTGTGGCACGGTATTCGGGCGTCGAACGATCCGGAGGCGGCCTGGCGGCTGTGGCGGGATACCCGCACCGAGCTCTTCCGCACCCATCCGCAGACGCCGCTCGATCCGGACAGCGACATGCCGGAATATTTCGACTACGACCCGGCGCTGCGCTTTGCCGTCGCGCTGGCCCCGCCGACCATCGCCGAGCCGATCTTCATGCCCGCCGGCGGCGACGGCGAGGTAAAACTGCTGCCCTTCGCCGAGACTGCCGGACTCGCCAGCGCGCTCGGCGGCGAGCTGACCCTCTATTGGGTCACCGGCTATGGCGGCGGCGTGTTCCTGCCCTTCCTCGATGCCACGTCCGGCAAGGAGAGCTATGGCGGCGGCCGCTATCTGCTCGATACCATCAAGAGCGCCGATCACGGCGTAACACCGGACGGCAGGACCATCCTCGACTTCAACTTCGCCTATAACCCCTCCTGCTATTATTCGCCGCGCTGGATCTGCCCGCTGTCGCCCCGCAGCAACCGCCTCCCCGGACCAGTGCGCGGCGGCGAAAAGGGGCATCTGCCATGACGCCCCTCGCCACTTCCGCCGGCTACTCAGGCACCCCGTTGCCGCAAAAGCTCGGGCTCAAGGACGGCCAGCTTGTGCTGTTTATCGACCTGCCGGACCAGTTGGCAGCCCTTGCGACCGCACGTGAATTTGCGGCGGTCCAGCAGGGCAAATGGGGTGATCTGGCAACAGCCACCGGCCTCGACGTCGTGCACGCTTTCACCACTTCGCGCGCCACACTCGATGACAACGCCGCTGCGCTGCGCCGTGCCATCGCCCCCGACGGCATGGTGTGGATTAGCTGGCCGAAACGGGCCAGCGGGATTAAGACCGACATGACCGAGGACGTGATCCGGGAGTTGCTCTTGCCCACCGGTCTCGTCGATGTGAAAGTGGCGGCGATCGATGCTATCTGGTCCGGGCTCAAGCTCGTGATCCGCAGGGAACTCAGATGAAGACACAACGCTCTATGCGGCACGTCGTGGCGGCCGCTCTCGCTGCGGCAACCCTTCTGCTCGGCTGGGGGGCTACCGCGCCGGCGCAGGCCGACGACCGCAGCGCCTACAACACCGCCTGCGTCAGGCAGACCGACGGCAACACGAAACTCTGCGGCTGCCTCGCCGACCTCGCCATGAGCGCCGATCCGCAATTGCGCGCCGACATGATCATGTCGATGTCGAACCCCAACAAGTATCGCGCCACCCGAGCGCCCCACATCCCCAATAACGGCAAGGAAATGGGGCTCTGGGAAGCCTTCGACGTCGCCGGCCACAAGCAATGCGGCATGGACATCTGAAACGCCTTCGCTTCGATGGACGAAAGGCGGCTGACTTTAGGGACGGACTATCATGGTTGAACTGCGACTACCCAAGAATTCACGCCCCCGCACCGGCAAGACCTGGCCGAAGCCGGATAGCGCCGCGCTGCGCGAGTTCCATATCTACCGCTACGATCCCGATACCGGCGAGAATCCGCGCATCGACACCTATTTCGTCGA
>Ga0134126_10007691_pt1 | contig 13531 bp, 14 predicted proteins | sample KB31752_FD_96881 | JGI IMG/M metagenome (GOLD analysis project Ga0134126, IMG submission 96881) | Terrestrial soil microbial communities with excess Nitrogen fertilizer from Kellogg Biological Station, Michigan, USA - KB3-175-2 | ecosystem: Environmental > Terrestrial > Soil > Unclassified ...
CGATGTAGGAACCCTCGTGCGAGCCCTAAGCGCCCTCTGGCTTAAAACTGTGAAGTGGGACTGGAGTGACCGAATCTGTTTTTTGCAAAGCTGAAAGAGTTCTGGCACACAACGACGCTCAGTTAGCAGAGTCAGCAATTGGATTTGATCAGCCGTTGCAACGCCATCAGGACTTCAGAGTTTTGGGGACGTGTTCGATCCCCACCGTCTCTACCACCCATCTCACGGACTTCACAGGATTTATCGAAAACGCGGGGCAGCAAAGAGCAGCTGTAAGAATAGTCGCCGCGGATAGCACCCAACACGAGTTGGAGAATCTCGAAGCTTGTTCATAATGCGCCTGCCTTGGGCGCACGAATCGACGACTCCAACAGATCCCCCGCTTTCAACTAAGTACGAACGTTAAATAAATCGGGAGTCTGCTTTCCGTTCAAACGGAACCCGAATCGGCTGAAAACGAATCGATTCATGCACCGCGCATTCACCGCGCGGCCGCAAGCAAACTCTGTTGTCGGAAACTTTCGGCTGGGATGTTCAGTCTACAACGATTGCTCGTGCGACCAGAAGCACACCTGCGACCATGGCAACCGCGCCAATGGTTCGCGCGACGCGCTGACCACCTGGTGCAAGGCGTTCGGCCGTAATCGCCCCTGCGACGATAACCATCAATCCAAGGTTCATGACCCCACCGGCAAGAAGGATTGCCGTAAAGCCGACACAGCAATAGCTGCACTGTATGCCCAGGTGCAGACCATGTCGAAGGGCGCTGCCAGAATGCGCCTGCAGTCGTTGGCAGCCGGTGGTTTCCCGGCAGCCAGCCAGGTGATGCGCCTTCCATGGTGTGAATTGAAGCATGCCGGCAATTATGACAATCGCGCCGGTCGTGGGCGGAACGGCGCGCGCTAGTGCCAGGTGATGCATCTCGGCAGTCGCGAGTATTACACCAAGTGGAAAGAGGAGGATACCGAGCAGCGTCCACACGAAGAAATATCCTGCGCCCACAATTGCGGTTAGCTTGTTGATGCGCATCTCGCTTGTCCCACGGATGGCTTGCCGGAAACCACGCAGCATGGGCAGCAACGATGGCAGCATCATTGCCACCATCATTGCGGCCCACATTCCAACGAATGATGCTCCGGCGCTGAGCCATGTTTGTCGCGGCATTCGCATCCACGCCATCGACATCGTCCAGCCACCGGTCATCGGCATGCCCGGCATCACAGACATGGACCTACACCACTCAACTGTGAGCATTGCGCTCGCCGCGAAGACCAGCGCTGCAATGACCAGAAACAGTCGTTGGGACAGTAGTGGAGAAACTGCGTCGCGTGATCTCCCGCCGCGCACTTGTGCGACGGCAATCATGACGCCGCTCCCCGCTCGCCGTATTCATCATGCCGACGCCACCAGACGCCTGTTTCGTTGCGGCCCTTGGGAGTGCGGTCGAGCCAGGGGTACATGCCCCCAATTGCATCTACTCCGCGCGCATAGGTGGAATAGGTGTGGTAGACGATGCCGTCTTCGAGCGCGAATGCGCTCATGCCCGGCCGCTCACGATGATAGGTGGGCACGTCCACTCCGCACATGGCCGCGAACTTACCCTCCGCTCCTTCACCGGCCGCCTGCCCCTCGCGCCACTGTAACGAGCCGGATTGCGCTGCGGCTTTTGGAGAGTATTCCGGTTCGCGACGGAAGTTGTACTCAATACCTTCGCGCTGCTGCTTCTCCGTGTGCGAAACCTGGAAGTCGAAATTAAAGGTTGCGTCTTTCGAGGACGCCCAAGGGAAGCTCCATGCCATTCGTTGCTTGTATCCTTGCAGCTTCGTTAGCGGCGCTCGCGAAACGGCCCAAAGCATCACGTCGTGATTCGCTAGGTGCACGGCGATTCCATTAAAGCCGTCGGCGATCGACGAGCACGAAGGGCAGCCCGCCTTGTAGTCGGGCCCGAACATAAAGTGGTAGACGAGCAGTTGCGAGCGCCCACGAAAGAGATCTCGCAAAGATGCCTCGCCCTCGTCGATATCGAATCTATAGTCTTTGTCGATAGGAACCCACGGCAGTTCCCGACGTTGTCGCGCCAATTCGTCGCCGCGCCGCGTGAGTTCTTTCTCTGCTTTGAGCAGTTCCATCCGTGCTGCCAACCATTGCGCTTGTGTTCCTGTGTTGTGAGTTGTCATCGCCTTTCTTTCCTTTCTCTGAATTCCAATATGGACCTTCATGGTCACGAAACGATTTTGGGCACCGCCAGCTCGTTTCTCATGAAGTCATCCATCGTTCCCCTCCGCTGCACCGATTCAGACGAGGCTTCGCGCTCATGAGCAACATCTCTCCTCTTCTGCGCGGCGCCGGGCCGCTCCTTCAGGGTCGCTCAATATATCGAGCCACTTAGGATGCGGTGTAGGCTCCGCATCGTAGTTGTCGTGCCAGTTCCACCATTTGTACGGCGGGTCTTGGGGGTATCCCTCGGGCGAATCCTCCCAAGTCTCTTGGCGGCCGAGCGGCGTGATGTCGAGGTAACTCCAGATTGTGCCCATCGCTTCGTCGGCGCGGTTGTTGATGAAATAGGTGCGAAACACTTTGTCGCCGTCGCGGATGAAAACGTTGTGGCCGTGCCACTGGTCCACGCCGAAGTCTTTATCGAAGCTGTCGACCATGGTGTACCAGGGCATCTTCCAGCCCATTCGCGCCTTCAGGCGCTCGATGTCCTGTTGTGGCGCACGCGAGGCATACGCAAGCGTTGTGTCGCGAGCGTTCAGATGGGCCAGGTGGCCGACTTGATCAGCACCCAAGGAACAGCCGCGGCAGGCATGCTCAGGCCAGCCGAACACGCCGGGCTCGAAGAAGGCGCGATAGACGATCAACTGCCGGCGGCCTTCGAACAGGTCGAGCAGGCTTACCTTTCCCTTGGGTCCATCGAACTCGTATCTCTTTTCCACCGCCATCCACGGCATCCGCCGGCGCTGCGCGGCCAAAGCATCGCGCGCCCGAGTTAACTCCTTCTCCTTGACGACGAGCTGTTGGCGCGCGGTTTCCCACTCCCGCTGTGACACAATCGCTGGTGTGTTTATCGGGAGATCTCCTTTCGCGTGTTCGTTATCTCTGTCCTTGTTTGTTCCCTGTATCGTCATTCTGCTTTCCTCCTTCTCGCTAAATGTTCGAGCCTAGATATTTTCACTTCAACTCGCCGCTGGTTACCACGGGCTTGGCTGGGCTTTGCCGGTGGTGATCAGTTTGCGCAGATTGCCATTTACGAGCAGGCCCCAAGCGTTCGAGCAGGTGCTGTAACACTCGAAGTCTGGTACCAGCCCGGCATGCGTGAAGCGAACCTCTGTCTTGTTGCCCTTTTTGGTGATTTCAAAAACAATGTCGGTACCCTTCCATTCGCGCTTGTCCTTCGCGAAGCTAAGGTTCGCGTCCACCACATGCCAAACGACCTTCTTTCCCGGAATGAGTTCGGTGATCTTCTGTTTCGATTGGTGCACGTCTTCCACTCGGTATGTGAACTGCGCACCGAGTCTGTCTGTCTCGCCCATGATCTCTCCTGACCACCACCCTCGAACGTTGTTGATGGCGTCAAAGACTTCCTCCGGGGACTGATCTACCGTAAAAGCGGTGCTGAAGTTCTGCCCTGTCATTCTGTTTTTTCCTCTCGTCTGCTTATTGTTTGTACAGCTCTGGTACATTGTGCGCGTCACGAAACTTTCGCGACGTTTTGGTGCATGTAACCGGCGAATTGGCGCTGGAGCGCCTTGACAGCGCTGGTGCGCCAGCCTTCGGCGACCGCTTCTGACATCGGATCGGGAAAGATTTCCTCATGCCCTTTTTCCACGCCGTCGAAAATCGCCCGCGCGGCGGATTCTGGAGAAGTTTTCGGAATATCCAACCCTCGCGTCATATCGGTGTCTATGGGCCCAGGCAGGACTATATGGACGCTCACCCCTTGTCCGGCCAAAATCGCGCGCAAGGATTGCGAAAGCGAGAACGCAGCAGCCTTCGAGATCGAGTAGAGGGGATCAAACGGCACAGCCGCAAGCGCTGCCAACGATAGAACATTTACGATGCTGCTTTCACCGCGAGTTAATCTCGGTAGGAATGCTTGGGTCATGCTATACGTGCCAAAGAGATTGACCGCGAGGAGCCGTTCGAGCGCGGCGCGGTCGCTCAGATCGTTTAGGAATGAAATGCCGGCATTATTGACAAGTATATCGAGAGCGCCGACTGACTTGGCCGCCGCCTCAACTTGCGCCATATTCGTGACGTCTAGAAGCAGCGGCGTGACGCGAGCGTCGCCGTGAACAAAGGATTGCCGGGAACCGGCATAGATCCGTTTTGCGCCTCTCCTCAAAGCTTCCTCTACCAGAGCCTTTCCGAGCCCGCGATTGGCGCCCGTGATCAGGATCGTCTTGTTTGCTATATCCATTTTCTTCTCCTTTTTCTCCGCCGTTCGCGGCCCTGAAACCAAGTACGCCGTCGAGATGCGGCAGCTCAAACTCATGTCCAACCTCGGTCGCGCTACTTCCGCTTTTCTGGAATGCGTACTTCAGCAGTTACGCGCCTCCCATGACGCCTCGCCCATCGGCACATCCCTCCGAGCGGGACGATTATTGTCTTCCCCACTGGGCTCAAAGAGTATTCGACGGAGACAATCTTCGATCCCGTCACGCGTCGGGTAATCAATCCTGTTGACTCCAGTCTGCGAAGAGTTCTGGTCAGCATGCGCTGAGAGACCATTCCCACGCGGCGCTTCAACTGTCCATGACGGTAAGGCCTCTCGCTTAGAGAAAACAGAATCTTCGGGGTCCATCTGCCGATGAAGATTGGCTGAACCGCTTTCGATCCACGGACTGCCTTCATAGCCGTATGCCTCCTCCTCGACGAATCAGTCCATGGGGCGTTTTGTCGCGGCCGGCACCGTCCCAAATTGCCAGCCCTTCTGCAACGAGCGCAATTAGGTACACCGATGTTCCTCTGCCTTCTTGGCTCGCGTCGCCCGTCCGACCTGCAACTGATCTGAACTGGTGTTTGCCATTCATGCGATATATTTAGGGCAGGCATTGAAGGGGGTGTGAGTGACAACTGTGGCGCGATTCCGATGGACTCGCTGATTACGGCAGCAGCACGCGCGCTCGCGGCAGGTGATCCCCTCGGTGCGCTGACGCGAGTCGCGCTGCGCAACGATGCGCCTGGGCTCGCGCTTCGCGGTATCGCCATGGCGCAGCTCGGCGATTTCGCCCGAGCAAAGGAGCTTCTACATCGTGCTGCGCGCGGCTTTAGTGCGAAAGAGGTTGTGGCCCGCGCGAGGTGCGTCGTCGCCGAAGCTGAGATAGCTCTCGCATCACGTGATCTGGGCTTGCCAGCGAAAGCACTCGACGCGGCACGGGCGACGCTCGAAAAGCACAGCGACCGGGTGAATGCCGCGCACGCGCGGTACCTTCAGGTGCGGCGTCTTGTTCTGATTGGGCGCGTGGAAGACGCGGAGCGCATGCTTGCCGATGCCGATCCGATGCTCTTTCCACCTGCGCTGAGAACCGCGCACGAACTGGTGATCGCGGGAATCGCGATGCGGCGTATTCGGGCCAAAGAGGCACGTGCAGCGCTCGCTCGGGCCGCATCAGCGGCGCAACTGACAGGCATCCCGGCGCTGACAGCCGAGGTTGAGACGGCATCTGTTATTTTGAGCAAGCCTGCGGCCCGCTTACTCACGAGCGGCGAGGAACGAATCCTTAGGCTAGAAGAGGTCGAGTCATTGCTCGCGTCGAAAGCACTCGTTGTAGATGCGTGCCGCCATGTCATCCGGGAGCGAGGAATGGTCGTCTCTCTATCGTCACGCCCGGTGCTGTTCGCGCTCGCAAGGACACTGGGCGAGGCGTGGCCCGCAGACGCGCCGAGGGAGGTGCTCCTTGCGCGAGCATTCGGAGCGAAACTCACCGACGAGTCGCATCGCATGCGCTTGCGAGTCGAAGTCGGGCGGCTTCGCCGGACGCTTCGGGCTGTGTTTGCCCTTAAAGCGACGAAGCGGGGTTTCATACTCTCACCGCGTCGGGCTCGCGAGGTCGTAGTTCTCGCGCCGCCGACAGATGGGCAATGTGGCGCTGTGCTTGCCTTTCTTGCTGACGGCGAGTCGTGGTCAAGCTCGGCTCTTGCGCTTGCGCTGGGAATCAGTCAGCGTACGGTACAACGAGCGCTGGACTCGCTTGTGACAGAGGGAAAAGTGCAGTCGTTTGGCCGTGCGCGCGCGCGCAGATGGATGAGCGCGCCCGTGCCGGGATTCACGACAACACTGTTACTCCCGGGTCCGCTACCCAGTGACTAGGATGAAGCCATGAATCGATCAACCGCTGAAATTGTTCGTGAGTATGGTCCTTTTCCGAATGCCGAGCGCGTGCATGGCGTAAGCTATGACGGCCAGAACGTCTGGTTTGCCTCAGGGGACAAGCTGAACGCCTTCGATCCCTCTAATGGGAAGAGGCTCCGCACCATTGATGTCGCGGCGCACGCAGGAACCGCATTCGACGGTCAGCACCTCTTTCAGATCGCCGAGGACCGCATCCAGAAGATTGATCCGAAAACCGGTCGTGTGCTTTCCACCATTCCGGCACCGGCTGGCAGCAATTCCGGGCTTGCATGGGCTGAGGGTACGCTCTGGATTGGCCGCTATCGGGACCGGAAGATTCATCAACTTGATCCCGAAACTGGAGCCATTCTTCGCACAATCGAGTCCAACCGATTCGTCACTGGCGTTACATGGGTGGATGGAGAACTTTGGCACGCCACCTGGGAAGGTGACGATAGTGATCTGCGACGAATCGATCCTCGGACGGGCAAGGTTCTGGAACAACTCGAAATGCCACCGGGAGTGAACATTTCGGGGATCGAATCTAATGGTCGCGACGAATTCTATTGCGGCGGAGGGAAAACCGGAAAGATCAGGGCTGTCCGGCGACCTCGGAGCAAAACGGCGAAGACGAGCCGCCGACCGGCAGTGGGTTAAGTTCGTTTCCTAGCGCGGAGGCTCTTCAAGATGAGACGAAAGGTGAGGCTCGGGCTTGGTCACATCGCAAGGAGAAACCAATCCCCACATCCATACAGCATCGGGAGTAACGAATCCCGATAGCCCTGAGCGGCCGAAGCCCCAGCGTCTTTAGCCAAAATACGAATGGCTATACCCCGACAAGTAAGCCTCCTCGCAATTAATCGTCTCAGACCGAAGTCCGCAGCAGTAGCGCGAAGATCAGTACATGCGATACCAGCAGAGGCGGCACGATCGCTGTAACAATGTAGAACGCCGCGCCTAGAGATCCCGGCTCCAGCCGGACTTGCGCACCCTTATAAAACGCAAACAATAGATCAGCTACGCCCCAAAGATTGAATATCCACACCGCCAGGACGGCCCAGGCAGCCGTCTCAGCCAGCGCAACGATGGCAATGATGGCGAGGATTCCCGCGACGAAGTCGCCGTACCCAGCAGGCGCCGCCCACGTTTTCGGCAGTGAGGTGGAAACAACCCCAGGCACAAGAAAACTGATCCCGATAAAACGCAGAAACATGTGCGGCGCCACTAACCACATTAGCGCCTGCTGGACGTTGCTGTGGCGAAGCCAGGGCCACGCAAAAAGTATGGCAACGATGATCGAACTCAGGAGGCTCATAAGGACGCTGAGTCCGAAGGCAGCGCGAGCGTTCATGAGCCGCCTCGTGGTTTTGGCATTCCGGTCTCGCGTGTTTGCGTCTTGAGTTCCTCGAGTTTCGAAAGGACCGACCGCCTGCGCCCATCGAAGGTAGTGAGCGGAATCACTTCAGTCTCCATCCGTTGCCAAACTGGAAGACTGGTAATCAAATGGTCTAATTCCTGCGCCGACTCGGCAGTTACGATCAGCGCCAGTGCAACGGCACCGCTCATAGGTCCGCCTGCTAGGATCTTTCTATCTCTTTGGAGTTTCTCGCACTGCTCAAGAGTAGGGAGGATGAGTTCCTCAATAAATCCAATCCCATCACCGGGGCTCATTGGACGAGCCGAACTGCTCAACCGCAATTGCACCAAGTATTGCATCATATCTCCTTCCCATGACATCCCCTTCTGGAGTGGCGATTCGTCGGCTGTTGACGCCACAGATTAACTTGGCTGTTTCTCCACGCCGGCCATCTGTCGGCGGGACATCGTTCGAAAATGGAACCCTGAGAGCAAAGATCAGCAAGGAACTAGCAATTAACCGGAATGCGAAGGCAGATCTATGCTAGGTCTCGGCTCTTTTCGCATTGCGGGCTCTGGTTGATGTCGCACGAGGATTCGGAAAGCAAGTCCGTGCGTAATCAGGAGAAGCGGCACCACCACAGTGACAAGGAAGAACGCGGCTCGCAGCTGTCCCGCGAGTAGCCCTGCGTGCCTGGGCTGGTAGAATGCGTTGAAAAGATCGGCTGTACCCCAGACACTAAAGATCCACGCAGTGGCAATCCCTGCCGCGCTGGGGAGTAACAGTAGCGAAAGCAACGCCAGTATCGCCGCAATGATGTCCCCATAGGCCGCAGAATGCGCGAAGGTTCGCGGCATCAGGCGATACGACGCCAGGGACCAACATTGACAACCCGATGAAGCGGAAGCTGTGCAGAATGAGCAGAGGCCGCAAGGCTTCGGCCCGTGGCCGGAGACGGAGTTCCGGCCAGATATACCGAGCAGTGACTGTTCCCCATGCGATTAAGCTGAATGCAATGCTTACGAAAAACCAGATCATCTGTTGTGGCATTGTGAATCCCCTCCTTTTCACTTCATTTCGAATCCATGTATTGATAGAGCCCTGCCTCTGTTAATAAAGCGCGTATCCCGCACGGCATGTGTGCTTATGCGCGCACCGAGTTCAATTCGTAAGGGATTGACTCCGCACCGCGCGACTGCTGCGAGGTCTTGCGTAACAGACCGATTAAAGAATACGAATGGATGAGAAGCGAGCGCGGCACGCCATAAGCCGGGATGAGCACAAGTGGGAAGATGATGCCGCTCGCGCCGCCGTTGGTTAGTGTTCCCAGCACCACGGCATTGACAAGATCCGCCATGCCGAAGATGTTCCAGGCGATCGCAGCGCTTCGCGCGTAAGGCTTGCCGCTATGCCAGGCATACGCAACGAAAGCCGCGAGTAATCCGGTCGCGACGTCGCCAATGCCAGCGGGCAGCGCGAACAGGCCAGGTAGCCCGCCCGCGAAATAACGCACTAGCCATACGGCTCCCAGGATACGGAAGACCTGAATGCCGATGAGCCAGTGCTGCGGCACGGCGGCGATGATGCGGCGGAACGTCGGGGAGAGCAGCAGGAGGTAGCCCACAAGCAACGTACCCCCGAGCGCCAGGGGGATGCGTGGTGGCAGTACGCCATTACCAGCGCCGCCGAGCAACAACACTCCGAGCAGCCAGGCAGCAGCGACTAAGACCGAGCCGATGATCCAACGCGACTGGCGCACTGTCGCGCCGGGCAAAGCGCGAATACCCACACAGAAGCACACGCAGGCCAGCGTCGAGGATACAGCCAAGACGATGGTCACGATAAGAATCAGCGACATTGAATCCTCCATTTGCCATGAACTTTAGATAGCGTACTGTCGTACTCTTTCGGGGCAAAAAATTTTACATTTCAGTGAAACACTTTATGAAAAAGTTCCTTGCTTCCCTCAATCTCTGTTCACGCTTTTGAGGGTCCGTCGTAACGCGGATCATCATCAACACCCCCGCCATACTGGGGAACAACAACCTGCACTTCGCCAGTCTTTCTTCTCGCGTCTGACCGGGCATGAATGGTGATAGCCGCTCGCGATAGGCTTCCAGCAAAACTTCGACTCGTTGCCGCACGGCCAACGGCTTTCGTGCGAGCTCCGGGCCGAGCGTGGCGCGCACGCAACCGGATCCAGGCGAGTTCGCATGGCCCGTGCTTAGATAACGTTCGATGATGGCTCGCAGCGCCTGACCCTCGGGCGCGGATTTGGCAACTTCCACCATACCGCGTCCCGTCTCATCGAGTGCTCGCGCCACCGCTTCGACGAACAGGTCGTCCTTGCTCCTAAAATGCCGGTAGAAGCCGCCCTTTTTGAGGCCTACCTTCCTCATCACCGTTCCGATGCCGCTGCTGTCCCCGCCACGCTCGCGGAAAGAGCGAGCAGCTACGGAAAGAATCTTCTCGTGGTTCTGCGCTTTATGTTCCAACGAGTAGCGCATGGCCAATAGAGTACTGTCGTACTCTAATGATTGTCAAGGCCAAAATTCCGCCGCTTGTTGTCTACCCGTCGTTCCAGCCCTGTCTTTCTTTTCTTTCGGGCAGGTGTGGAGCTTGTGTGCTTCATAGTGAAGACGTTCGATGCGGCTGCAGCCGGACAATTCTTTTGAATTGCCGCCGGTAAAGCCCAGTCGATTAGTCGAGCGCCGCGCCAGCGGTTTTGCGCCGATGAAAATGGGCTGGACCGGTTGCCGCACTCCTGTGTCCTGACCCGCCAAGGAAAGGAAGTGGATAGAGACACAGTGCGCCAAAGTTGCATCTCTCTTGCTCTCGAAGAATACTGGCAGATGACCGTAACTGTTCGGAAGGAAGCGGAGGTGAGAAGAGCGCGGACCTGTTTGATCAGATTGCGCACTCCGTCTTGCTTTGATACCACCAGAGCTGCCTCGGTATCGACTCCACACGGCAGTCGCGCCGCGCTCGCCCATACGCTTCATGAGGCGGCGGGATGCGGGCCGGCTACGGGCGGCTGCTGCCAGCCGCGACCGTGCCCAGGCCCGCCTGCTGCAGTTGCCGGTTAAGCGCAACCAAATCCTGCGATTTGAGCTTGTTCCACTTCGCCAGTTCGGCCTCAGCCATGACTTTCGCCTTCGCGAAGCCTTGCCGCACGGTCGCAGACGGCGCATCCAGGCCATTCTGCTCCGAGCCGGAAAGCTGGCCGAGAATCCGGACCAAGCCAGTCAGGCTCGCTGCTGCAGGCGCTGCGTTGCCTTCGCCTGAGGCATCCGGATTCGGCGGCTCAGAGGCAAACCCCTCGATCGCCTGCACCTCGTCGCTCAGCGTGGAAATCGAAGCATCCAGTGACTGATTACCACTGGCGTGCGCTTCCAGTTTCAGCAGCTTCGCTCGCAGTTGCCCCGCTTCGCGCAGCGCGTGCGAAACCTCCGTTTGCAGGGCCTGCATCTCGCCAGCAAGTTGCTGTTGCTCCTGTATCGCCTGTGCCGAGTAGGTCATCCCCGGCGCGAGCTTCACTTCCAGCGGCTGAGTGTATTGATGACCACCGACGGTCAGACGCACGGTGTATGTTCCCGGTGCAGCAGAATTGCCTGCTCCACCGCGGAAGAAAGCAAAACCGCCGCGGCCGCCGCCCGTATCTGCGCCTGGCAGCACCTCGCGCAGATCCCAGCTCCACGCATGCAAGCCGGCCGCTGCGCTCAAAATCGCGGGTGTACGAGCGAAAACCGCGGCCACCGTCATAGTGTTCGGGTTCTCAGGAACAACGCGCTCTGTGCTGCTGTAATGCCGCACCACCTTTCCGGCGCTGTTGAGAATGTCGAGCGAAACCGGCCCGCTGTTGGCGCGCAAATAGTAATAAATCACTGCGCCCGGAGGCGGCGCATTCGCCGAAATCACGAGCATCGGATCGAGATCGGCCGCTTCCTTGGAGGGGTCGTTTCCGCCATAGATACGCGCACTGCTCGCATGCAGATCTGCCGGCTCCGGCTTGTAAAGCACGACTGCAGCGTCATTCATCGTCGCCTTCACCTGCCGCAGCGGGCTCATGTCGTCCATGACCCAGAACGAGCGGCCGAAGGTGGCGATCACCAGCGATTTGCCATGGAACGCAAACCCTCGAATCTCGACGGGCGGCATGTTCAGCCGTAACGACTGCCACTGGTTGCCGTCATCAAACGAAACATAAACACCCTTATTGGTGCCGCAGAACAGCAGCCCCTTACGCACCGGATCTTCCGTGATTGACTCCAGATATTCATCCGAGGGGATGCCGTTGACGATCCTCGTCCAGGTCTTCCCGCCATCAGTCGTGCGGTAAACGTACGGCTGGTCGTCATTGAGCCGATGCCGGTCAACCGCCGCGAACGCCTCTTGCGGGTTGTAGTGCGAGGCCGCCATCTGGATGACCTTGCTCCACGGAGTCAGCTCCGGCGGCGTGACGTTTTGCCACGTCTGGCCGTCGTTGCGCGTCACTTGAATGTAACCATCGTCAGTGCCTACCCAAATCTCGTGCGGCCGAAGCGGCGACGGTGCAATCGTATAGATCACGCCCCAGCGCGGCCCGTAGGTCCGCTCGGGATAGGTTGTATCTTTCGCGGTCGTGGGATCGAGATTCGGCGGAATCCCCGGATCCTCGCGCGTGAGATCGGGGCTGATCTTCCGCCACGAATTCCCGCCATCATCCGTCTGGAACAAAAACTGGTTGGCGAAGAAGAACTCGTGCTTGTCCGCCATCGAGAACGCCACCGGCAGCGTCCAGGTCTGCCGGAAGTTTTGCCCGGGATAGGCCAGCAGCGGCGAGATGCTGTGCCGCTCACCGGTGGACGGAATGCACTTGGCCACCGCGTTGCCCCCAAATATCTCATCCACCGCCAGGGGGGTTCTCCGCTACGTCGCCGCTTTCCCCACCAACACATGCCGACTGCCACCCGGTACCGAAGGTGGCGCGGCCGCCGTTCGGCCCCGCACTCGCCGCGGAGCCACCATTATTATTGCTATCCTGCTGTGCGCCGTAGATCCAGTACGGCGAGCGGTTGTCGGTGGTCACGTTGTACAGTTGCGCCGTCGGCTGGTTGTTCCACGAGCTCCAGCTCTCGCCGCCATTGACGGTCACGATTGTGCCTTGGTCGCTCGCCAGAATCATGTGGCTGTTGTCGCTCGGGTTGATCCACAGCTGGTGATAATCATCCCCGCCCGGAGCGCCCCGGAAGGCAAAGAAATTGGCGCCGCCATCGGTCGATTTGTAGACTGTCGTATTCATCGCGTACAGCGTGTTTTCATTTTTTGGATCGACCGTGATCGATTCGAAATACCAGCCGCGATTCCAAATGCGGTTGTCGGTGTCCAGCAATTTCCAAGTCGCGCCGGCGTCATCCGAGCGGTACAGCCCCCCTTCTTTGGCGCTTGCATCGACCATCGCATAAACGCGGTTCGAGTCGGTCGGCGCCACCGCAACGCCGATGCGTCCGGGCTCGGCCGGCAGCCCGTTCGTCAGCTGCGTCCAGGTTTTGCCGCCGTCGCTCGACTTATACAGCCCGCTGCGCGGCTCATTCGACGGCGGATATACCGTCCACGGCGGACGCCGCGTCGCCCACATGGCCGCATAAATCACCTGCGAGTTGTCCGGATCAAACGAGAGGTCGATCGCGCCCGTGTTGTCATTGGTGAACAAAACCCTCTGCCAGGTCACACCGCCATCCGTTGTCAGGTAGACCCCGCGCTGCGGCGTGGCCGCATAGTTGTTGCCGAGTGCCGCGACGAAGACCCGGTTTGGATCATGCGGGTCAACAACAATGCGGCCAATCTGACGCGTCTTTTCC
>Ga0134126_10007693_pt1 | contig 13531 bp, 7 predicted proteins | sample KB31752_FD_96881 | JGI IMG/M metagenome (GOLD analysis project Ga0134126, IMG submission 96881) | Terrestrial soil microbial communities with excess Nitrogen fertilizer from Kellogg Biological Station, Michigan, USA - KB3-175-2 | ecosystem: Environmental > Terrestrial > Soil > Unclassified ...
CAAAGCCGGCCTGTGAAACCCGGCTTTTATTGCCTGCCTGATAGAACGACTCAAATAGTTTGTCGTTCACGCCGGCCGGAATACCGATGCCATTATCCCGGACAGCTATTTCGATATTCTTTTCCTCCTCTTTTATTTCCATCTGAACCTGACCCCCGGGGGCGGTATATTTAAACGCATTCGATACCAGGTTAAAAAGAATGATCTCTATATTCTGCTTATCGCCATATATAAATATTTCCGGCTGATCCCGGTCAAACACAAAACGGATCTGCCGGACAACTGCGTGCTGGCTGAAGCTCAGACAGACCTCATTGCAGGTTTCGACGATACCAAATCTTTCAATACTCATTTGCTGCTGCACAGATTCCGCTTTTCTGAATAAAAGCAACTGATCAACCAGGCTCAGCAGCCTCCTTGCATTCCGGAAGATCATCGAAATATCCCGGTGGTTGTTTTCACTTTCCTGATCCCGCATTAGTTCCTTCAGCGGATTGATGATCAGGGTGAGCGGTGTTCTGAATTCATGGGCAATATTTGTAAAGAAGGAGATTTTTTTCTCCATCAGCTCTTTTTCCTTTTCTTTTTCAATGTGCGCCAGCTTGATTTCATAGCGTAATCTTTCCTTCCGCTTGTTATAAATGATGTACAGGTAAATAGCCGATGCGAAGATCAGGGCATAGCAAATATAAGCCCACCAGGTTCTGTACGCTGGCGGCAAAACCGTAACTTTCAGCAGTTGAATTTCCCTGCCCCACAGCCCGTCTGCATTCGTGGCTTTTACTTTAAAAGTATAATTGCCTTCCTGCAGCCTGGAATAATTGGCGGAACGGATATCATCTACATAGTTCCAGTCCTTGTCCCACCCTTCCAGTAAATAGGCATATTTAAGTTTATCGGTTCCGGAAAACTCAAGTGCGGTAAAATCCAGCGAAAGAATGGCCCGGTCGAATGGCAGCGTGATCTGCTCAATTTTTTCAAATTCTTTTTTTGTGATATAGGATGGCAGCTGTTCGACCGGCGTATTGCTGATCCTGATCCCTGTCAGAAAAACGGGCGGAACTTCCTTTTTGTCGTATACGCTGTCTGGATAAAAAATATTAAATCCCCGGATGCCGCCGAACAGGAATTCCCCCGACTTCAATGCCAGCGCTGCATTAAAGCTGAACTGATTACTCTGCAGCCCGTCGGACTGGGAAAAATTTCTGCATGTTTTACTCAGGATATTAAACTTGCACAGTCCATTATATGTGCTCAGCCATAAATTGCCCTTATCGTCTTCCAGCATGCGGAGAATGGAATTATTGGAAAGTCCGTCTGAAGTGGAAAATCGTTTATAGCTTCCCGTTGCCCGGTTGAATAAAAGCAAACCTCCCCCTTCCGTGCCAACCCAGAAATTCCCGCTCCTGTCTTCATGAATGCAGCGGACAGGATATCCCAGATTAATAATCTGATGGTTCTTCCCCAGCCGGTCGATCCTGATCAAAGAAGTATAATTGCCGGCCCATAAATCAGAATGGCTGTCTTCCGCCAGGCATTGGATATTGATGAGCCGGTTGTCAAAAAGTTCAAAGGCATTTGTTTTCCTGTTTAATAGATACAGGGTTCCGTTGTTGGTAGTACTGGCCCAGATCCTTTGCCCTGCATCTTCAAACAGCATCCAGGCATTGTTTTCCACCGCATTGGTTTCCGGGTTGAAACAGCTGTAGCGTTCGAAGGCATGGGTCTTACTGTTGAAGCGGTTAATGCCCCCAAACCAGGTGGATATCCAGATATCTTTACGGGAGTCGCAAAGTATGCCGGTAACAAAATTGCTGCTGAGTGATGTTTTATCTTCCGGATCGTTCACATATTCCCGGTAGCTGTTATTTTTCCGGTTCCAGTAACGTAGCCCTGCCCCGTCTGTACCGATCCACACATTATTTTTTTCATCCTCACAAAAGGAGAGAATAAAATTGTTGATGTTATTATCCTGCCCGGGCACGCTGTAAGTAATGTGTTTAAAATAACCGGGGCTCGCCTGCAGGATGTTCACACCTCCCCGTAAAGTGCCAATCCATTTTCTTTCATCCGGATCTTCATAAATAGCGTAGATGGCGTTGCTGTTCACCAGCGGCTTGCCGGAAGAAGACAGGTACGGCACAGGCCGGCCGGATCCTGCGGGCAGCCACCAGAGTCCCCCGCCATCTGAACCAATCCACAGGTTTCCGTGCCGGTCTGCGACCAGAGCGGCGATTCTGTTTTTGGCCGGCATCAGGTTTTCGGAAAATATATTGGAACGGTAATCATAGCGGTAGAGTCCGCTGCCATTTCCCAGCCACAAATTTCCGCTGCTGTCGGCCTTTAAACAATCAGCCTGTTTAATAGAGCTGTTAACCAGCAGGAGTTGTCTGGTCTCCGCATTGAACATGTAAAGCCCCTTTTGGGGGATGAATACCCAGATCATTCTTCCGGATAGATCATTTTCAATAGCCGTCACGGTATAATCCCCGGTCCATCCCTGCGATTCCTGCAGGGGAATCTGGATGGCTGTCCGGCGATTCCTGCCAAAAAACAACAGTCCGTTGCCTTGGGTGCCCGCGAGCATATACGCTCCGTTCCGCATGGATTTGATGACCCCTACCCCTTTTACCAGTTGCCGCGGAGCCGGCCTGTCCCATGCCTTAAAATCCACGGTGGAAAAATGGGTGTTAACCGGATTGTAGATGCCGATCCCTTTGGAACAGCCGATCCATAAATTATGATCCTCATCTCCGGTAATTGTATAAATATGATTATCGATCAGGGAATTGCTGTCACCGATAATATTCCGGAAGATCCGGAAAGAATATCCGTCGTAGCGGTTGAGTCCATCATAGGTGCCAAACCACATAAAGCCGTTATGATCCCGGAAAATGCAGGTGACCGCATTATTGGAAAGGCCATTTTCTATTCCCAGACTGCGGGCGGGGTTGGTATCCCCGGCCTCAGCTCCCGGCAAAAAAATGACCAGCAACAATATAAGCAGGCAGGATCGAAGCATCGGTATAAGCAGTTAGAAGCCTTGTAAATTAACAAAAACCGACCAGGAAAGCGATAAAATAATTGATTTGCCCCCCTTCTTTTATTATTTGTCCCCCCTGTAAAAAAAACCAGAGGGGGCAATTTTATGCTGTTAGGGAAGTGCCGGGAGGCACCTCCTCCTTTAAACCAAACTCAAAATGCTGCTATATGATTAATGTATGCCCCAGGCTATTCCGCACGAGATTTTTCCCGGGATATGTTTTGCCGGGAATAAAACTTTACCGCACCATAATATTCGTCGTCCTGATTTCTGTTTCCGTCTTTGCTGATGCCCAGGTAAAGCGTATTGATGGTGCGGTGCTGGATTCAGAAACACAACTGTCCGTTGCCGGTGCTACCGTCCAAAACTTAACGCGAAAGGCCGGTACCGCAACGGATGCGGAGGGAAAATTCAGTATTGAAGCGGCCGCGGGCGATCGGCTGGAGATTTCTTATGTAGGGTATACCAGCCAACTGATCACGGCCGGTAATAATTCCGGGCTGCAGGTGGAACTGGTAGCCGTGAACAGGTCGCTGGGCGAGGTTATCGTGGTGGGTTATGGCAGCAAAGCGAAGGCGGATGTAACGGGTTCCATAGCTTCCGTGCCAAAGTCGCGCCTGAGTGAGCTGCCGGTTACCAATATTCTACATTCGATGGAAGGCTCCGTGGCGGGATTGAATATCACGCAGAACTCGGCTGTTCCGGGAAAAACGGCTACCATCCAGATCCGGGGTATCAATTCTATTACGGCCAATAACTCTCCCCTGATCGTCGTGGATGGATTACCGCTGAGCCAGGATGCGAGTACCAATGACATAAACCCGAACGATGTGGAAAGCATTTCGATTTTAAAAGATGCATCTGCGGTGGCCATTTACGGGGTAAAGGGATCAAACGGCGTCATTCTGATCACAACCAAAAGAGGAAACAATGCAAAACCATCCATCCGGTATAATGTGTATGCCGGACTGGAAAATCTCGCCCATGTCCTGAAACCCTCCAGCCCGCAGGCCTATGTTCAGAAATGGGCCGATTATAAGCAACAGACGGGCAATCCGGGAGATACTTCCATACGGCGCAATCTGTATGAAAGGAATAATTATGATTCCGGCAAGCAACCTGTGGACTGGCTGGACCTGGTCACGCAGCAGGGTTATATCCAGGATCATAATCTCAGTGTTTCCGGCGGCTCCAAAATCGTGCATTATTATATTTCCGGGGAATACCTGAAAGAGGATGGCGTGGTAAAAGGATACCAGTATAACCGCGCCAGCGTACGGAGTAATATTGATATCAACGCCACCGACTACCTGACCCTCGGAACTTCCTTATTTTTCTCCAATAATAATTATGATGGCGGGAGAGCCAATTTTTTCCTGGGAGCCGTGATGAGTCCTTACGGTTCGGTGTATAAGCAGAATGGGGATTATGAAATTTTCCCGATGTTTCCGGAACAACTCTATACCAGCCCGCTGATCGGGCTCAATGCCAGCAGGCTTGACCGCAGCCAGAATTTTAACGGGAATGGTTATGCGGAATTAAAACTGGATTTCCTGCTGAAAGGATTGAAATTCCGGGTCAACGGCGGTTATTCCCTCGTGCCGGCACGCAGGGCAGGTTATACGGGGAGAAATGATAATGACAATATCGGAACGGCTACGACCTTCTATTCTGAATCCAAAAACTGGATCGTGGAAAATATCCTGACCTATAATCAGGATTTTGGAAAACATCATGTGGACTTCACCGGATTATACAGTGCCCAGCAGAAGGATTATTTTGCCATGGCTGAAAACTCTGCAGGGTTTTTTAATGATGTACTCGGCTTTTATAATCTGGGGGCAGGCAACACCGTTAGTGCCGGCACTATTTTCAGCCCCTACACCGGTTCCTACCGCGACGTAAAAAATGAACTTTCCCAGATGGGCCGGATTAATTATTCCTACGATAAAAGATACCTGCTTACGGTAACGGCGAGGCGTGACGGGGCTTCTGTATTTGGCGCCAACACGACTAAATTCGGTGTTTTCCCTTCTGCGGCGATAGCCTGGAATATCAGCAACGAGAATTTTATGAAAAACGTTGTGCTGGTAAACAACCTGAAAATACGGGCTTCCTACGGAAAAACGGGGAATGAAGCCATCGGCATCAACAGTACGAAAACAACAGACAATGCAGTTCGCTATCCCTTTGCCGGAACCAGTGCTGTAGGCGTTCTGGCGAGTAATCTGGGCAATGGCGACCTGCACTGGGAATCCACCAAAGGACTGAATGTCGGACTGGATTTTTCTGTTTTGAACAGCCGGATCAGCGGCACGATTGACGCGTACAATACCCAAACGGAAGACCTCATTCTGAAGCGCAATATTCCCAACATATCGGGCTATGGTTCTATCCTGGATAACCTGGGTAAAACAAAAAACAGGGGGATTGAGATAAAATTGAATACGATCAATGTAAAAACAAAAGATTTCAGGTGGGAAAGCAATATCAATTTCTCTTCCTATAAGAATGAAATTGTTGAACTGTACGGGGATGGAAAAAATGATCTGGGCAACGGCTGGTTTATCGGGCATCCGGTCAGCGTTGTGTATGATTATACCCTCGCCGGCGTCTGGCAGGAAGGCGAAGACCCATCCGGCTGGGATGCGACGGCTAAACCCGGTTACCTGAAATTTGCCAACCTGAATAAGGACGGAAAAATTGATGAGAATGACAAAAGCATTTTAGGCTCTCCGATTCCCAAATGGACCGGGGGAATCACGAATACTTTTCATTATAAAAACTGGCACCTGAATGTTTTTATTCAAACGGTACAGGGCGTGCTCAGAAATAACGTGGCGCTTTTCTATGCGGATGAAGCCTACCGCCTGAACCTGCCCGCAGACATCGGATACTGGACGGCGCAAAATAAAAGCCAGACACGACCTTCCCTCGATCCCGCCGCCCGGGCTGCATCCAGAGGTTACGGTTATCCCAGCGACGGCAGCTATACGCGGATAAAAGATGTTACGCTGAGTTATACCATGCCGCAAAACCTGCTGGAGAAACTGCGGCTGGGCGGATTGACGGTCTACCTGAGCGGCAGAAACCTGTACACTTTTACCAAATGGATCGGCTGGGATCCGGAGTTTGATTATTCGTTCCGGGGTTCGGGCGACTGGACCAATAATTATCCGCTGAACCGTTCCATTGTATTTGGAGTTAATCTAACCCTTCGCTAATCCTAAAAATAACTCTCCGATGAAAAAGTTTATCATCATATTATTATCCGCTTCTTTTTTTATCCTGTTGCTGTCTTCGTGCAAAAAAAGTTTTTTGACAGAAACGGTATATTCGTCCTATTCTCCCGAAACATTAAAAGATTCACTGGGTTTCGAAGCCTCACTGGTCGGTCTGTATAACCAGTTCAGTAATTTCTATACCAAGGCCGACCGGCAGGGATGGCTCGATGTATGGCAGGCTGGTACCGATATTGCGTATGCTTCACAGGCCGAAGGAATAGAAGTGCCTTACTACAAATACGAACTCCTGATATCCACGGATGCTGCCGCATCTTATACCTGGACCTGGGCTTACAATATCATCAACAATGCCAATATCATCATTAAGAATGTGGAAGATCCCGGCACAGACGGTATTTCGCAGGGAGGAAAAGACGCCATCGATGCCGAAGCCCGCTTCTTCAGGGGCTATGCGTATAATATTCTTGCCACCTGTTTTGGAAAGGTTCCGCTGCTAACCCAGCCGCTCGCCGCGCCCAAAACGGATTTCACCCGGGCTCCGCTGGACAGCGTCAATGATGTAATTGCAGCGGATCTGAATTTTGCCGCCACACATCTGCCCGATGTGGGCGCGGTGGGCGCTACCAAAAATGCAGCAGGCAAACCCGCGGGAAGGGCCAATAAATATATGGCCATGCAGGCGCTTTCCGAAGCATACCTGCGCATGGGAAAAGCCGACCTGGCAGAGCAACAGGCGCAGGCTGTTATCGGCAGTAACCAGTTTTCGCTGGTCACTTCCCGGTACGGTGTAAAAGCCGGCCAGCCCGGCGATCCTTTTTCCGACATGTTCCTCAAAGGAAATATCAGGAGAAGCCAGGGCAATACCGAGTCCATCTGGGTGATGGAAATTGAAGACAGAAGAGTGGTTCCCGGCGGCTATACCGGTGATCCCCAACAACGCCGCAACTGGGGGGCGGCTTATTATCAGATCCCCGGCATGAAACTTTGTGATTCCCTGGGCGGCAGGGGCATTGCCCGTCTTCGCCTGGATAATTGGGTCTTGTATGATTTGTACGAACCAAATGACATGCGGAACTCACCCTATAATATCCGCAGGAATTACTGGTACAATGATCCTTCACCGGCTTATGCGGCAAAATACGGACAACAGGTTCCCTACACTGGCGCCGACACGCTTTTTAAAATATGTCCCAGCACCACAAAATGGGGGCAATTTGATCCCACGGACGAATTTGGTTATGATATGCTGAAGGATATTACGATTATGCGGTTAGGAGAAACCTACCTGTTGCTTGCGGAAGCGCAATTCGACCAGGGGAAGCTGCCCGAGGCTGCTAATACCCTGAATACGCTCCGGGCAAGGTCAGGCGCATCTGCAATAACAGCCGGAGATGTAACCCTGGATTTTATTCTGGATGAAAGGGCCCGCGAATTGCTGGCCGAGGAAAACAGGAGGATGACCCTGATGCGGACGGGCAAACTGGTGGAAAGAGTCACTGCGCTGAATTCGAACAGCGCGCAGAATCCCGTGACCGGTTTAACCGACAAAGCGCTTTTGTTGCCAATCCCGCAGTCCGAAATTAATCTGAATAAGGATGCCGTGCTGGAACAGAATACAGGATATTAATGCGTAAATTTTTTTTTTGGTTTAATCTTAGCAACCTACGGCCGGACTGTCTCTCTTTCCGGCCTTTTTTTTTCTATCAGTTAAATTCCGGACAATGAATACGATCAAATACAGTATTGTTTTTTTGTTTTTTACAGTGATGACCGCGCAGAAAAACCCGGACCCGATTTCTATGCAAAAGGAAAACACGGGATTCGTTTACAATCAGTTTAAGCCCGGTGAACTTTGGTACGACGATCAGGGCAAACTGATCAATGCACATGGCCCCGGAATAATCTTCAGCCAGAATAAATATTATTGGTTTGGAGAAAAAAGGGGCGAAAGAGCATCGGGCGGCGTTAACGTGTATTCTTCATCCGACCTGTACAACTGGAAGCCGGAAGGACTGGCGCTTTCACCGGAAGATAAGGATACGGCCAGTGACATTGCAAGAGGATGTGTCATGGAGCGCCCCAAAGTGATCTTCAATCAAAAGACCGGCCAGTATGTAATGTGGTTTCACCTGGAGTTGCGGGGACAGGGTTACCGGGCGGCCCGGGCTGCAGTTGCCGTAAGCGATAAAATAACAGGCCCCTATAAATTCGTCGCCAGCTTCCGGCCCAACGGGAATATGGCAAGGGACATGACCATATATCAGGACGGTGACGGATCCGCCTATATCATTTATGCATCCAGGGACAATTTTGACATGCGGATAGCAAGGCTCTCCGATGACTTTCTTTCCGCCACTGCCGACGACAAATTAATATTCAGTGATCACCGTGAAGCGCCGGCAATTTTCAAATATCATAATCAGTATTATCTGATGACCAGCGCCTGCACCGGCTGGAAGCCAAATAAGATCAATTACTATACTTCCGCTTCGCTTTGGGGCCCGTGGAAAAGAAGTGATGAGAATCCGTTGAAAGGACCCGGTGCGGAAACCACTTTTGGCGGGCAATCTACTTATATACTTCCCGTGCATGGAAAAAAAGACTGCTTTATTTTTTTAGCCGACCGCTGGAACCCAGCTAACTTAACGGACAGCCGTTATCTTTGGCTGCCGGTTCAGGTAAAGAACGGAGCACCGGAAATTACATGGACAGATGCCTGGAGCCTGGATTTTTTTGACCGCGGTAAATAGTGCAAACAGGAAAGGAAATCAATTTCTGTTTTATGCTGCCGGATAAAATGATGAAGACTGTATTACTGATATCAGGGATTATGCTGCATGGTCTTTTTGCGGGCGCGCAAAATATAAAAGGCTACAAACTGGTCTGGTCCGATGAATTCAGTCAGGACGGCCGTCCGGACTCCTCCAACTGGACATACGAAAAGGGTTTTGTCCGCAATCAGGAATTCCAGTGGTATCAGCCGGAAAATGCAAACTGTTCCAACGGGCTCCTCATCATTGAAGCAAAGAAGGAAGAAAAACCAAATCCGAATTATACTGCAGGAAGTGATGACTGGCGGAAAAACCGTCCGCATAGCCAATATACATCTGCCTGCCTGTTAACAAGAGGTCTGAAGTCCTGGCAATACGGCCGTTTCGAAATGCGCGCCCGCATAGATATCAATGATGGCTTATGGCCGGCCTGGTGGACCCTGGGCGTTAATCGCCGCTGGCCCGGGAACGGTGAAATTGACATCATGGAATACTACCGGAAAAAACTGCTGGCCAATATTGCCTGTCTGGGTAACGACAGAAAAGCGGAGTGGTTCAGCAATCGTTTTTCCATCGATTCGCTGGGCGGTGCTGCCTGGTCTGCCAAATTTCATATTTGGCGAATGGACTGGACAGAGAAAGAAATTGCATTATACCTGGATGATCATTTGTTAAATAAAGTTCCCCTTGATTCCCTCTCAAATAAAGACGGAACCGGATTCAATCCTTTCAAACAACCACACTACATGTTGCTGAACCTCGCCATCGGTGGCCAGAATGGCGGAGATCCGTCCCAAACCGTATTTCCAAAACGGATGGAAGTGGATTATGTGCGGGTGTATCAGGAAAACGAATCGCGTCATTATTAAGAATAGGGCCTCCGCTTAGGAAAACATGGTCTTCAATACCATTTTAATATTCGTCGCCGTGGCGGCATCAATTCGACCTCTCTTTTTTATCAGTCTTGCTTTATCTACTGCCCGGATCTGATCCAGCACCACTTCCCCGCGCTGATCGTCAAAGTGCAGGGCAACACGGGAAGGATAACCCTTTATAGTATGCGTGAGCGGAGCAACAACGACCGTTTTTAAATTCCTGTTCATGGTGTCCGGTGAAATAATAATGGCGGGTCTCACCTTATACATTTCTGCTCCCCGGGTTGGATTCAGATCCACATCGTATACTTCAAACATCATCATATCACCAATCTTTTGAATCAAAATCGTTACCCAGCCCCTCAAACAGATACGCTTCGGGTTTCATCCCGGCTTTTATTACTGACTTAAATTGTTTATCCCAGGTGGAAAGGTCTGTATTGACCGGGGCATTTTTTGCAGGTACAATGGTTATAAACCCCTTCCCTGCCAGCACGAGAATATCCCCATCCGGATTTAATCCGGAAACTTCCAAAGCCTGGGTATTCAAAATCACTCCCTTTGAGTTACCGATGGCCCGCACACGGGAAGAATAAGAAACTTCAGGTTCGCGTATTATTTGAGCCGCCGTATTAACATTATACTTTGCCTTCTTTCCTTCGGCTTTCACGACGCCTCCTTCCCTTGTTTCCCCGGATTTTCGTGCTTCCCCTGCCTTAGGCTTTTTGCTCCCGGATTCTTTATATTGTTTGGCAGATCGCCCCATAACGCACTACTTTCAGGCAAAGTTATAACAATCGTTATAACTTTCAAAATAGAAATATCAATTGTCCACTGTCAATTGTCCACTGTCAATTGTCAGCCGGAGCTCATTCTGAGCGCAGACTGTTCACCGGGTTCGCCATGGCCGCCTTTATTGCCTGGGAACTTACGGTGATCAACGCAATCAGCAATGCCGTAGCTGCCGCAACAACAAACACCCACCAACTGATAGTAATTCTAAATGCAAAACTTTGCAGCCATTTGTTCATTGCCCACCAGGCTGCGGGAAATGCAATCAGCGATGCGATCAGCACAAGTTTTAAAAATTCTTTTGAGAGCATTTTTGTCACCTGGGTTACACTGGCTCCTAATACTTTTCTTATCCCGATTTCCTTGGTACGTTGTTCTGCGGCGTATGTTACTAATCCAAATAAGCCAAGACAGGCGACGAATATGGTAAGTACGGAAAATATATTAAGTATTGTTCCCGTTTTTTGTTCTGCGGAATATGTTTTGTTGTACAGGTCATCCATGAATGCATAGCTGAAGGGTTCATCCGTATGATAGCTGTCCCACTGCTTTTTCATGGTTGCTAATAAGCCCTGAACATCGCTGGTTTTTATTTTGAATATCAAACCCCCTTCGGGTTCGTACGACATAAAAAGCGGGCTGATTGCCTGGTGCAGTGATTTAAAATTGAAATTCTTTACAATTCCAATTACGTGAAAAGGAACATTTGTGCCTCTATCACTATTTTGCCTTATTACGGTTTTGCCAACAGCGGTCATACTGTTCCAGCCAAGCGCCTGGACAGCCGTTTCGTTCAGAATAATGCCCAGGGAATCTGTTGGAAAATCTTTCGAGAAATTTCTGCCGGCGATGATATGCATGCCGAATGTTGGAATGTAGTCTTCATCTACATGATAATCCACTCCATTGACGATTAAATTATCATTCCCCTGCGGATAGGCCAATGCATTATTATAATTACTCGGGCCTGCCGGTTTATACATTGAAGCCGTTGCCCTCACAATGCGCGGATCCTGTAACATTTGCTGCTTAAAAACCTGTTCATTCCTGCCTAAAACATAGGAGTTTTGAATGGTAATGAGTTGTTCCTTGTTATAGCCAAGATTTTTATTTTGAATGAATTTCATTTGCTGATAAACAACGATGGTACCGATAATCAGCCCGACTGAAATAAAAAACTGAAATACCACGAGGCTGCTGCGCAGTCCAAAGCTTTTATTGTTGCCGGCAACCTTACCTTTTAATACAGCAATAGGTCTGAATGAAGAAAGGTAAAACGCCGGATATATTCCTGCAAGTACACCTACCAGCAGCCCTAAAAGAATAAATGCAAGGGAAGGTTTTATACTTAAGTTCAATTGCTTTCCTGAAATGTCATTAAATGCCGGTAACGCGAGTTGCAATAAAACAAATGCAATGATCAATGCAAACACTGTTATCATCACCGATTCGGATAAAAACTGACTTATCAGCTGAAACCTGCCCGAGCCCGCCACTTTGCGTACACCAACTTCTTTTGCCCTTTTTGATGCACTGGCGGTGGAAAGATTGATAAAATTGATGCAGGCAATAAGCAGCATAAACACAGCGATGCCCCCAAAAATATACACATAGGATGCGTTGCCGCCGGGCTCAAATTCATTGTTGGTTGCAGAGTGTAAATGGATGGAAGTTAATGGTTGCAATGCGAAGCCCAGCGAATTCCCTTTTGTCCTGAATTGGCTTAGGCTTAAACCCATCTGCTTTTGTATTTGCGGACCCATATATTTTTCAACCATCGCAGGGAACCTGGCTTCCATTTTTGCATAATCCGTTCCGGGTTTTAATAGCAGGTAAGTGTAAAAATTACCACCCATCCAGGAGTCGGATTTTGCCGGCTCCCAACCTGTCATGGAGAGGAACATATCAAAATGAAAATGCGAATTGGAGGGGATGTTATCAATAACGCCCGTTACTTTATAAGTCGCCATGTTATTGTCAAAGTCAAGTGTTTTACCCACAGCGTCTTCCCCGCCAAAATATTTTTTCGCAGTCGCCCTTGTAATAACAACCGTATGCGGCTGGGTTAGTGCAGTTTTTACATCGCCTTCTATCAGGGGCAGGGTAAATATGCTGAAGAAGTTGGGGTCAACCAATGCCAACTGGTCGTCTTTAAAGGTTTTTCCCTTATACGTAATTTTTGATGATCCGGGCCTTGCAAGCCTTGTTGCATCCTGTACTTCCGGAAAATCGTTCTTCATGGTCTGTGCCACCGGAGCCATTACGATGCTTTCATTTATTTTGCCGCCATTGATATCTGCCTGGAAAATAATACGCGCAATATGATCTGCCTTTTTATTAAAGCGGTCGTAACTTAATTCATCCTGCACATACAGCATGATGAGAAAGCACAAGGCAATGCCAATAGATAATCCAAGAATATTTATGGCCGAAAACAATTTGTTCTTTCTGATATTTCGCCAGGCGGTTTTGAGATAATTTTTAAGCATAGAAGATGATTAATGACATGTAATTTACCGGTGCCTGATCTTGCCTTATTGTTATTTATTGCGGGGTCAATTTCGCGAAAGACAGGGCGGTACCTGGAAGGCGGCCAATAAAATGCCAAAGATGCATCAGGCTGAGTTACAAGGGGATAATTATAGGCGAGCCATCAAAAAAGATCATTTCCGATACAGGAGCTGTCCGGTTTCGGTACATCCTGACTCGTCCGGAAAAAACTATACAGGTGAGTGAATAAATCCTGAGAAGACTATACATAGTCGATAATTAAAGGTAATCCTTTGTTTTGATGGCCGTAAGGAA
>Ga0134126_10007694_pt1 | contig 13530 bp, 16 predicted proteins | sample KB31752_FD_96881 | JGI IMG/M metagenome (GOLD analysis project Ga0134126, IMG submission 96881) | Terrestrial soil microbial communities with excess Nitrogen fertilizer from Kellogg Biological Station, Michigan, USA - KB3-175-2 | ecosystem: Environmental > Terrestrial > Soil > Unclassified ...
ACGCCGGCGCCGAGCGCGGCGACGATGCCGCACGGCTCGTGGCCGGCGATGACCGGGTCGGGATTGACCGGCAAGCCGCCGACCGAGGCGCCGCCCTTCGGCCGGCGATACTGGTGCAGGTCGCTGCCGCACATGCCCGAGGCCTTCATCTCGACGACGACCTCGCCGGGTCCCGGCGCCGGATCGGCAAATTGCCGCAGCTCGATCTGTCTCTCGCCTGGGAAGACGACGCCGCGCATGGATGACCTCCCGACTGTGATGGTGGATGGCAGCCAGTCTACGATGCCGCAGCAGCGCGGAGTAGGGGCATGCGAGCGGCAGCAAAGTCTTATCGGCTCGTAAGGCTGCCGCAATTTCGTAATCGATGGTCGCGCGTTTCCTTAAGCCGCTTTTAATTCGACGCGGTTAGTCTACAATCGACTCTTCGTTGCGGTCGCTGTTGTCTCGATTGCGATCGGCGCACATCGCTCCGGACACCGACCCATGGTTTTCCTGCCGACGAATGACGGCGCCAAGGCCAGCCCTCCGACTGAGCTTGGCCATTCGCCTGACGGCGCCACGCCGCCGGCATGGCGCGAGATCGTTGCGCGCTACGCCAAGCCCGACGCGCGCCGTGGCATCATCCAATTGCTCAATACCGGCCTGCCGTTCCTGGCTTTGTTCGCCGCCATGCTGTGCGGCGTGCACTACAGAATCTGGGCGGCGCTGCTGCTGGCGGTGCCGGCTGCGGCGCTGCTGCTGCGCTTGTTCATGTTCCAGCACGATTGCGGCCACGGCTCGTTCTTCAACGCGCGCTGGGCGAATGACAGCCTCGGCCGCCTGCTCGGCGTGCTGACCCTTACGCCCTACGCCTGGTGGCAACGCAGTCACGCGCTGCATCACGCGAGTTCGGGCAACCTCGATCGGCGCGGCGTCGGCGACATCGACACCTTGACCGTGCGGGAGTATTTCGCGTCGCCGGCGTGGCGCCGGCTGCGCTATCGACTCTACCGTCATCCGCTGGTGCTATTCGGTCTCGGCCCGGCTTGGCATTTCCTGCTGCGGCAGCGCATTCCGACCGGCCATCCGCTGCGCCGCTACAACAACTGGGTGAGCGTCCTCGGCACCAACGCGGCGATCGCGGCGCTCGTCGCGACGATGGCGTTGACCATTGGGCTGCGCGCGTTCCTGCTGGCTTATTTGCCGGTCGTGCTGCTTGCCGGCACGATCGGCATCTGGCTCTTCTACATCCAGCACCAGTTCGAGGAGACATATTGGGATGGCGGGCCGCGCTGGACGTTCCAGGCGGCGGCGCTCGAGGGCGCGTCGTTCTATGACCTGCCGCGCATCCTCCACTGGGTGACCGGTTATATCGGCTTCCACCACATCCACCACTTGTCGAGTCGGATCCCGAATTATCGGCTGCGTGACTGCTTTGCCGAAAATCCGGAGCTGCGCCAGGTGAAGCGCCTCCGCCTGGTGGCCAGCATACGCTGCGCGCGGCTGACGCTGTGGGATGAGACCTCGCGCCGATTGGTGTCATTCCGCGAGGCGCGACAGGCTGCGCACCGGATCAGCGAGCATTTGGCCGCGGGTCGTGGGCAAACCGCACCTGCCGCCGATAGTGATTGCTCGCGGCGTGCCGGTAGCCCAGGATAACGATCGGAACCTGAGCGCCGCGACTCGACGCTATTGGTTGCATCGCCGCACCGCCTGACGAAGGGCATCCATGACAAAGTTCGCACATTGACCGATCCACGATTCTTCCGTCGCGGTGGCCCTTTCGCTCTTAGCTACATCGCGACCCACGTCGCCGCGGAGCCGCCGGACACGGCGAGCGCCGCGATGATGATCAACGACATCGCGCCGCTGGAGAGCGCCGGGCGCGGTGAGCTGACGGTCTTCTGCGACGGACGCTATCGCGACAAGTTCCTCGCCAGTGAGGCGAGCGCGATCATCACGAACCGCGATCTGACCCGCAACGCGCCGCATCGCGATGGCCTGCTCTTCGTCGAGCAGCCGCGCCTGGCCTACGCGCTGATCGGCCACTTGTTCTATCCGACGTCGCCGCTCGTGCCGGAGGTCAGTGCCAGCGCGCTCATCGATCCCAGCGCCGTCGTTGGCGAAGGGTGCCGGATCGATGCCGGCGCCATCGTCTCCAACGGCGTCAAGATCGGCGCGCGCTGCCATGTCGGTTGTCATGCGGTGCTCGGACCCGGCGTGGTCATCGGCGACGACTGCATCATCGGCGCCAATACAACGATCAGCCACGCGCTGATCGGCGACCGCGTGCGCGTCGAGAGCTGCGTCACCATCGGCAGCCAGGGCTTCGGCTTCGTCGCGGCGCCGAGCGGATTGCTGCGCATGCTGCAACTCGGCCGCGTCGTCATCGAGGACAAGGTCGAGATCGGCGCCAATTGCGCGATCGACCGCGGCGCCACCGGCGACACGGTGATCGGCGCGGGAACCGTGATCGATAACCTGGTGCAGATCGCCCACAACGTCCGACTTGGCCGCAACTGCATCTTGTGCGGCCAGGTGGGCATCGCCGGCAGCACCGAGATCGGCGACGGCGTCATGATCGGCGGCCAATCGGCGATCAGCGATCACCTCACCATCGGTGCCGGCGCGCGCATCGCCGGCAAGAGCGGCGTGATGCGCGACGTCGCCGCTGGCGACTCCGTCGGCGGCTATCCCGCCGTGCCGCTGCGTCAATGGCATAAGCAAAACTCGGCGCTGGCGCGGCTCACCCGCCGCGGCGCCGACGGCGCCTGATCGGCTGCCCTCAGTTGGCCGCGTGCGCGTCGGACAGCGGGTGTGCCGCGTCGCCGTAGCGCGGCTTTGGCTTGGTCTCGGCTTGCCGCAGCCGGATCGCTGCCGCCTTGCCGTCGAGACGGTCGAGATTTGCGCGCAGCGTCGGCTGCGGCCCGGGCTTCAGCGCGTCGACGCTCTCGCGCCAGTCGGCGTAATAGGCGCGCAGCGCGGCTTGCGTTTTCTTGTCGTGACGCAGCGCCGTCTCCAGTCGCCCGAGCTCGGCGTCGTATTTGCTGCGCAGGTCGTGCGCGCATTTGGTCATCGCCGGCCCCGGGGCCTTGTGCAGGAACTGGCTCCACTGGTACTCGAGCGCGATGTGCTGCGCGCAGGCGGCGTAGTCGTTGCGCCCCGCGGCGGTGAAGCGGTCGATCTCCCCGCGCAGCGCCGGCTTGGTCTGCGCGCCCGCCGGCGCGGCGAGGACCAGCAGCAACGGCAGCAACAGCAAGAATGATGCCCGGTGCGTCATGGTCTCCTCGCGCTTACGGGACGAGCGCCGGCCGGCGGTCGCGCTAAGGCCGTCGCGGCTCGCCCTCGGCGGCGACCGCCTCGTAATGCTCGGCCAACATGACCAGCGGCGCAGGCTTCGCGCTGTGCGCCGCCATTTCCCGGCATTTCGCCGCCAACTCACGATAGCTCCGGCGTGTTGAGTCTTCCGACATGTCCATGGTCGACCTCTCTGGCCGTCATGAAACGCTCGGCCGGACGAATCATCCGAAACTCGCGCACAGCGTTAGTTGCTCACCTTTTTGGCGTTAGTCGCGCCCGCGGCACCTGGCCGCGCCGCTGCGCCGGAGCGCCGCGCGTTAGCCATGCACGGCGCGCCGGCTTCCCCCGCGTGGCGGCGGGCGTCAAGCTATGGTGGGCACGCGGCGCCGTCCCCATCTTCTTTATCGAACCGCGCCGATCGCCGCTGCGGCAAGAGGAGGCCCAGTCGCCATGGCGTCACCGTTGAGGTCGACGATCGTGTCATCGCTCAGCAAGCCGCGCTCGTGGATCGATCGGCTGTGGGTCGCCGTGGCCGAGCGCGGCCGGGCTTATATCGCCGTGCCCTCGACGACGCTGGCGCCGCTGGAGCGCGCCCGCCGCCTGGCGACGGCGTTGTTGTCGGAGCGCGGCGAAGCCTCGGGCGCGGCCGTGGCCCGCGAGCTGCATGCCGTGCTGCGCGGCCTCGACCCGGAGGAGCGGCTGGGTTTCTACCGCTTTCTCGCCGCCGGATTCCTGCCCGATGAGGGCCGCCTGCGCGCCGCGGCCGAGGCCTATCTGGCGCAGCCGAGCGCCGAGCGCGCGACGCTGCTCGCCGAGGCGGCAGAGCCGGCACGGCAGGAGCTGCTGCGGCGCATGAACATGTCGATGGGCGGGACGGCGGCGCTGGTGGCGATGCGCAAGGAGCTGCTCGGCCGCGTCCGCCAGGAGCCGGCGCTGAAGGCGCTCGACAGCGATCTGCGCCACCTCTTCGCCTCGTGGTTCAATCGGGGATTCCTCGAGCTGCGTTGTATCGACTGGGAGACGCCGGCGTCGATCCTGGAGAAACTCATCGAGTACGAGGCGGTGCATGAGGTACAGGGCTGGGACGACCTGCGCCGCCGGCTGGCGCCCGACCGGCGTTGCTTCGCCTTCTTCCATCCCTCCTTGCCGGGCGAGCCGCTGATCTTCGTCGAAGTGGCGCTGGTCGAGGGGCTGGCGACGGCGGTGCAGCCGCTGCTCATGCGCGACCGCGACGAGAAGGCGCAGCGCGAGCGCGCCGACTGCGCCGACACGGCGATCTTCTATTCCATCTCGAACTGCCAGGAGGGCTTGCGCGGCGTCTCCTTCGGCAATTTCCTGATCAAGCAGGTGGTCGAGGAGCTCAAGGCCGAGCTGCCGCATCTGACGCGCTTCTCGACACTGTCGCCGGTGCCGAGCTTCCGCCGTTGGCTCGAGCAGCGCGCCGCATCCGGCGTCACCGATCTGCTGAGCGCCGACGAGAGCGCGGCGCTGCGCCGCGCCGCCGGCGCGGCGGATAACGACGATGCCGGCGCCGCGCTGCTGTCGCTGCTCAAGCGCGACGCATGGTGGGAGGATCGCGATGTGGCCGAGGTGCTGCGGCGGCCGCTGGTGCGGCTCTGCGCGCTCCATCTCACCAGCCCGGCAGGCGCCGGCAGCGCGACCGACCCGGTGGCGCGTTTCCATCTCGGCAACGGCGCGCGCCTCGAGCGGATCAACTGGCTCGGCAACGTCGCGCCGCGCGGCATCAAGGAAGCTTTCGGCATCATGGTCAACTATCTCTACGATCCCGATGCGATCGAGGCCAATCATGAGGCCTTCGCGCGCAACGGCACCGTCATGCGCTCATCGGCTATCGACGCCCTGCTGGCGCCATCGCCGGCCGCGGTCGCCGCCGGCCGCTCGCGCTTGCATCTGCGCTAGCGGCGCCATTCACGGCGCCGATAGGCTTTATCTCGACAATCAATTTCCCAAGCGGCGCCCGACGCCCTATCTGCCTGGCATATCTCAACAAAATGCCAGGATGACCGATGAATTGCTGTGCGAAGCAGCCCGTACCGAAATCCTCACGCACGACACCCTCCGCCGCCGACCGGGCTCGCCTCGCCATCGAGAAAGCAACCCGGTGCTTGCGCCTCGCCCGCGTTATCCTCGATGCTGATGCGGTGCGCCTCCTCGAGGAGATGGCCGCCGATTATCTGCGCGAGGCGGAGCGCCTGTCGCGCGAAGATGACTAGTCGCCGCCGCGGTCCGGGACGCGGCTCCCACGATCTCGCAGATACGGTCGCGCAACCACATCACGGCCGGATCCGAGCCGCCATGCTTGCTCCAGGCGATACCGACCGGCTGCTCCTCGAGCGGCAGCGGCACGTCATGGACGTCGATCTCGCCGCGCAGCGCCAGATCGCATGCCATGCGCGCCGGCACGACGGCAAGGAGGTCGCTCACCGCCACTGCCACTCCGATGGCCTGGTAGTTGTGGCCGGTCATCACGACGCAGCGCGACAATCCCTGCGCGGCCAGCGCAGCGTCGACGACCGCCTGCATGTAATGCGTCGCATGCGCATGCGGCAGTGCGACGAAATGCTGGAGCGTCAGGCCATCCCTCAGCGCCGGATGGTCTTTGCGGCTGATGCACACAGGGCGATCGCGGAACAGCTCGCACGTGCCGAAGCGTTTCGGCAGGTCGCAGACGATGCCGACGGCGAGATCGATCTGCGATTGATCGAGGAGCCGCGACTCGTCATGGAGCTCGAGCGAGAAAAAATGCATATGAACGTACGGCGCCTCGCGGCGGAACATGCGGACGAAGGGCGGCAGCAAGGTGTAGCTGGCGAACGGCGCCATGCCGAGCACGAAACGGCGCTCGCTGGTCGAGGGGTCGAAGCCGGTCTCGACGTGGAGCAGCCGACGCCCGTGGCTCAGCATCTCGCTGACCGGCCGGGCGAGCGCGAGCGCGCGCGTGGTCGGCTGCATCCCGTTGGGTGTGCGCACGAAGAGCTCGTCGTCGAAGAGATGGCGCAGGCGCGACAGCGCATTGCTCATGCTGGGCTGGGCCATGCCCACCCGGTCGGCCGCCCGCGTCACGTTGCGCTCGACCAGCAAGGCCTCGAAGGCAGCGAGCAGGGTGAAATCCAGCGCGGCGAGATTGGTCATGCATAGAGCGCAACAAGGAATCGCGCGTGGCGGCGATCCGGTGGAATCCGGGTATTGCCTGGAAAAATCTCCCAAGCCGACGCTGAAGGTGACCCTGATGCCTGTATCTCCGACCGACGGCTTTCGCGGCGGCGAGGATATCGCCGCGCCCCAGGCGCCGATCCTGGTGCGCCTGTTCGACTATTGGGACCGCAAGCGCGCCGGCCGGCACATGCCGAGCCCCGCCGACATCGACCCGAGCGAGCTGCGCGGCCTCGTCCTTCATGTCATGCTCTACGGCGTCATCGAGCCCGGCCGCCTCTATCGCATCCGCCTCGTCGGCCAGGCGATCGTCGATTTCGTCGGCGTCAACAATACCGGCAAGGCGGCGGGCGACGGCATGACGCCCGAGGCGGCGGCGCGCATGATCGCGATCCTCGACAGCGTCGTCGCCAACCGGGCGCCGCGCTTTCGCCGCGGCTCGGCCGATTGGCGCCGCGACAAGGCGCACCGGCTATTCGAGGCGTGCTTCCTGCCGCTCTCGAGCGACGGCGAGACCGTCGACAAGATCCTTGCCGGCTGCGCCTTCGCCGCCGATGCCTGAGGCGGCGCCGGCTGCGCGCGGCCGGCGTTTTCCTCGACGAGCGGTGTCGGGGCCTTGCGCCGCGGCGGCTTTCGCTCGCCGCGCCGCGTCGGTATAAGCAGCGCCGGGGGCGGCCCCACGCCAGGCGACCGCCAGTGGAGGAGATCGGATGAGCGAGGCGACCGGGCCGCTCAAGGGCCTCAAAGTGTTCGACCTGACGCGGGTGCTTGCCGGCCCGACCTGCGTGCAGATGCTGGCCGATCTCGGCGCCGACGTGATCAAGATCGAGAAGCCCGGCGCCGGCGACGACACGCGCGGGTTCGCGCCGCCCTTCATGCCCGGCACCAAGGAGAGCGCCTATTTCGTCGGCGTCAACCGCAACAAGCGCTCGGTGACGCTCGACATCGCCCAGAAAGAGGGCCAGGCGATCGCGCTGAAGCTGATCGCGCAGAGCGACATCCTGGTCGAGAATTTCAAGGTCGGCGCGCTCGCCAAATACGGCCTGGGCTATGCCCAGCTCAAGGAGCGCTTCCCGGGCCTCATCTATTGCTCGATCACGGGCTTCGGCCAGACCGGGCCTTACGCGCAGAGGCCCGGCTATGACAGCCTCATCCAGGCGATGGGCGGCGTCATGAGCTTGACCGGCGAGCCCGACGGCGCGCCGCAGAAGGTCGGCGTGCCCCTGGCCGATCTCTTCGCCGGCCTTTATGGCTGCATCGGCATTCTTGCCGCGCTGCGCCACCGCGAGGCGACCGGCCGCGGCCAGCAGATCGATATCGGCATGCTCGACACGCATATCGCGTGGCTCGCCAACCAAGGCATGAACTATCTCGCCACCGGCGAGAATCCGCCGCGGCTCGGCAATCAGCACCCCAACATCGTGCCCTACCAGGTCTTCGCCACCAAGGATGGCTTCATCGTGCTGTCGATCGGCAACGACCCGACCTTCCGCAAATTCTGCAAGGAGTTCGGGTTGGAGTCGGTGCTGTCGGACGAGCGTTTCGCCACCAATGGCGCGCGCGTCCAGAATCGCCAGCTCGTCACCGACACGCTGGCGCCCATCCTGAAGCGCGAGAAGACCGGCTGGTGGGTCGCGCGGCTCGAGGCGCTGCAGATCGGCTGTGGCCCGATCAACACACTGAAGGAAGTCTTCGCCGATCCGCAGGTCGAGGCGCGCCATGCCGTCGTCAGGATGCCGCATGCCGCGACCAAGGACGGCGTCAAGGTGATCGCCAACCCGGTGCGATTGTCCGAGACGCCGCCCGACTATCGTCTGCCGCCGCCACTGCTCGGGGAGCATACCGATGCCGTGCTGAAAGAGCGCCTCGGCATCAGCGACGCCGAGATTATCGAGCTGCGTCGCAAGGGTATCGTCTGACCTGACTCACCCTGATCGCGCGCGGCGCTCGATCAGGGCGATACGCTGCTCGAGCTCGAGGCCGAGATCGAGCAGGTGCGATTTGAGGCGGGCATCGTGGGCCAGGCCGATCAGCAGATAGCATTGCTGCGCCAGGTCGCGCAGATCATGCACGCTCTCAACCAGGGTCGCGCGGACGGCCTCGGCGGTGTCCATTTCGTGCCTTCCTCTGTCTCCACCACCAACAGCGGAGGAAAACACTCCGCTCCTTGTTTGCATCAAAACGGCGATGGTTGCCGCGGCCCATGCCGCGGGCGCGATGGCAATGCGATCCGACCGGTTGCGGAACCCGCCGCTCGTTTGCGCCTTGGCGTGGTCACATGAGGGAGGTGGGGTGATGGTGTCTCGGCGCTGCCGCGTTCTTGTCATCGAGGACAACGAGCAGGTCTCGGCGTTGCTCGATCAGGTCATCTCGCTCGAGGGCTATGTTGTCGAGGTGGTGCGGCCGCCGCTCGACGACACCGCGAGCCTCGTGCTCGACGACTACGACGTGGCGCTCATCGACTTGTCGCTTCCGCGGGGGCATGACAGCTTCGCCATCGCGCAGCGTGCTGCGGCAGCGGGCATCGGCGTCATCCTGATGTCCGGCAACCGCAACATGTACGAGGCGGCAGCGCAGTCGCCGTACCCGTTCCTGGAGAAGCCGTTCCGCATCGCGCGCCTGGTTGAGACCATCCACCAGGTGCTTCAGCACAGCGGCCGCGATTGCCAACGCCAAGCCGCCGGCTCGGCGTGAGCGGGTACCCAGACCGCCGGCGATCAGCCGAACATGAGGAACATGCAAGCGACGACGAAGGCCAGCAGGATCAGGCCGAACAGGCCGACCAGCTTGGCCGCCATCCAGTCGTTGCCGTCCATGCACGCGCCTCGGCGTCCAATCTAGCGTCGGATCGCGCGTCAGAGCGCCGTTAAATTGCCGCCGGTGTCAAGCGCGGCGCGCAGCTGGCGAGTCGGCCCGGTCGGCGTCAGCGCCGGCGCTTGCGCGCAACCTTGCGTCCAAGTTTCCGCTTGGCGCGGGTCAGGGTGGCGCGGATCTCGCCGCGCCGGGCATCGTCGTTCTGCACCACCGCCGTCATGACCGGATCATCCATCAACTCGTCGAGCGACGCGCCGACGCGCCCGGGCGTCCGCTCCGGCTTTGCCTCGGGCGCCAGGATGTGCACGGCCTCGGCAACGCGCGTCCAGATGATCGCCGAAGGATAATCCTGGATGGCCAGGCGGTCATGGGCGCGCTCGGTGGCGATGGCGAGCGAGTCGTTGCCATGCTTGTCGACCAGAAGCCGGGCGATGCGGCGAATGCGTGGGTCGCTCGGCATCGATCATGCACCTGCGGCCGCGTGGCGGCCGGCAAAGAGGACTGAGACCATTCTCCGGGAGTAAACGCCGGCGACCGGCATAACTCCCGCGGGTTGCATGAACTGCCGGCGGAGAGGAGAAAACGGGCGCCGGCCGCGGCCGCCCGGCAGGGGACGGCGAGTCATCCCGCCGAGCCCGCTGCCAGGCGATGCCGGGCCGGCCAGTCACCCATGATCGGCGGCGGCGAGGTGGGCGAAGATGCGCTTCATGGCATTGACCTGCGCGACATAGGCTGCGGCCTCGTGATCGCCGCAGCGCTGGCCCGGCGCCAGGCGGAAGCCGCGCCGCGCAAAGCCGTCGGCCGCGCCGGCGCCGCACAGATGGATGAGCGCCGCCAGGTCCTCTTTCTGCTGCGCCGATGCGCCGGCGATGCCGCGGCGCTCGATAATGTCGGCGACGCCGCGGTCGAGCGACACCGCGGTGAGCTCGACCGCGTGGCTCGGCACGACGCGCATATAGAGGGCGTTGAGCCAGCACGAGTGGACGTCGTACCAGGGCCCGTCCGCGACGACGTGGTGGTCATGGATGCAATAGCGCCGCGCCTCGGCGAAGGTGCCGTCGGTCATCTGATACATGCCGACGGCGCTCGACGCGGGCTCATAGATCTGGAACGGGTTCCATGAGAAGCGCCAGCGCCAATAGGTGCGCGCCACCGGATTGCCGGCGGCCTCGACCTGGGCCAGCGCGGCGAGCAGCTCAGGCGTGATCGTCGCGGTCGAGTTGGCGCGGAACAGCGGTCCGTATTGCCGCCACGTCTCGGCCGGCAGCTTGTTGAGGGCGCCGGCCACCGGGAAGAACATCTCGGTCGGCTTCCTCACGACGTGGTAGGCGAGATTGAGCGCGGCGAACATCACGAGCACGGTGAGGATGCTGGCCAGCGCCTGGAGCGGCGGCGGCACGGCGCGCCAGGCGCGCCACAGTGGGCGCGCCCGGCGCCGCCAGCGGCGCAAGGCCCGTCGCAGCGCCTGCCAGCGCCTGACGAGGCGGGTGCGGCGCGGTGCTCCTCGCCGGGCGCGTGGCGCGCTCAGCGCCAGACCGGCTTGCCGAGATCGAGCTGCGACGGTTGGGTGAAAGCGCCGGTGCCGGCGCCCACGGCTGCGCCGACAAAGGCGCCGACCCCGACGCCGACGCCGCCGAAGGCGAGGCCGACGAGGCCGCCGGTGCCGGCGCCGATGGCCGCGCCCGACGCGGCGCGATCGCCCTGCGTCGAGCCGCAGGCGGCAAGCGCCAGCGCCGTTGCGACGAGAACAGCCGATCTAACTGTCGCCATCACGTTCTCCGTTGCACCGCCGGGTCCCGACGCCCGGCGGCGCCACTGTCGTCCCGAACCGCGTGCCGGGTCAAGGCGCGGCGGTGTCGCCGCAAGCGCCCTGGCGCAGCGCCGGCCGTGCCGGCGTTCGCCAAATGGTTGATGCGCCGGGCGAAATCGCGCGGCAAAAGCATGTCGGGAAGCGCAACTTCCGCGCGGAACCGCCGCGCTGGAGCAAGCGTTTCTCTGGACGTTGGACAGGGCGCCTTTTGAGCCGCATGCAACGCTATCGCTCCATCAGTAATGCCGGAGACTCCGGCGGCCCGCCGCCCGTGGGGCGCCCATGAGCCATGCTGGCTTCGCTGCCGATCTCGGCGACATCGCTGGCCACGCCGACGCCAAGGCGCTGGTCACCGGTGGCGCCGGATTCATCGGCAGCCGCGTCTGCGACCTGCTACGCCAAGCCGGCTGGTCGGTGCATTCGGTAAGCCGGCGCGCCAGCGGGCCTGCCTCGGCGGAGCAGCACTGGCAGCTCGATCTCACCGATGCCGCGGCGACGCAGGAGCTGGTGAAAGAGCTGCGTCCCGACTACGTCTTCCACCTCGCCAGTCATGTCTGGGGCGCGCCCGACCTCAAGCATGTCATGCCGACGTTCCACAACAATCTGCACACCACGGTCAATCTGCTGCACGCGCTGGCGGGAACGGAGTGCCGCAAATTCATCATCACCGGCTCGCTCGTCGAGCCGGACGCGCGCGACGGCAACAGCATACCGGGCGCGCCCTATGCCGCGTCGAAATGGGCAGCCAGCGACTATGTCCGCATGTTCAACGCGCTCTATGGCGTTCCCGGGACGATCGCGCGGGTGTTCATGGTCTATGGACCGGCGCAGCAGGACCCGACCAAGCTCATTCCCTACACGATCGAGTCCGTGCGTCGCGGCGAAGCGCCGCGGATCAGCAGCGGCCGGCATCTGATCGATTGGGTGTATGTCGATGACGTCGCGATCGGCCTGGCGCGCATGGCGGTGATGCCCGCGACGGCGGGCCGGACAATCGATCTCGGCTCGGGCGCGCTCATCAGCACGGCCGATCTGGTGCGCAAGATCTGCGATTTGATGGGCGGCGAGGTGAGCCCCATCCTCGGCGCCATTCCCGACCGTCCGAGGGAGACGACGCGCAGGGCGCGCAGCGAGGAGACGCGGCGCGTGCTGGGCTGGGCGCCGTCCACGAAGCTCGGCGATGGCCTGCGCCGCACCATCGATTGGCATGTCACGCAGGCAAGCCGTGCCGAAGCCGAGGTGCTCGGCAGATAGTCCGACTGTCGACGCACGGGAACCGGGTGGGCAGTAAATGCGTTCATTACTGGCCGCAGACGAGGCTTCCCAAAAGACAAATTTCGCCGAACCCGGTCAGGAGATCCAGACGTGGGAATGATTGCAATATTGGGTACCGGAATGGCCGGCCTCGGCGCCGGGCATGCCTTGGAGAAGGCGGGCGTGCCCTTCGTCTGCTACGACAAGAATCCGTATTACGGCGGCCATACCTGGTCCTTCCGCTACGACGGCGGCTTCGTCTTCGACGAGGGCGGCCATATCTCCTTCACCAAGAACGAGCGCATCCGCAACCTGCTCGCCGGCAACATCGCAGGCAAACACGAGGAGCCGCAGCTCAAGATCGACAACTACTGGCACGGCCACCGCATCACCCATCCGGTCCAATGCAACATGCGGGGATTGCCGCCCAAGCTCATCGTCGACGTGATCCGCGATTTCGTCGCGGTGCACCAGACGCCGATGGTGGCGAAGCCCAATTACGCGCAATGGCTCCACCAGACCTACGGCAAGACCTTCGCCGAGACCTTTCCCATGGTCTATGGCAAGAAGTACCACACCGTCGCCATGGACCAGCTCACCACCGATTGGATCGGGCCGCGCATGTACCGGCCGAGCCTCGACGAGATCGTGCATGGCGCGGTCGCCGGCCAGCTCAAGCACGCGCATTACGTCGACACCTTCCGCTACCCCTCGCAGGGCGGCTTTCTCAGCTACCTCGAACCCTTCGCCCGGCGCTTCGAGCTCCGCCTCGGCCACCGCTTGACCGGGCTCGACGCCAAGCGGCGCCTTCTGCGCTTCGCCAACGGCAAGGAGGCGCCCTACGAGCGCCTGATCTCGTCGATGCCGCTGCCGGCGCTCATCCCGATCATCGACGGCGTGCCCAAGGACGTGCTCGAGGCATCGCGGAAGCTCGCCTTCACCACCGCGGTGCTGATCAATCTCGGCATCGACCGCGCCGACCTGTCGGATACCCACATCACCTATTTCTACGACGAGGACATCGTGTTCTCGCGCGTGAACCTGCCGCACATGTTCTCGCCCCACAACGCGCCTGAGGGCTGCGGCACCATCCAGGCCGAGGTCTATTTCTCCGACAAGTACAAGCCGCTCACCAACAAGCCGCAAGACTATATCGAGCCGGCGATCGCCGATTTGCGGCGCTGCGGCTTCATCCGCGA
>Ga0134126_10007695_pt1 | contig 13529 bp, 10 predicted proteins | sample KB31752_FD_96881 | JGI IMG/M metagenome (GOLD analysis project Ga0134126, IMG submission 96881) | Terrestrial soil microbial communities with excess Nitrogen fertilizer from Kellogg Biological Station, Michigan, USA - KB3-175-2 | ecosystem: Environmental > Terrestrial > Soil > Unclassified ...
CCAGTTGTCGATCTTGACGTCGTGCGGGCTGGGCTGACCGCGCCCGGTTTCCAGCAGGGATTTCAGGCTCATCAGGAAGATGGCCCACTTGGTGCTGCAGTGGTGCATGAACTCCGCGCGCTCCTTCCAGCCTTCATGGCTGAACAGCACGATGCAGTAGTCGCCGTCCTGGTGCAGGGCGAAACGCGCGGTGGTGCCGATCCATTCCGGCGGGCCGTCGATGAATTCCCACTGCACCCGCTCGTTCGGCTGCAGCTGCAGCAGCCTCATCTGCATGGCGCCGATTTCCTGGCCGTTGGCGGTGAAGCGGGCGGTGACGGTGCCGCCGGGGTGGCGGTCGCCGGTGGTGTCCTCGGCCCACCAGGCGGCGATGCCTTCGGGGGTGGCCAGGGCCTGGTAGACCTGGGCTGATGGGGCGTTGATGCCGACTCTGTGAGCGATATCCACCATGACTGCGGCTCCACGGTGGGCGGCGGGTGCCGTCCGTGGGGTCACAATAGGCAGGTAAATGCCTGCATGTCAACTATGTGGGCGTGGATTTTCAACCGGGGTAGTGCCGGCCGCTGGCCGGCAACCTGGGAGTGTTGGGTGATTGCAGCTGCCGGCCAGCGGCCGGCACTACCGGTCGATGCAGCGGCGTGAATTGTCGGCCTGGGTGGTGCCGGCCGCTGGCCGGCAGCCTGGTGGAGTGGGTGATTGCAGTTGCCGGCCAGCGGCCGGCACTACCGGTCAATGACGCGGCGTGGATTGTCGGTTGGGGTAGTGCCGGTCGTTGGCCGGCAGCCTGGGCGGGGTTGGGTGATTGCAGTTGCCGGCCAGCGGCCGGCACTACCGGTCAATGACGCGGCGTGGATTGTCGGTTGGGGTAGTGCCGGCCGTTGGCCGGCAGCCTGGTGGAGTTGGGGGACTGCAGCTGCCGGCCAGCGGCCGGCACTACCGGGATGCCGCGTGCGATTGGCGGCGTCTCAGTTCTCTGCGTCCTGTAGTGCTGCATGCAGTTTGTCGGTGATCTGCTGCAGCGCGGCCAGGTCATCGGCTGAGAGGTGGTCGAGGAAATTCCGGCGCACGCTGGCGACGTGTACCGGCCGCGCTGCGCTCAGCTGGGTGCGGCCTTCTGCAGTCATGCGGATCACCACCACGTTGTCACTGTCGGTGTCACGCTCGATCAGGCCACGGCTGGCCATGCGGGTGAGTTGGTGCGAGAGCCGGGTCTTGTCCCATTCCAGGTAGTCCTGCAGGTCGCGCTGGCGGCGGCAGCGGTCCTTGGCCTTGCTCAGTTCCATCAGCACGACAAAGTCGGCACTGGAAAGTCCGGTGCTGCGGGTGATGTCGTGGACGATGCGGCCGGAGGTGATCTCGGCCATGCGCCGGAAGCCGCGCCAAGCGGCCCACTCGTCAGGGGTGATGGTGGGTGGGGTCATGCGCTTACGTTGCCTGGGGTTGGTTGACGTGTCAACTCGAACGTTCTACGGTTGATGTGTCAACCACTCTGCAGACCGTCTCATGACGCACTCTCCACGTATTGCCATCATCGGCGCGGGCCCTGCCGGCCTGACGGCCGCGCTCATCCTGCATCGCGGCGGCCATCGGGTGAGCGTGTACGAGGGCGAGTCGTCCAAGCAGCAGCGCACCCAGGGCGGCACGCTGGACCTGCACGAGGATTCCGGCCAGGTGGCGTTGCAGCGCGCCGGTCTGCTGGAGGCGTTCCGGGCGGTGGCGCGCCATGAAGGCCAGGAGGCGCGGATGGGTGATCCGTGGTCCGGGGCGATTACCGCAGGTGGGTTCGGGCCGGAGGGAAGCATGGACAAGCCGGAGATCGACCGTGGCGACCTGCGCCAGCTGCTGCTGGATGCGTTGCCGGCCGACGCGGTGCAGTGGGGCCATTGCTTGAGCGAGATGGAACCTGCAGATGCCGGCCGCCACAGCCTGCGCTTCGCCAATGGCGTGCAGGCCGAGGCGGACATCGTGATCGGTGCCGATGGTGCGTGGTCGAGGGTGCGCGCTGCCTTGAGTGCGTGCCAGCCGATGTCGACTGGTATTACCTTCTTTGAAGGATGGATCGCGCAGCCTGCGGCGGATATCGCGGGCATGGTGGGGCAGGGCAGCCTGTTCTGCTTTGGCGGCGAGGAGGCGCTGTTCGTGCAGCGCAACAGCGGCGATCGACTCTGCGTGTATGCGGCGCTGAAGCGGCCCTCTGATTGGCTTGATGCGCAGATCGCGCAGCACGGCATGCGCGCGCTGGTGACCGGAAGCTACACCGGCTGGGCACCGAACCTGCGGCGGCTGCTGGAGGCGTGCACCGACTTCGTGCGGCGGCCGATCTACAGCCTGCCGCCGGATTTCCGTTGGACACCGCGCAACGGCGTGACGCTGATCGGCGATGCTGCCCATCTGATGCCGCCGGTGGGCGTGGGCGTGAACCTGGCGATGCTGGACGCGTCGGACGTGGCGATGGCGTTGTGTGCGCAGCCGGATGCAGTGAGTGCCATTCGCCACGCCGAATCCATTGTGTGTGAGCGCGCCAGCGCGCTGATGCCGGACGCCATCGACGGGTTCCAGCGCTGGTTCACTACCGAGGCGACGGCTGACGGCGGTTGAGGCCGCTGGAAACGCGGGCACAGCAAGCACCTGCGTCACTGCGTCGCAGCCTTTCTGCAGGATGCGGTACATCGGTTCGGCGCTAGAGTGGGGGCTACCCCATCCAGGAAGGAGACGCGCATGTACTACAGCAGTGGCAACTACGAGGCCTTCGCGCGCCCGCGCAAGCCGGCGGGCGTGGACAACAAGACGGCCTGGTTCGTGGGTTCGGGCCTGGCCTCGCTGGCCGGTGCGGCGTTCCTGGTGCGCGATGGGCGCATGCCCGGCGAGCGCATCACCATCCTGGAACAGCAGCAGATTGCCGGCGGCGCGCTGGATGGCCTGAAGGTGCCGGAGAAGGGTTTCGTGATCCGTGGTGGCCGCGAGATGGAAGACCACTTCGAGTGCCTGTGGGATCTGTTCCGTTCGATTCCGTCGTTGGAAATCGACGATGCCAGTGTGCTGGACGAGTTCTACTGGTTGAACAAGGACGACCCGAACTATTCGCTGCAGCGTGCCACGATCAATCGCGGCGAAGATGCACATACCGATGGCTTGTTCACCCTGAGCGAGCAGGCGCAGAAGGACGTGATCGCGCTGTTCCTGGACACCCGGCAGGAGATGGAGAACAAGCGCATCAACGAAGTGCTGGGCCGCGATTTCCTCGACAGCAATTTCTGGCTGTACTGGCGCACGATGTTCGCGTTCGAGGAATGGCACTCGGCGCTGGAGATGAAGCTGTACCTGCATCGTTTCATCCACCATATCGGCGGGCTGCCGGATTTCTCGGCGCTGAAGTTCACCAAGTACAACCAGTACGAATCGCTGGTGCTGCCGCTGGTGAAGTGGCTGCAGGAGCGCGGCGTGCGGTTCCAGTACGGCACTGAAGTGACCGATGTGGACTTCGCGCTGCATGAGGGCCGCAAGCAGGCCACCCGCATCCACTGGACGCGGGACGGCCAGGCCGGTGGCGTGGACCTGGGCGCGGACGAACTGGTGTTCATGACGATCGGCTCGCTGACCGAGAATTCCGACAACGGCGACCATTACACCGCCGCACGCTTGAATGAAGGCCCTGCACCGGCGTGGGACCTGTGGCGACGCATCGCGGCCAAGGATGCGGCGTTCGGGCGCCCGGATGTATTCGGTGCGCATATACCGGAAACCAAGTGGGAATCGGCGACGGTAACCACGTTGGACGCGCGCATTCCGGCGTACATCGAGAAGATTGCCAAGCGCGATCCGTTCAGCGGCAAGGTGGTGACCGGCGGCATCGTGAGCGTGCGCGACTCGCGCTGGCTGATGAGCTGGACGGTGAACCGCCAGCCGCACTTCAAGAACCAGCCGAAGGACCAGATCGTGGTGTGGGTGTATTCGCTGTTCGTGGATACGCCGGGCGATTACGTGAACAAGCCGATGCAGGACTGCACCGGCGAGGAGATCACCCGCGAGTGGCTGTACCACCTGGGTGTGCCGGTGGAGGAGATCGACGAGTTGGCGGCGACCGGGGCGAAGACGGTGCCGGTGATGATGCCGTACATCACCGCGTTCTTCATGCCGCGCCAGGCCGGTGACCGCCCGGACGTGGTGCCGGAGGGCGCGGTGAATTTTGCCTTCATCGGCCAGTTTGCCGAATCGAAGCAGCGCGACTGCATCTTCACCACCGAGTATTCGGTGCGCACGCCGATGGAAGCGGTGTACACGCTGCTGGGCATCGAGCGCGGCGTGCCGGAGGTGTTCAATTCCACCTACGACGTGCGCACGCTGCTGGCAGCGACCGGGCGTCTTCGCGATGGCAAGGAACTGGACATCCCGGGGCCGGCGTTCCTGCGCAACCTGCTGATGAACAAGCTGGACAAGACCCAGATTGGTGGGCTGCTGCGCGAGTTCGGGCTGGTGCAGGACGACTGAGCGAGCGGGGCGTAGGTAGCGCCGGGTCATGCCCGGCGTCTCGCGCTGCAGTGGCCGCTTCGCTCGCCGGGCATGGCCCGGCGCTACCGCAACGCCGCGTTGTCGGTGGAGCGGCTGAGGTTCTCCCAGGCATTGATGCGTTCTGTCATGGCAGCCAGCTTGCCGCGTACCAGGTGCAGGGCGTCGCTGCCCAACAGCAGATGCGTGGGTGGGTTGGGGGTGTCGATCACCTGCAGCATGGCTTGCGCGGCCTTGATCGGGTCGCCCAGCTGATGGCCGCTCTTTTCTTCGCGTGCGCTGCGGATCGGGTCGAACAGCGCGTCGTAGTCGCCGATGCTGCGCGAGGCCCGCACCATCGAACGGCCGGCCCAATCGGTGCGGAACGAGCCCGGTGCGATCGCGGTCACGTGGATGCCGAACGGCGCCACTTCCTTGCCCAGCGCCTCGCTGATGCCTTCCAGCGCAAACTTGCTGCCGCAGTACCAGGCGATGCCCGGCAAGGTGATGAAGCCGCCCATGGAGGTGATGTTGAGGATGTGGCCGCGGCGGCGCGCGCGCATGTGCGGCAGCACGGCCTTGATCAGCGCGGCGGGACCGAACACGTTCACTTCGAACTGATGGCGCAGTTCGTCCAGCGTGGATTCTTCGAGGATGCCTTCGTGGCCGTAGCCGGCGTTGTTGACCAGCACGTCGATGGCGCCGATGTCGGCTTCGACAGTGGCCACCAGTGCATCGATGGCCGCAGCGTCGGTGACATCCAGCAGGCGGCCGAAGGCGCGACCGGGGGCGAGGGCCGCAAATTGCTGGCGGGCCGATTCGCTGCGCACGGTGCCGACCACGCGATGGCCGGCCAACAGGGCCTGCTGGGCCAGGGCGCGGCCGAAGCCGCTGCTGACGCCGGTGATGAGGAGGAGGCGGGATGCGGTCATGGCTGAGGACTCGTGGCTGGGAAGTTGCACGTTAGTGATTGAGTGCGCGGTCGCCCAGGCCTAAGCTTCGGGCTTTCTTGCCTATTCCTCTGGGGCACCTGATGAGATCGGCTGACGATCCGCTGCAACATCCGGCACAGGAACGCATGGTCGGCCTGCTGCAGGCGCTGGCCGTGGACGAGGGCTACACGCTGACGGCAGTGCCCGGCGTGCGGCTGCTGCGCTCGAACCGGCCACTGGCACGCACGCCGGTGCTGTACGACCCCGGCATCGTGATCGTCTGCCAGGGCGTCAAGCGCGGCTATCTGGGCGGGCAGGTCTACCAGTACGACGCGCAGCACTACTTGGCGGTGTCGGTGCCGGTGCCCTTCACCATGGAAACCGAGGCCACGGCCGAGGCGCCGCTGCTGGCGATCTACCTGCATCTGGATCTGCAGCTGGCCGCAGATCTGCTGATAGAACTGGGCGAGCGCACTGCCAGCACCGAAGCGGCGGCAAGAAGCATGATGTCCAGCCCGATGCAGCCTGCGATGCAGGCCACGGTGCTGCGATTGCTGGAAGCGCTGGCCGATCCCTTGGAGGCCGACGTGCTGGGGCCCTCGCTGGTGCGCGAGCTGTATTTCCGGGTGCTGAGCGGCGCACAGGGTGGGGCGCTGCGCGAGGCGCTGGCGATGCGCGGGCGCTTCGGCCGCATCGGCAAGGTGCTGCGGCATATCCACGCGGCCTATTCGACGGCGCTGGATGTGGATGCGCTGGCAGCGCAGGCGGAGATGAGCGTGGCCACGTTCCATGATCACTTCCGCAGCATTACCGGTACCTCGCCGATGCAGTACGTGAAGTCGACGCGGCTGCACCAGGCGCGGCTGCTGATGCTGCGGCAGGGCATGACGGCCGAGGCGGCATCATTGGCGGTGGGGTACGCCAGCCCGTCGCAGTTCAATCGGGAGTTCAAGCGCTTGTTCGGGTTGCCGCCGGCGGCCGAGGTGGCGCGCATGCGGCGAAGTTTTGCGGTGCCGCCGGCGCCGGCCGATGCGCTGTATGTGTCTTCGCATTGACCGCTGGGCTCGCCGGGCATGGCCCGGCGCTACCAGGGACGCCCGTGTCAGGTAGCGCCGGGCCATGCCCGGCGAACGAGTCGGTTGACAGGGCGTCTACCTACTAGTAGGTTTGTACCCATGAAAGAGTCACTGTCCCCCAAGGCCCACGAGATCCTGGCCCACGCCCGTTCGCTGCTGGAAGCCGGTGGCTACAACGGTTTCAGCTATGCCGACGTGTCCGCGCGGGTGAACATCAGCAAGGCCAGCATCCACCACCATTTCCCCAGCAAGGCGGATCTGGTGCGGACGGTGGTGGAGCTGTACCGGGCAGAGGCACGGGAAGGCCTGGCGCTGCTGGACCGGCAGCTGGGCGATCCGTTGTTGGCGCTCAACGCCTACGTGGATTACTGGTCCAGCTGCATTGCCGGTGGCACCTCGTCGTTCTGCATCTGCGCGATGCTGGCGGCCGAAGCGCCGATGATCCCCGACGAGATTGCCGATGAAGTGCGCGGGCATTTCGAGGATCTGAGCGGCTGGCTGACGATCACGCTGGAAAAGGGTGCGGCGCAGGGGCAGCTGAGGCTGCAGGGCACGCCTGCCGATGAGGCCAAGGCGTTCATGGCCTCGGTGCACGGCGCGATGCTGGCCGCGCGTGGGTTTGGTGATGCGGCGACGTTCGCGGCGCTCGCACGGTTGTCGATTGCCCGGCTGGTGCCGGCGGTCTGAATGTTTCGACGAAGGCCTGCGTGGAGCGGGCCTTCTTTTTGCCCATGAAGCCTACCTACTAGTAGGTTCAGAACTCCAGCAGAGGTCGCCATGAGTCATCCGCTTTCTTCCTTGGGCATCGTGCACACCGCGATCAGCCTGGTTCCCATCATCGCTGGCCTGTACGGTTTCATCCGGTATCGGGCCATTGATCCGGCTACGCGCGCCGGCAAGCTCTATCTGCTGGGGTTGGTGCTGTCGGTGGTGACCTCGTTCACCGTCTCCAGCACCGGGGGCCTCAATCCCGGCCACGCGTTTGGTGTGGTGATTCTGCTGATTGCGTTCGGTGGGGTGTTGGCGGCTCGGTTGCGGTTCCTGGGACGGTTGGCGCCCTATCTGTCCACGTTCGCGCTGTCTTTCAGCTTCCTGCTGTCGCTGGTGCCAGGCGTGAATGAAACGCTGACACGCTTGCCGGTGGCGCACCCGATCGCGGCTGCGCCGTTGGCGCCGGTGATCCTGCAGACGTTGCTGGGGTGCGCGGTGGTGTTTGCGGTTGGGTTTGTGGCGCAGTGCTGGCGGATTCGCGCGCGGACACGACTCTGATGCGGTCGAACAGACGCTGCACCCATCGCGGCTACGCTCTACAATCCTGTCCAGGGAAGCTGCTTCTCCACGGATCAGGTGATGAGAAAGAGCGAACGACTACAGTTGGCCTTGGAATTGTTCGAAGGAATGCCGCCAGCGCAGGACGCAGCGGCTGCGATGAAGCAGCTTGGCGAAGCGCTTCGGAGTGTGGAGGTTGAGCACTCCGGGTTTGCTGACTATTCCATCCAGCGCGGGTATGCCAACGCGCAGCTCCATTTGTTTCCCTACTACGCGGAAAGTCCGTTCTGGCGGCATCACCCTGACGCGGAGCACACCCTGGTCTGCCAGTTGACGTCGCACTATGCGGTGTTCGGCAGCGAGGGCGGCGTCGCTATTTTCACGCGCGACAACTGCGTCGGGCGGGACTTGGTGTTCTGCAAGCCGAGGGGCATGCTCCCGGTCGGCACACGCGATGTACGTCTGTGGCCTGAATAACCGGGCGGCGCTCAGCAGCCCACCAGCCGGTCGGCGCTGAGGCCACTGCGGTGCTGGTTGCGGTATTCGATGGGGCTGGCGTCGACCATGCCGCGGAAGTGCCGGCGGAACGATTCCTGCGAGCCGAACCCCGCCTGTTCGGCCACCCATTGCAGCGGGCGGTCGGTGGTTTCCAGCAGTTCGCGTGCGTAGGCCACGCGTTCGCGGATGAGCCAGTCGATGGGCGACAGGCCGGTGGCTTCCAGGAACTGCCGCTGCAGGGTGCGCTGGCTGAGTGCGGCCTGTTCGGCGAGGCTGCCCAGCGAATGCGGCTCGCGCAGGTTGCGACGCATCCATTCCATCAGTTTCGCCAGCCGCGTGGGCTCGCCCAGCGGGATCGCGCGGCTGACCCGCTGGCTGCGTTCGGCATCGCGCCAGGGTGCCAGCACCAGCCGTTCGGCCACCAGATTGGCCACGCGCGCGCCGTAATCCTTGCGCACCATGTGCAGCATCATGTCCATGCCGGTGGCCGAGCCGGCCGAGGTGATGATGCTGCCGGCGTCCACGTACAGCACATCGTCGCGCACGTGGATGCGCGGGAACTCGCGCGCCAGCGTTTCGGTGAGGCGCCAGTGGGTGGTGGCTTGGCGACCATCGAGCAAACCGGCCCAGGCGAGCACGAATGCACCGGAGCAGATGGACGTGATGCGTGCGCCGCGCGCGTGGGCGCGGGTGAGGGCATCAAGCAACGCCTGCGGTGGGCGCTCGCTGGGTTCGCGCCAACCGGGAATGACGATGATGTCGGCGTCGTCGACGGCGCTCAGATCGTAGGGCAGCTGCACCTGCGCGCTGCCGAGCATGCGCAGTGCACCGGGTTCGCCAGCGCAGAGCTGGGTGCGGTACCAGGCCACGCCCAGTTCAGGGCGGATGGGTGCGAACAGGCCGACCGCGCAGCCGAATTCGAACAGGCCCTGGCCGTGGCAGGCCACGATGGCGACGGTGGGCGCGGTCGGATCGGCAGGCAGGGTGGGCATGGCTTGATGCTACCGATGAAGGCACGTGCCGCTGAGTGGCGCGCGGGCATGAGGTGATGCCCGCGGGGTATATGGAGACAGGGGTCAGATCCTTTCCGCAGGAAGGGCTCTGACCCTGCGGATTCGCGTGTATGGGGTCAGAGCCCTTTCCTTTGGAAAGGGATCCGACCCGGTGTGTGCAGGCTGCGTAAGGTCATTACCAGCGGTCATGTGGCTGGCGCGATGTGACGGTCACATGACGCGATATCCGCTGTTACGTGTTGGGCGTGGGCTCTTGAATGGAGGCGTGTCTCCGGCCCACCCCCACGAGCCCCCATGCCTGCTGCCCACATTCCTGCGCTGTCCACGCTCTCCCTTCTGATTGCGGCCGCCCTGGCCGCTGCCCCGGCGTATGCGGCTGAGGCCGATGCACCGTCGGCGACCACTGCCACCTCCGCCAACCTTGCCGCGTCCACGCTGGATGCGGTGGTGGTGACCGGTTCACGCACCAGCACGCGCACGGTGAAGAACAGCTCGACACCGATCGACGTGATCTCCGCCGAGGACCTGGCCGCGACCGGCCAGGCCAACCTGCTGGAAGCGCTGCAGCGCAGCCTGCCATCGCTGAGCCAGATCGGCGGTTACCAGAGCGACCAGGAAAGCCTGATCCGCGGTTACCAGCTGCGCAACCTGTCGCCGGGTTACACGCTGGTGCTGGTGAACGGCAAGCGCCGCAACGCCAGCGCGTATGTCAGTGGCGCCAACGGTGGCGGCTATCCCGGCCACGCCTGGGCCGATCTGGCGCTGATTCCGGTGTCGGCCATCGACCATGTGGAGGTGCTGCGCGACGGCGCTTCGGCCATCTATGGTTCGGACGCGATCACCGGAGTGATCAACGTGATCCTGAAATCGCAGGCGCACGGTGGCGATGTGTCGGTGGAGAGCGGGCAGAGCACCGATGGCGACGGCAGCCGCACCAGCGTGCGCGCCAACATCGGCCTGCCGTGGGGCGAGGACGGCTTCATCAACCTGTCCGGCGAGAGCACGCGCCAGCACCATGCGATCCGTACGCGGCGCTACATCGATGGATACCTGAGTTACCCCGCCGTGGATGGCAACGGCAACCTGGTGGCGCTGCGTCCAAACAACCGCTTGCCGGCTGGAGCGACGCCGAACCCGGCCGAGGCCGGGCGCGATGCTGAGGCAAACATCATCCTCAGCTCGCCGTCGTATGCGCTGAAGGCCTTCGCGGTGAACGTGGGCCATGGCCTGGGCGAGAACGCCCAGTTCTACGCCAATGCGACCGCCAGCGACCGCACCGCGCAGGCGATCCAGAACTTCCGCCTGCCGGCGACGATCTTCACCACCTACAAGGCGCCGGGCGTGCTGAGCGTGTTTCCCGATGGCTTCCTGCCGGTGCTGGAAACCAAGGAGAAGCAGTACACCGGCACGGCCGGGGTGAAGGGCCAGGTTGCGGGGTGGGACTACGACTTCAGCCTGACCGGCAACCGCAACACGGTGCGCACCTACACCCGCAATTCCGTGAACTACTCGCTGCCGTACCCGGGCTCGCCGACCGACTTCTATGACGGCAAGCTGGATTACCAGCAGGGCATCGCCAACCTTGATCTGCGTCGCGGCTTCGAGGTGGCGGCTTTCGCTTCGCCGCTGGAAGTGAGTGCCGGTGCCGAGTACCAGCACGAACAATACGAACGCGGGGCAGGGCAGTGGGAGTCGTACACCGGTTTTGGTGCGGCTGCCTTCGTCGGCTATTCCACCGCCGATGCGCTGAAGGCCAACCGCAACAGCAAGGCGGTGTACGCCGGTGCAGCGACCAACATCACGTCGCGCTGGTACCTGGACGCCGCCGCGCGCTGGGAAGACCACTCGGACTTCGGTACGGTGTCGACCGGTCGGTTGACCACGCGCTTCGACTTCACCGATGCGCTGGGCGTACGTGCCACGGTCAGCAATGGCTTCCACGCGCCGAGCCTGGGCGCGCAGTTCTACCAGGCCACCGGCAGCTGCCCGTGCGGTACCACGCTGGTGGCGCAGGTCGCTTCTCCGGCAGCAGTGGCGCTGGGCGCTACGCCACTGAAGCCGGAGAAGGCCACCAACTACAGCCTCGGCGTGACCTGGGACCCGAGCCCGGCATTCCATCTGGCGGTGGATGCGTACCAGATCGACATCCGTGGCCAGCTGGGTCAGTCCAGCCAGATCGGCTACAACGCGCAGGACCCGGCGCGGGTGACCGACAACAGTGGCACCGTGCTGACCGCCGCGCAGAAGAACACCATCGACGCGCTGCTGGGCACGGCCGGCATCAGCATCCTGCCCGGTGATGCGTTCTATGCCAGCTACTTCACCAACGTGGGCGACACCCGCACGCGCGGCGTGGAGCTGACCCTGGAGGCGAACCAGGAAACGCAGTGGGGCAAGCTGCGCTGGAGCTACGCGGCCAACGTGGGCCGCACCACCATCCAGAAGGTGAGCGCGATTCCGCAGGCGCTGCAGGGGCTGCCGAACATCAACCTGCTGACCAAGTCGAGCGAGTACGCGCTGCGCTTCCGCACGCCGTCGTACACGCAGGTGGCGGGGCTGGGTTGGCAGAACGGGCGCTGGCGTTCGAACGTGGACTTCACTTACTACGGCCCGATCAAGCGCCTGAACAACGGCGTGCAGTACAAGCAGCCGCCGGTGCTGGTGACCAACCTGTCCGGTGGCGTCGAGCTGGGTGCCGGTTGGAGCGCGGCGCTGGGCATCAACAACGTGTTCGACAAGCGCACCCGCAAGGTGCCTGCTTACGCACGCAGCGCCACCGATGTGGCCAGCATCGAGACCACCTGGGACAGCGGTGATGTGCTGAGCAACGTCGGGACGTTCTGGTACGGGCGCGTCAATTACCGGTTCTGAGGTTCATGTGAAACGTCGCCGGGCATGGCCCGGCGCTACCGAGGAGGGGTCATGTCTTCTGCATTGAAGGTGGTTGCATTGGTGGGGTCGCCGACCAGTTCGGCGACGTCGCGCACGTTGCTGCTGGTGCGGCATCTGCTGGAAGAACTGCGTGAGCGGATCAACATCAGCGTGGAGCTGGTCGAGCTGGCGCCGATCGCGCGCTCGCTGGGGCAGGCGCTGCAGCGCAGTGAAGTAGAGCCGCAGGTGGAGCGCGCGCTGGCCACGATTGAATCGGCGCAGCTGCTGGTGGCGGCCGCGCCGGTGTATCGCGGGTCGTATCCGGGCCTGTTCAAGCACCTGATCGACTTCATCGGGCTGGACGCGCTGGTGGATACGCCGGTGCTGCTGGCGGCTACCGGTGGCAGCGAGCGCCACGCGCTGGTGATCGATCATCAGCTGCGTCCACTCTTCAGCTTCCTGCAAGCGCATACGTTACCGATCGGGGTGTATGCCACGCCAGCCGACTTCGACGGCGACCGGATCAACAGCGCTGCACTGCAGGCACGCATCCAACTGGCGGCCGAGCGTGCGGCGGGACACGTGGCGCACGTGGCGGCGGCGCTGCCTGCGCCGCTGCGCAGGATCGCCTAGGACGTGGCGGTGCAGCTGCGGCACCTGGCGTTCCTCACGCCGGGAAGCTATCTGCCGGAACAACCGCGCGCAGGCCTGGACGCGACGTTGGCGCTGATCGCGTTTGCCGAACAGCTGGGCTATGACGGCGCGTGGGTGCGCCATCGGCACCTGGAACCGGGCATCAGCTCGGCAGCGGTGTTCCTGGCGGCGGCCAGCCAGCACACAACGCGCATCGAACTGGGCAGTGCGGTCATCCAGCGGGGCTACGAAACACCTTTCCGCCTGGCCGAGGATCTGTCATTGCTGGATGCGCTGGCCGGTGGCCGGCTGCAGGTAGGCGTCAGTACTGGCGCGCCGCCGCACGGGGAGCTGGTAGGGCCTTTGCTGTACGACAGCGACCCTGCGCGCATCGACTTTTCCCATGGCCGGGTGGCGCGGTTGCTGGAAGCGCTGCGTGGTGAGCCGTTGGGCGCCGCCGATGCCGAAGTCGGCAACGCCGCCACGCGCTATCGCCCGCGTCTGCAGCCACATGCGCCGGGGTTGGTGGACCGGGTCTGGTATGGCGCTGGCTCTCTGCAGTCGGCGCGTTCTGCGGGTGAGCAGGGGCTGCATCTGCTGCTGGGCAACGTCAACCGTGCCGAGCTGAGTGATGACTTCTTTGGCGCCCAGCTGCAGCACCTGCAGGCCTATCGTGCGGCATTGCCAGTGGGCAGTCTGCGCCGGGTGGCGGTGGGGCGGGTGCTGGTGCCCACCGAGGGTGTGGATGCGGC
>Ga0134126_10007696_pt1 | contig 13529 bp, 9 predicted proteins | sample KB31752_FD_96881 | JGI IMG/M metagenome (GOLD analysis project Ga0134126, IMG submission 96881) | Terrestrial soil microbial communities with excess Nitrogen fertilizer from Kellogg Biological Station, Michigan, USA - KB3-175-2 | ecosystem: Environmental > Terrestrial > Soil > Unclassified ...
ACATTATCAACGAAGCGTTGAGAATCGCTGGAAAAAAGATCATCGAGGAAAAGGCAAAAGCCTTACGCGAAACGCTCAAAGATCCGGTTCCATGAACGGATGGAGCGTCTGACGAAAGACAGATGGTTTGTGGTGAAGCTTAAGTGGCGCACCCATTAGGAGTTGAACCTAAAACCTTCTGATCCGTAGTCAGATGCTCTATCCAATTGAGCTATGGGTGCACCGAAAGGCTAGAAAACTTATGTGCCAAACGCGCGGTGTGCAAGTTATTTATGCCGCCGCGCGGCGTTCCCGTGCGCGCCTGGGAGCGCCGATCTCCAGATCGGCACGTCCCCAGGAAGAGCGGGTGAAGTGATGCTTAGGGAAGCATGTTTTCGGCAAAACAATTTCGACGTGCGTTTCCGGCATTCACTCCGTATGTTCCTGCGTTTAATTTTATGGCAACTTTGAAACCTTTTGCTGCTTTGCGTCCGAAACCGGAATCGGCCCGTAATATTTGTGAACTTCCTTATGATGTGATGTCCTCGGATGAGGCGCGGGAAATGGCCGCCGGCAATCCGCTCAGTTTCCTGCACGTCAGCAAGCCGGAAATCGACCTGCCCGCCGGCACGAATGTCTATGCGCCGGAAGTTTACGCCAAAGGCAAAGAAAATTTCGCGAAGCTCCTTTCAGAGGGTGCTCTCCGCCAGGACACCCAGCCGAACTTTTATTTGTACCGGCAAATTATGGGCAAACACGCGCAAATCGGTTTGGTGGCCGTTGCCAGTTGCCAGGAATATCTGGATGGCATCGTCAAAAAACACGAACTGACCCGCGTGGACAAGGAAGACGATCGCGTTCGCCACATTGAAACGCTCAACTCGCAAACCGGTCCGGTCTTCCTCACGTATCGCGCGCAGCCGGCGCTCGACGCATTCATCTCAAAAAAAATCACCGGACAGCCGGACGTGGATTTTACCGCGGCCGATGGCGTGCAACACACCTCCTGGGTCGTGAACGACCCCGCGCAAATTAAATTCATCGAAAACGAATTCGCGCGCATCCCCGCGCTTTACATCGCCGATGGCCATCATCGCAGCGCCGCCGCCGCGCGGGTTTTCCAGAGCCGCAAAGGCGCCGGATCGAGCGGTTATTTTCTCAGCGTCGTATTTCCGCACAACCAGATGCAAATCCTGCCGTACAACCGCGTGCTCAAGGATCTGAACGGCCTCTCGCCTCAACAATTGATGGAAAAGCTCGATGGAATTTTCGTCATCAAATCTCCCGGCGCGGCTACGCCCACGCGCAAACACGAACTCGGCCTTTATTTGCAGGGCCAATGGCACACACTGACTTTCCGCCCGCGTTTCGCCGCCACCACGGACCCGATCGAAAAACTGGATGTGACCCTCCTGCAGAAATACGTGCTGGACCCGATTTTTGGAATCAACGATCCCCGCACGAGCACGCGCATCAATTTCGTTGGGGGCATTCGCGGTTCCGCTGAATTGGAAAAACTAGTGAAGAGCGGCGCTTATGCCTGCGCGTTCTCCATGTTTCCGACCAGCATCGAGGATTTGATGACCATCGCGGACGCCGGAGGAATCATGCCGCCAAAGAGCACCTGGTTTGAGCCAAAACTCCGCGACGCCATGTTCTGCCACATGATTTGAAGTCCCCTGAGACCGCCGGGCTGTCCGTCGTAGGCTTTAGAGTGATCGCCAAAAATGAATTTCCGAAAAGGACCTGTAAGGATTAGCCGCGGCGTTCGGCGCTAATTCCGAATAACTGCAAGCGTGTAATTTCACCTCCCTCTCCGCCACGGAGTGGGGGAGAGGGCCGGGGTAAGGTGGTGCTCGGGGAACGGGGGCACAAAGTGTCTGCTTCCTGTCCGAAAAATGGTTTGTGGTAACTAGTATAGCGAAATCGGACGTCCCGCTGGCGAGTTTCACTTCTCCTCTTTTCGTTTCCCGGGACTGAAGCCGATCACGCGCGGCTGAAGAAGCCAATCGAGCTGCGCGCATTTTCCGCAGCTCAACACCTCAATATCCAGCCGGCACAACGCGCCTTTCTTGAAAACCATTGGCAAGCCCGGCCCCCCGGTGCACAGCAGGGAAATGAACCCGCTCAAATACGGCTCATGCCCGACCAGCGCGACGCTCTTTTGCGCCGGGCGAAGCATATTAATCTGGTGGACGAGTTCCTCCATGCTGCCCGACGGCGTGAGGTGCTCGCTGAAGCGCATGTTGTCCTGCAGTTTCAAACCGCGGGCCACGATTTCCGCCGTCTCCCGCGCGCGCGTCAGCGGGCTGCTCAGGATGGAATCGAACGAGATGTCGATCTCGCGCAACACGTGCGCAAGTTGTTTCGTCCGTTGGATGCCCTTTGTCGTCAGCGGCCGCTCATTTTCTTTGTAGCGTGGATCGCCGTGCTCGGCGGCTTCACCGTGGCGCAGGATATACAATTTCATTAAACCGCCCCCTCTGGCCTGGGCGCGAAAGACACGGCTTGTTCAGGTTCAAAATCCATGAGTTCGTTGATGCGTTCCATGAATAAATCTATCGCCCGGCGTTCCTGCCGCAATAGCTCGCCGCGCAAATTTTTGATGCACTCCGCTTTCAGCTCCCCATCTTTCACGTCCTTCGCCAGCCGCGCCAGCAGCACGGCCACGTCCTGGATGTCTCCCGCCGCCGATTGGAACTCCTTCATGCGCGTGATGCGCTCCGGGGTGAAATGCGGCAAAAACGGCTGCAGCAATTCCGCCGTGTAACGCAGCCGCTTGAACGCCACGCGCATCTTGTGAATGGTGGCCGGATTGTTCCGCTTGATGTGCCGCCGCAAAATGACCACGCGGCGAAATGCCCCGCCCAGCAGCATCCGCGCGAGGGCGGCGCCCCTTTCCCGCGGCGGATTTTTGGCGCACTTGCACAAATTCTTTTCAATGTCCCTCAAGCGCCGATTCAATTTGCCGCTCTTCATCGTTTGAATCTCATCGGAAAGTTCCGCAACCAGCCGCTTCTCGCATTTGCAAAGGCGCTTCTTTAATTCAGTCGCCTCTGGAAATTTCGCCCACATCGGCTTGAGCAAAACCAATTGCACGTGCGTGTCGCGCAAATCATCGAAACAATCAAGCCGCTTTTTGAATGTCTTCCGCAATTTCTTGAGCGAGCCCTCGAAATGGAGCGCTTCGAGCAAATCCAGCAGCGCCAGCATGCGGCGCGTTTCCGTGCGGAGATCGTGAACGGCTTTTTCTGAAAATTTTTTCTGGCAGCGCGCGAGCCGCTTGCGGTAGCAGCCCCTCGAGGTGCAAACGCTCTCGGCGAGGTGCATCGCGAGTTTGGGTGGAAAATTAGCGTTCACATTGCTGTTCCAGCATCACCGCCACTCCAAAAAGCAAGCTTAAGCCCCAACCACAAGGCAAGCTTAAAATGGCCGCTCCAATAATTTCACCGTCGGAAACTTCTTCTTCGCCCGATTCGTGCCCGGACCTTGCCCCGTGCCGGTCGCCAGCGCGATGAATTCAAACTGGCTCCGGCGCGGCTTGCTTCCCTTTGGCGCCGGATGATACCAGCCGTCGCTCGAAAGCATTTTCGCCTTGGCTGTGTCTGCCAGCGCCACGGCCAGAATTTCATTGATGATGCGTTCGCGCAGAACTCCGTCCTCGATCGGGAACACCACCTCGATCCGCCGAAACAAATTGCGCGGCAGCCAATCGGCGCTCCCCACAAACACCTGCGGTTGGCAGGCGTTTTCAAAATAATAAATCCGGCTGTGCTCCAGAAAACGGTCCACGATGCTCCGCACAGTGATATTTTCGCTCAACCCCTTCACGCCCGGACGCAGGCAGCAGATGCCGCGCACGATCAAATCAATCTTCACGCCCGCCTGCGATGCCCGGTAAAGCGCCTCGATGATTTGCGGCTCCGCGAGCGAATTGATCTTGGCGATGATGCGCGCCGGCAGGCCTTGTTTCGCATTTTCAGTTTCGCGATCGATCAATTTCAACATGCGCGTGTGCAATTCAAACGGCGCCACCAGCAATTTCCGCATCGGCTGGTACTGGCAAATTCCCGTCAGCAGATTAAAGAAATTCGTCGCGTCCTCGCCGAAATCCGGGCGGCACGTCAGCAAACCAATGTCCGTGTAAAGCCGCGCCGTCGATGGATTGTAATTGCCCGTGGCCAGATGCACGTAACGGCGGATGTGATGCCCCTCGCGCCGCACCGCCAGGCAGGCTTTCGCGTGGATTTTGTAGCCCACCAGACCGTAGACCACGTGCACGCCATTCTCTTCCAGCCGCCGCGCCCACTGAATATTGTTCGCCTCGTCAAACCGCGCGCGCAATTCCACCACCGCCGTCACCTGCTTCCCGTTGTTCACCGCGTTTTCCAGCGCGCCAATGATGCGCGGATCGCCGCCGGTGCGATACAGAGTCTGCTTGATGGCCAGCACATCGGGATCGGCCGCCGCCTGCTCCAGAAAATCCACCACGCTGTTGAAATTCTCGTACGGATGATGCAGCAGGATGTCCCGCTCGCGAATCGCCGCAAACACGTCCGTTTTGCCGCGCAATCCCGCCGCGACCGGCGCGACAAACGGCTTGTAGCGCAATTCCGGCGAATGGTCCCCTTGCGTCAACGTCATCAGCCGCGTCGGATTCAGCGGGCCGTCGATCAAATACAAATCCTCTTCCGTGAGCCGGAGCGTTTTCAGGAGCGCCTCACGCACAAACCTCGGGCAATCGTGCTCGATTTCCAGACGCACCGCGTCGCCTTTCCGCCGGTTGTGCAGTTCGTTTTCGACCGCTTTGAGCAGGTTCGCGGTTTCTTCCTCGTCAATGTAAAGCTCGCTGTTGCGCGTGACGCGAAATGGCCAGCAACCAACGATTTTCGTGCCCGGAAATAAATCCGCGAGGTTGTGGCTGATGAGCTGGCCGAGATAAACGTAATCCTGCCGCGCGTCCGTGCGCGGCAGTTGAATCATGCGCGGCAAAATGCGCGGGATCTGCACCACCGCCATGTGCTTGAGCATTTCCGGGCCGCGCGCCAGTTCCAGCCGCACGATGATGTTCAGCGATTTGTTCAGCAGTTGCGGAAACGGATGCGCCGGATCGATCGCCAGTGGCGTCAGCACCGGCCGAACCTGCGACCGATAATACTCCTGTATCCAATCAAAGTCCTCGCGACCGAGATCGCCGAGGTCGATGATGCGAATTCCATTTTTCGCAAGCGAAGGACAAATGTCCTCCCGCCAGCAGGTGTATTGATCATTCACCATGCGCCGCACGCGCGCCGCGACTGCCTTGAAAGTTTCCGTCGCCGTCAGCCCATCGATGCTGCGTTCCACGATATCGCTTTCAATCTGCTGCTTGAGGCCCGCCACGCGGACTTCAAAAAACTCATCCAGGTTGGAACTGACGATGCAAAAGAATTTGAGCCGCTCCAGCAGCGGGTTTTCCGCATCGCGCGCCTCATCGAGCACGCGCTGGTTGAACTCCAGCCAGCTCAACTCGCGATTGAGAAAATGTGGCGCTTTGGATGCGTTGGTGTTCACGAAAGAGCCCTAAACTACCCGCGAAATGTGCCCAAGGCAACTCCGCGGGAAAAGTGGTAGTTTCCAAATTTGGATGGTAGGGACGCCGCGCCGCGGCGTCACCGCCCGCGCAGTAGCGGGCGGAACGGCCGAACCCTTCGCATTAATCACGCTTACGTTGCGCGCCATCCCTGCCAAGTTAGGAGACTACCGGAAAAGTTGCGATCCGGTGACGCATTATCCACAGGACTTGTCCAAAACGCGGTCCAATCCCATGTAACCCGTTGCGAACATTGAGGTTCGTAAAATCAGGATTGTGGATAACTGGTGAATGGAGCGTCACGCTTTTTTAACTTGGGCCGTGCCGCCATGATTGCTCTAATCGGGGCATGTCGCCAACCCGCCGCGCCGTGATAGACGTCGGCACCAATTCCGTGAAACTGCTCGTGGCCGATATTCAAGGCCGCGATGTGCGCCCTGTCTGCGAGGAGAGCATCCAGACGCGTCTCGGCCAGGGCTTTTATGAAACGCGCCGGTTGCGGGCGGAGCCCATCGCCAAAACCGCCGAAGCCGTGCGCACTTTTGCTGAAAAAGCCCGCGAACTCAAAGCCGCTTCCCTCCGCGTCATCGCCACCAGCGCCGCCCGCGACGCAGTCAATCCGGAGGAATTAATTTCCGCCGTCGAAACCGCGGCCAAACTCAAACTGGAAATCATCTCGGGCGAACAGGAAGCCGAATGGGCTTTCCACGGCGTCACCACTGACCCTGCTCTCGCGACCCAGCCATTGTTGCTTCTGGACGTCGGCGGCGGCAGCACGGAATTCATTCTCGGCCAGGGTGAACATAAACATTTCCAGGAAAGTTTTCCGCTCGGCACCGTGCGCCTGATGGAAAAAGTGCCTCACGGCGATCCACCGCGCCGTGAGGAGCTGGCTGAGTGCCGGGACTGGCTGCGAAATTTTCTCGAAACGGAAGTGCACCCCAAACTTGCGCCGAACATGAACTGGGAAAATAAAGTCCATTCCGCGAAAACCGACTTGCGGCTCGTCGGCGCCGGCGGCACCGCCAGCATTCTCGCGCGCATGGAATTGCAAACCGGCGATTTTCACCGGGAAAGCATTGAAGCCGCGCGCCTGACCTGCGATCGCGTGCGCTGGCACGTCCGGCACTTGTGGTCCCTTCCGTCTGTTGATCGCGAGAAAATCGTCGGCCTGCCGCCCAAGCGCGCCGATGTGATTCTCACCGGTGCGGCAATTTATGAAGCCGTGATGGAGTGCTTCGGTTTTTCCGAACTCCGCGTCAGCACACGCGGCCTGCGTTTCGCGGCGGTCATGGAACAATAAGAAACCCGGCTCGCTCTCATCCTGTCATCCGCCATTCACAAAGTGTTTTCCACGCCTGAACGGGCGGCATGCTGGAAAGGTTTTTCCATTTTACGCCGGCGGAAATTGCGTTGTCCAACGGCAACGATTTCGGTATTGGTGACAACGTGACAGGTGAGCGGCCCGGGGATTGGCTGGTTCGCCTGGCTCAACCACTCCCGTATCCGGCAGCGAAAAATGAACGCGCGTTAATTCGAACGTAACGGGGTTGTCACTCTTTCGGCAAGGATTCGCCACTGGCAATCTTCACCTTGTCTGCACATCTATGAAGAAAACTCTATTGTTTATTGCGGCTCTTGTAACGGCGCTCGGTGCCCAGGCGCAGTTGGCGATTACTGAAGTGATGTCCGGCGAAAGTGATAAAAACCACCCCGATTGGTTTGAGCTGCACAATTACGGCGCCAATGATATTGATTTGACCGGTTATTCCTGGAACGACGACGCGCACGGCGGCTTCTCCGGCGCCGACAGCGCGCCGTTCAACGGTGTTACGATTCATTCAGGTGAATCGATTGCCGTGATGGAGCAAAAAGGTGTCACGGACGCTGCCGGCTTTCGCACGTGGTGGGGGCTCGCCGCCAGTTTTCAGGTGGTGGTGTTGAATGCCGCCGATCCCGGCCTGAGCGCCAGCCCGCTCGTCCCCGGCTTTAACCGCGCCGATTCCGTCCGTCTTTGGCGCACCAACCTGGCTGCTCTCGGCTCGAACACCAACGGTTTGGACCTGGATGAATGCCCGGAATACCTAGTGGCCCGCGCGGACCTTGGCGTGACGGTTGCCAGTTCCCTGCTGTTCGACCCGATTTCGGGCGCCTTCGATATTCTCAGCACCAACGCCGTCAACGGCGCTTTCGCCAGCGATAACGGCGAAGTCGCCTCACCCGGAATTGCGCCGGGCGCTTTGCCGGTCACCATGCATCAATTGCCGGCCGGCCAGACCGCCACGGTTGGCGATACCGTCATGTTCACCAACGGCGGGACAGCATTGCCGCCGCTCCAGTTTCAGTGGTTTTTCAACGGCACACCCATCAACAGCCAGACGCCCAACGTCTCAGTCCGGCACCACACCGCCGGCATCGACAACGCCGTCAGCAACGACATTTCAATCCTCGTCCTGTCGGATATCCAAAGGACCAACGCCGGAACTTACCAGGCGATCGCTTCGAACGGCCTCCAAAGCTTCACCAATTCGGCGATTCTGACCGTGAACGCCTCGCCAACCCCGCCTTCGATCGTATCCTACACGCCCGCGCTGACCCAGGGTTTCGACGCCTATCTCGGCCAGGCCGTGAATTTCAGCGTCACAGCCAGTGGATTCCCGGCGCCGGCGTACCAGTGGTCCAGGAATAACGCCCCGGTTGCTGACCAGACCAATGCCGATTTCACGCTCGCCCTGAGCGACACCAATCAAACCGGCGTTTACTCGGTCGAGGTTACGAATTCAGCGGGCGGCACGAACCTCTCGTTCACCATCAACGTCACTCCCAAACCCAATCTCGTCATCACCGAAGTCATGTCCGGCGAAAGTGCGAATACCAACAACGGCGATGTTTCCGGCCACAACGATTGGTTTGAACTCAGCAATCTCGGCGGTTTTCCGGTGAACCTGTACGGCTGCCGGATTGACGACAGCCACAACTCGCTTTCAGCCGCTCACATCGTCAACAGCCAGGTCATCATTCATCCGAGTGAATCCGTGGTCTTCGTTCAGAACATGACCCCGGACCAATTCCGCGCCTGGTGGGGAACCAGCCTCGCCTCCTCCGTCCAGATCATTGATTACGATGGAAGCGGCCAGGGCCTGAGCGGCAGTGGGGACGAAGTTCACCTCTGGAACGCCGTAGCGCAGGACGCGGATCAAATCGCCAGCGTCGCCTTCGGCCCCGGGACAAACGGAATTTCATTCGGCTTCACCCTCGATCCGAATTTTCTCGATCAGAGCGGATTTGACGGATTCACGCTCACAACCAACGGCATGAACGGCGCATTCGTCGCAGCGGTCGGCGGCGACATCGGCTCGCCCGGCGCACTCATCAACATGCCCCGGATCACCAGCTTCGCGCCCGTGCCCGGCGGCTTGTCGTTCTCCTGGTTCAGCCAGCCGAACTGGCATTACACAATCCAATACAAAACCAATCTGTTGGATTCCTCCTGGACCACGCTGAACCAGGTGGTGTCCGGCGATACGAACTCGATGAGCTACACCGACAGCGCCGCAAATGCGCAACGGTTCTATCGCGTGTTCCTGAACTTTCAAAACCAATAATGAACCCGCCCTTCGAGGCTCACATGCTTTGTAGTTCGCCCAGTTCCTTCTTGAACTGCGCATCGACCATGAACCTGCGAGCGCCGGGCGTTAACGTGCTGCCGGCATCCTGCCGGCAGATCCATCTAATAGTGAGTGGTTCATGCAAAGAAACCATCTGAATTCCGAGAGAACGCGATCGCACACCGAGCGTGGGGAGAGGGCCGGGGTGGTTCCAGTTTCTGCTTATGTCCAGATATAATTTCCACAAAGCAGGTTTCACGCTCATTGAACTGCTGGTGGTCATCGCCATCATCGCCATTCTCGCGGCGATGCTGCTGCCGGCGCTGGGCCAGTCCAAAATCAAGGCCCAGCGCATTACCTGCATGAACAAACTGCGCCAGTGGGGACTGGCGCAGACCATGTACAGCGGCGATAACAGCGACTTTATTCCCCGCGAAAGCGCGCACCAGAGCAGTTCGTTGAACAACTGGAATGAAGCCCATTTCCCAACCAGCGGCGATGTCTGGTACAACGCGCTGCCGTCGCTGATCCAGGAAAAAGGCGCCACCGATTACTTCCATGATCGCGCGGACTTTTACGACGCCAAAAGCCTGTTTCATTGCCCCACCGCGAAGTTCCCCCCAAACCCGGACACGGCCCTCGACATTTATTTTTCGTATTCCATGAATTCCAAGCTGGAACAAGGAAACGATTTAACGATCAAAGTCTCGACCGTCAAACAACCGTCGTCCACGGTGTTCTTTCTCGAAAACCTCCTCGACAGTGAACCCCTGGTGGATCCGCATCAGAAGACCACCGACCTCGGCCAGCCCAGCAGCGATGCCGGGCGTTTCGCCGCGCGCCACGCCGGAGCCGGCAACATCGCCTTCGTGGACGGCCATGCCGAAGGCTTCAAGGGCGCCGAAGTCGTCCAGACCCAACCCGGCCCCGGCGAAGGCGGCGACATTCTTCCCCAGACGCAGATCGTTTGGACACAGGATCCCAGCCAGACGCCTTGACCGCTTCCGCATGGTGGACGCCGCTGCCGGGCCGCCCCATATTCCGCAGTCAGCAGCGGAATTTGAAAAACGCTCCTTGCGGAATGATTCTGGCAATCACTCTGGTTGTGTTGCTGCCAGCACGCTGAACATTCTGCAGTTTGATTCAAAGAATTGAACCTATGAATGTTCCCTGTCAAACGTTATGCGTGAACGAACACGATTCCTTTCAGAAACTCTGTAAGCAAGTTCGCATCCGAGATCACGATGCGTGCTCTAGCCCTTGCAAAAATAGATTGAATAATTCCCAGGCCGTGATTAAATGCCCTCAAGGAGACAGAAAAAGGAACGAAAAGGCCAAAGGGAAATATGATAAAAGCAATAAGCGACGCCGCGGGATGCAGGGCCGCGTCGCCGAATGACATTGGGCAAGGGGTTATCAAGGCACGTTTTCACCAGATGCCCCTCACTTCACATCGTGCCTCTACACCGCCCAGCGTTTGAAGCGCCTCGTAAATTAAGCCAAATTAAGGTGAATTAAGGTGAATTAAGCCATACCCCTGGGTCTCCCCCCCGTCGCGCTCAGATCATTCGGACGCGAAGGTTAAGGCCCGAGGATGGTCGTCCCAAAAAACCATTTGACGCCGCGGCCAACCCTACCTACCGTTCGGTAAGTTCCTTGATGGCTATTCATGCTTTGAATTCGGAGACCCGCTCGGAGATTTTGCGGGCCGCGCTGAAACGGTTTGCCCACAGCGGTTATGCCGCCGCTTCCGTCCAGCAAATTGTTGATGAGGCGAAGGTTTCCAAACCGGCCCTGTATTATTATTTCCGGGACAAGGCCGGCTTGTTCCAGGCGCTGGTCGATGCGGCGCATGATGAACGGTTGCGCCTGATGCAGGCGGCGGTCGCCCGCGGCAGGGATTTGAAGACGCAGTTGATTGAAATCTTCACGGCGTCCTTCGATCATCTGGAGAAAAACCGCGAATTGATGCGCATCGCCTTTGCCACGGCTTTTGCCGCGCCGGGCGAAATGCCCGAAGGCCTGCACTGCTCGGAAAAGTGCGAGCGGAATTTTGAGTTTGTCCACTCCGTGATGAAAAAGGCGTTGAAAGCGGGCGAACTGGACAAACGGTTCGATAGCCGCGAGCTTGCGTACGGGTTTTACGGCCAGCTCAACGCTTATCTCGTGTCGCAATTGTTGATGCCGGATTGTCGCTTGAACCGCGATACCGCCCGGCGCGTTGTGGAATTGTTTTTGGCAGGCGCTGCCGCAAAGAAGCGGGGGAACCGATAGCCTCCCGGGAACTCTGATTAAAAGTTTATGAAATCGAAAATTGCTTTGTCCATCACCACCGTCCTGGTGGTTGTGGGCGTTTTGGCCGGAATCAAAATGCTGCAGTTCAAAGTTCTGGCAGCGACGCCATGGACCCAGCCGCCTGAGACCATTTCCTCCGCCGTCGCGCACGAGGAAAAATGGCAGGACTCATTTAACGCCGTCGGCTCCATCAGCGCCGTGCAGGGTGTGACTGTCACCCCTGAAATTGCCGGGACCATCAGCGAGATTGCCTTCGAATCCGGCGCGGTGGTCAAAAAAGGCGATTTGCTCGTGCGCTTCGATACCTCCACCGAGGAAGCCCAACTCAAAGCCGCCAACGCCCAGCTCGAATGGACCCGCGTCACCGCCGAGCGTACGAAAAAACTGCGCGCGGACAGCACGGTTTCGGCGTCGGAATATGACCAGGCCGAAGCCGCCTGGAAACAGGCCAAGGCCAACGCCGACGCCATCCAGGCCGTCATCGACAAAAAAACCATCCGCGCTCCCTTCAGCGGAAAACTCGGCATCCGCCAGGTCAACCTCGGCGAATACGTCGATGCCGGAAAACCGATTGTTTCCCTGCAATCGCTCGCGCCGGTTTACGCCGATTTCTCGCTTCCGCAACAGGATCTCTCGCAACTCAAAACCGGCATGACGGTGCGCGTCTCGCTCGACGCTTACACGAACAAACAATTTGAAGGCACGCTCACCGCCATCAACCCCGACCTCGATCAAACAACGCGCAGTGTGCGCCTGCAGGCCACGCTGGACAATCCGGAGCATCTGCTCCGTCCGGGAATGTTCACCCGCGTTGAAGTCGTCTTGCCCACCGAGGAAAAAGTGCTCGTGATTCCCGCGACTGCCATTCTCAGCGCGCCCTACGGTGATTCCGTCTACGTGATCGAGAAGGGCACGAACGCGCCGAACAGCCTCGTCGTGCGCCAGCAATTCGTTCAGACCGGCCGCGCGAAGGGTGATTTCATAGCCGTCGTCTCCGGCCTCAAAGCGGGCGAACACGTGGTCAGCGCCGGCTTGTTCAAACTCCGCAACGGCGCGGCGGTGACGGAAAACAATGACATCGCCCCGAAGCCGAGCTTGAAACCGAAGCCGTCCGATAGCTGAGGCATCCATGAAGTCTTTTACCGATCTTTTTATTAAACGCCCGGTGCTCGCCATCGTGGTGAACCTGGTGATTTTGATCGCCGGACTTCAGGCGATTCGCACCGTCAACGTCCGCCAATATCCCCGCAGCGAAAACGCCACCATCACGATCAAGACCGTCTACGTCGGCGCCAGCGCGGATCTCGTGCGCGGTTTCGTCACCACGCCGCTGGAACGCTCCATCGCCGCGGCGGACGGCATTGATTACATCGAATCCCAAAGCACACTCGGCCTTTCAACCATCACCGTCCATCTCAAGCTGAATTTCGAGGCCAACAAAGCGCTCGCGCAGATCAGCTCCAAGGTCGACCAGGTCCGCAATGATTTGCCGCCGGAAGCCGAAGTGCCCGCCCTCGACGTCGAATCCGCGGATACGCAATACGCGCTCGCCTATTTGAGCTTCACTTCGGACATCCTTCAGGCAAATCAAATCACCGATTACCTCGTGCGCGTGGTTCAGCCGCGGCTCACCGCCATTGAAGGCGTGCAGCGCGCGGACATCCTCGGCGGCCGCACCTTCGCGATGCGCATCTGGCTCAAGGCCGACCGAATGGCGGCGTTGAACATCAGCCCCGACCAAATCCGCCAGGCGCTCGCCAACAACAACTTTCTTTCCGCCGTGGGCCGCACCAAAGGCTCGCTCGTGCAGGTCAACCTCTCCGCCAACACCGACCTGCGCTCCGTGGATGACTTCAAGAACCTTGTCATTCGCCAAAGTGGCGATCAACTCGTCCGCCTGAGCGACGTCGCCGACGTCCAGCTCGGCGCCGAAGACTACGACAGCGAAGTCCGCTTCAGTGGTGAACGCGCGGTGTTCATGGGCATCTGGGTTCTGCCCAACGCCAATTCGCTCGACGTCATCAAACGCTGCCGGACGGAAATGGAGTCCATTCAGAAAGAACTCCCCAGCGGCC
>Ga0134126_10007697_pt1 | contig 13528 bp, 12 predicted proteins | sample KB31752_FD_96881 | JGI IMG/M metagenome (GOLD analysis project Ga0134126, IMG submission 96881) | Terrestrial soil microbial communities with excess Nitrogen fertilizer from Kellogg Biological Station, Michigan, USA - KB3-175-2 | ecosystem: Environmental > Terrestrial > Soil > Unclassified ...
GCGCTGTGCGCCAGCGGCACGAGCGATGTCGGCCTTGGGACCCGAGCCGACGACGCCAATCACTGTCGCCTCGAGGCGCCGGGCCCAGCGGGTCAGCAACTGGCCGAGACCACCGGCTGCGGCGTGGACCAGAACGGTCGTCCCGCGCTCGACAGGATAGATTCTCCGCAACAGCATGTAAGCGGTGATGCCTTTGAGGAAGGCCGAGGCAGCCTCCTCGTCCAACACCTCATCCGGCAGCTTCAGCGCTCGCCAGGCCGGGAGATTGCGTTCCGATGCATAGGCGCCGACCGGCGCACCCGCGTAGGCAACGCGATCACCGACAGCTAATCCCGTCACATCGGCGCCGAGGGCTGCCACCACGCCGACCGCCTCGACACCGAGGATCGCGGCCGGCGGCAGCGGGTAAAGGCCGGCGCGCTGATAGATGTCGATGAAATTGACGCCGATGGCGGTCTGGCGAAGCCGGACCTCGTCGGCGGTTGGCGGCGGCAGTTCTGCTCTCGATAGATCGAGCTGCTCCACGCCTCCTGGTGCATTCAGTCGCACAATCTCGGCCATAACCTCTTCCTCTCCGTTGACGCTCGCCGTAATCTGCGACGGCAGACCTTCGCGCGAAATTGCCCATCATCTCACAACGAATGTGAATTTTTGCTCATGCTGGACTGGACGAATTTGCAGCATTTTGTCGTGCTGGCCCGCGAAGGCACGCTTTCAGCGGCGGCACGGGCGCTTGGCGTCGACCATGCCACGGTCGCTCGTCGCATCGCCGCACTGGAGGCCGGCTGCGGCCTTAAACTCGTGGACCGCCGGGCGCGGCTGTATCATCTGACCAAGGACGGGCAGCGTGTCGCGGCGCTCGCTGCCCCCATGGAAGAAGCCGCCTTTGCGGTGGAGCGGGCAGCGCGCGCGGCCACACCGGGCATCGCGGGCGAGGTTTCGATCAGCGCACCGCCCTCGCTTGCGAGCATGCTGATCGCGCCGCGCCTAGTCGAGCTGCGCCGCCAGCATCCTAACATTCGCATCAAGCTAATCGGAGAGAAGCGCAGCGCCTCGCTCAACCGCCGCGAGGCCGATCTCGCGCTTCGCTTGTTCCGACCGACCGAGCCGGGGCTGGTCGCACGCAAAATTGGCTTTTTCGGCTTCGGCCTCTACGGCGCCCCGAGCTATATCAAGGAGACGCCGCCGCATGCGTTGGCCTTCATCGCCTACGACGCCAGCATGGAGAATGCGCCCCAACAGCGCTGGCTCAAGTCGATCGCGGGCGAACGCGAGATCGTGCTGCGCACCGGCGATTTGGAGAACCAAGCCGCTGCGGCCCGCGCGGGAGTGGGGCTGGCGGCGCTGCCGCATTTCATCGGTCAGGGCGATCCGCACCTCATGGGCTACGACGCAAAGGCCGGGCAGGTCGGACGCGACGTGTGCCTGGTCGTGCATCGCGACGTCCGCCGCGCGCCGGCCGTGCGCGCCGTGATGGAGTTCCTGGAACGCTGCCTCAAGCTGCCAAAATAGCCGCCCCAAAAATCCCCTGCGATCTTATTGTAGACCAGTCGAGGTCGCAGCTCCCACGGCACACTCAGAATGCTACCGACCGTTTGTCCGCTGGCTTTCAGTGCGCCATGGGCGGCCTTGCGCGAAGCGACCGCCGCTTCAGCGCCGGCCGGAGGCTACAAACAGTCTGCCCCGCCGCCATTGCTCGCGTCACCGCAATCGCGAGCGCTGGAGCGCCGCGCGCACTTACGTGAATTCTCACGTCGGCAAGCCGGCCAGCCTGCACATCGAGACGTTTGCGCGACATTCGTGGCGCGTCCGTAGGAATGGCGAAAACGCGAGCGGCGACGCAATGGCGAGAATTAAGTTCACGCGCTCCTTCTCCCGATATCGCGTGACGCCGTAGCGCCTCCACCCGGACCGCGTTCGCAAAGCTGCATCTGGCGGCTCTCGCATTGAACGCAATCGCCGGTTGGTGTCCCAACCTTGGGTCCACCATCGGCGTTTCCGATGGTTCTAGCGGAATCCTCCGTTTCCGTCCTTCGCCGACATCTGAGACAAGCGCTCGCACTGCAGGAACAAGGACGAGGACCATGAGCACGAATACCTAGATCATCGGCGGGAGCTCCGGAATGGGCTTGGCGCTGGCAAAGCGGTGCCTTGAAACCGGCGCCCGCGTCACGATCGTCGGACGCGACGAGGCAAGACTGGCCGGCGCACGGCAGGCGCTTGGAAATCCTGCAACGTTGCACGTCTTCGCGGCGGACATCACGCGGGAAGACCAAGTCGGCAATCTGTTCGCCAGCCTCACCCGCCTGGATCACATCGTCAGCACGGCCGCAGACATCGCGGGCGCGTACGAACTCTTGCCCTCGCTCGATTTGAGGGCCGCGCAACGGGTCGTCGAAAGCAAACTGTTCGTCCCGCTGCTGCTCGCCAAATACGGCGCCGAAACTGTCGTCCTCTGGCTCCATCACCTTCACCTCGGGTATCGCTGCCTATCGGCCAGCTCCCCGCGGTTCGGTGGTCGCTGCCGTCAACGCGGCGCTTGAAGGTCTTGTTCGAGCTTTGGCCGTGGAATTGGCTCCGATCCGGATCAATGCGGTTTCGCCGGGCTGGTCGATACTCCGATCTGGCACTTCGTCGCGGGCGACCGCAAGACGGAGATGCTTTGCGAAATGGCGGAGCGCTCGCCGGTCGGTCGAGTCGGCCAACAGAACGACATCGCCGACGCGATCTTGCACGGCCATCGTAGAGGTCGGCGGCTGGCACAAGCAACAATAGGCCGACGGCATATCCGAGCAAACTTAAGGTACTTGCCTCGCTCGACGCGCCCCCTGACCGAAAGTATCCCGAAGAGGTTGCTCGAGAGCCTGAGGTGCGCAGAGGCCAAGCACACAAACAGCAACGGTCGTCGCGAATATTGCAGTGGTGGCGCGAGGTGGAGCGGCTTCAGCAACAGACATGCCGCTGAACTAACGCCCGCCCCCTCCTGAAAACAGTCGCAGGATTTATCAAACACCTTCTCGATTATCGAGAGAATGGTCCGAAGCCTCGACTTACCCTTACTCCGCCCCATGGGGCACATCCGGTCGCGCTCTTCGTGGGCGGGACCACCGGATGGCCTTCGCGTGGATAGGCAGCTCGACGATCACTTCGAATTCGGCATCGAACGTGCAACGCGTCCGGCGACCGCGAGGTCATCATGGCGCGATGGGATATGCCAAATCGCAGCGTGCGCTCGCGGAATTCGATGAATTGCTCCGAATGGGCCCTGAGAGCACGGTAGCATCCGCACGGCTTTCCGCGGACTGCGCCGCGTCGGTGTCGAACGCGAATTGCGCGCGGTCGACCTGCGTCCAGACACCTCGGCCTCCGATTTGGGGCGGCCGATTCGCGCGCCTGTTTCGACATTCCGAGCGATAATGGGAACCATTCGAGCAGAGATGCTCTACAGTCGTGCGCTCGACTATGCTTCTGTTCTCGGCGTGATACCCCGTCATTGCGAATGCGGCAGCATCATCGTTCGGATGGAATCGCCTCGCGTAGATCTATGCGACGCGCGCGGAACCTCTGCTGCATGATCTACGTCAGGGCGCGATCTGTATCCATCAAGGCAATACTGCGATCGCGTGCCCGTGAAGATTCAATACCACCGCCTCTAACGAGAGGTTCGCGCGTGCCCAAGATCGGCATCCCGGACACAATCGACAGATCAACGTATACTTAGGGATGTCCAAAGGCGTCGGGCGACGGGACCGTGCGGCCGGTTTGCGAGCCGTACCGCCGCTAGGCTCTCCACCCGCCCGGGCAGACGCGGACCAGCGAGCGACTGCAAGCGGCCCTCCCGAAGGTCCGCCTCAAAGATGAAGTCCGGCAAATGCCCCCAGGCGAGGCCCTGTAGAATCAGTTCCCGCCTCGTAAGATGATCCGGTGCGGAACACTGATGCCCACCCTCGATGACAAAATGACTCTCTGAGTCTGTGTGGCCGGCAGAGTCCCTGACAATGCACTGCGTGTAGGAGCGCAGAGCGTCTGGAGTCGGTGGAACTCCCGAAGTGAACGCCAGAAATCCGGGCGCGACGACCGGGATCAAGACGACGTCACCAAGGGCCATCGTCTCCACCGCAACTTGGTCGCCTTCGAGCCGGTGCAGCATGATATCTGCCTCCCCGTCCAGCAGCCGCTCCATTGGCCCGCCGACAGCCTCGTAGCTGAGGTGAAGACGTGTCGCGGGCGCCTCGGAGCGAAAGAACGCGCCGAGTCGCCCAAGCATCGACGGCCGGACAGAGGTCGCCAAACGATGCGTAGAACCGGCTCCTCACCCGTTGCAAGCGCCGCACCCATCGCCCTCATCGATCGGCCAACGCTTGTAGTCGGCGGGCGCGACGACGCGGTCACGCTTGCCAGCCATCGCGAATTTATCGCCTCTGCGATTCTTGGTGCAGAGCTCCGCATTTTGCCGTGCATGCATATGCCTAACGTGGAGCGGCCGCACGAATTCATGCAAGCGATAACCACTTTCCTGAACGTCTGACGCTCCGTGCGGGGTCCTATTAGCCGGCGCGTTCAATCGAGCTGGCGGTCCGCATCTTGCGAAATCGATCCGAGATCGATATCGCCCGCGGTCGAAGATCTCCGCTTGATGTGATCTGGACGCCTGGCCGGAGATGGTACGCGCTGCCATAGGCGGACAGACCCGTGATCTTGCCTTGCAGTGTGCTTGGCGCCTTCTCGATCCATATTGTCGCCGGCGTCTTCTGAGCAGGGACGAGTTTCGTCCTTGCTGGAACGGGAGGTTTGGGCGGTGATCGAGTGATGCTCTTAGGCACCGAGGGACGGACGATCACCGCTTCACAATCCTGGCCGCAAACCGGGGCGGTTGTCCGTGTCGGGCCAGACGGTGCTTGTGATCGACGCCGATCAAACGCGGGAGGCCCCGGCTGCTTAGCTCGCGGCCAATTCAATTTGCGCGCCACTGCGCGATGCCACCAACTACATCACCAAGCTGCCCAAGCGCGAGCACGACGCGCCGGCACGGCGCGCTACCATCAAGGCGCTGATGCTGGTCGCAGAGCACGGCGGATGCTTGCCATTGCGCCGTGCCAGTGGTCCTGACGACGGGCGAAGAGCGCGACATTTGGATGCGCGCGCCGTGGGATGAGGCGAAAGCGTTGCAGCGGCCGTTATCGGATCATGCGTTCAGGATTGGGATGCGTGGGGCGGAAAAGAAGGATCGGGCTGCGGCACAAGAGGCATAAGAGATGTCGGACAGGAGGCGGCGGCCAAGTATCTCCGCGATCGATGGCCGCTAACTCATCGCCTTGCAGGTCGCCACAACCCGCTCGTCGGTAACCGAGGCTTAATAGCCATAGTAGCGCCGATAGGACAAACCACCATAGCCGTATCCGCCCGGCCCGTACCTGTTGTAACCGTATCCGCCGTAATAAGTTGGGTAGCCATATCCATAGTAGGCTGCTGGATAGCCGTATCCCACGTAGTAGCCCGGGTAGCCGTATCCGCCGTAATACCCATAGGCGCCAGCGAGGCCGAGGCCCACGCCTAGGCCTACCAAGCCTAAGGCGATACCGGGGGCACCCCAGCCGCCGCCTCGGAAGCCGAAGCCGCCGCGTGCGTCCGCAGGCGAAGGACCGACGGTCACCATAAAAAGGGCCGCAATCGCAGCCAACGCCGCCACTATCTTGCGAGGCATGTCCGTACTCCTTTGCATAAAAAAACGGACTAAACGTGCGACGAACCGTGTTGCTGCAGTGACGCAGCCGAACACCTATCGCAGGGAAGCCGCTGTCGTCAGCAGGGCGCTGAACTCGCTGGAGACGACCACGAGCCCGACTGTTGCCGCGATGGTGATTGCAAGGAAAACACGATCCATAAACCGCACAACGCCCTCAACCTATTTCGGATCCGCTGTGTTGCCGGTAAATTCCGGGTGACTACCTCCTGCGCTTCGGCCGCGCCTTCGCGGTAACCTTCCTCTTCGCTTTGACCGCACCCGATCGAAGGCCTGCTCAAAGGTCTCGGTCCGCTTCGCCGGCAGGCGGCTTATTAAATCAGGCATGAACACTTCGGCGATCTCCCGCAAAACAAAGGCTGGCACCGCACCTGCGCGACGCCGCGAACTACATCACCAAGCTGCCCGAGCGCGAGCACAACGCTCCGGCATGGCGCGCAGCGATCGAGGCGCTGATGCTGGTCGCCGAACACGGCGGCGACACCATGTTGCCGCGCATCGGGATCATCCGCGCCCTTTATTGGAGTAAGGGCGCGGCCCTTCATATTTGGCGGAAACAACACATGTCTTAATGCGCACACCAACGGGCATCGTAAATTCTCTACGGGGGCACTCTCGCGGACGTAGCCCCCTGACGACACCGCGCATGATGCCTCCTCCTTCGTGCGCGGCCCCAGCGGCCCGACCCCGCTGGGGCCGCGTCGTAGATTACCAATCGGAACCGCCCGGCTTCCGACCATGATCGCCGAACAGTTCGAGCGCCGAACGATGGCTGCAATGGAATTGGCGCTCGAGAGAGTTTGCGAGCGCTGGTCGCATGGCGCACACCATGAGGCTCGCAAGCGCGTCGCAAAGAACGTCATCCGACGTGCAAGGGCCGGGGACGCCGGTCTTGAAGCGCTAATCGAGGCTGGGGCACGCGTCAGCTCCCGGCGCGCCTCAAATCCGGCGAAGCGTTCAGGCACATCATCGAGAAATGGGACTGGCGGCTGGCACATCCGCGTGAATCTGCGTTTTAGTATTGTTCACTCGGTCCATCACTTCAGAAAAGATCAACGTTGACACGGTGGCTCTTTTTTGCGCGATGGAAAATGTTTCAAGACCTACCAAAGGCAATGGTATTGTACTGAGGACACCGTTATCTCGTCCTCCCGAAACTCAAGTAAAATATCGCCAGTAAAATTGGATCCCCTTTTGCCGTTCTCACATGGAAACAACACCTCGAAGCTCCGGTGGTTGAACTAGTGGCGTGGCGCAGGGGGAAGTTTTTCGGGGGGATGTTCACGGGGCGCCGCGCCACGTGTGATGACGGTGTTTACGACGCTGCCAATCGAGCGCGACGCGAAGACAACGGAGGTTACAATGCGCATGCTTGCTTCTATCGTCCTCGCTAGTGCGACGATCCTCTCGGTCGCCCCGGCTACGGCTCAACGCCACGACCCCCGTTTCCCGTTTTGTATCGAGCGGTTGAGATCTGGGCGCAGCAGCACCATCGACTGTCGCTTCACTTCAATGGACCAGTGCCGAATGACGGCCTCGGGGCTCCGAGCGAGGTGCTTTGCGAACCCATTTTGGCGAGGGTCGAGGGGTTCTCGAAGGCGTTGAGCTTGATCCCGACGAGCCCATCGAGCGCGAATGACGAACTGCCGGTGCCGGCTCTTCAGCGCCGCTTCGACAATCCACGCGGTCGGCCGAGTTGTAGCCGTCGCGCGTGATCAGACGGCACGCGATTCCCCTCGCGCTCTAGACGGAGGCGATAGCCGTCGTACTTCACTTCATGCAGCCAGACCGGGTGATCAGGGACGGCGGCCGCGCTGGTGGCAGGCAAAATCCGAAGGTGCTGGGCATCAGATTGTCGAGATCGCAAGGGTATCGAGACGTTGTAAGCGGCGTCATTGATCAGAACATCAAGGCGGCCGAAGGCCTAGGTTACCTCGCCGACCAGCCGACCACAGCCGCGCCGTCGGTTATGTCACAGGCGAAAGCTTGAGCGTTGATTTGATAACGCGACGTTAGTTCGCTAGCGACGCTTTCCGCTTGGTCGCGGCTGTTGTCCGCGAGCGGTCGGTCGATGAGCGCGGACTTCTTCTGAACGTCGGCCGGGGCTATCGCAATTATCGAAACCGATCGTCCGGCTCAATGTGCATCGCGTCGACGATGACCGATCGCCCGTTGCCAAGAATTTCGCGCTTCGCATGCGCACTTCGTGGAATATCTCGGACTGCGGGCCACCCACCTCGCCGTCCGGACTTCGTTCCCTCCTAATCTCGTCCGACGAGATAACGTCGACGCCTTGCGCGACGGACCAAGTGGATTTGCTGGCCCCGGAAGCACCGACTGTGAGTGTCATGCTCTGACCGCAGCGCGGCCAGTTCCAACCTGGAATGTCGGAATGGACGTCGCCGATCGTCGCTTCGTAGTGGTCGGAGAATCGCGCGATGTCGTCGGGTTCGATCACGTCGAAGTCCGTCACCTGGTTGCACGTGCGGCTCGTAGGGCCCAACAGATTGGCCTCGTTCGGCGACAGGAGATCTTTCGTGAACTCCAGCTTGGACATAAGGATCTCCAAAGCGCGCCCCCGGAGTTTTTCAGATCAACATCTGCTCCGGTCGCGATATTCCAGCAGCTCGGCCGCAGCGATCACCGGATCAGTCCGCTCTCAAGGGTACGACTGACCAAGATTGAACACGCTCACTTGTGACCCAGAGACGCAGATCAGCAAAGTCGGCATCGTTCAGCGCGCAGTTTTTCGGAGCGTCGACAGTTCGTGATCAGGATCACGGTATCGCCTTCGGGTGGGATCAGCGCGGCCACCGCGTTCGCCTCGGCAATCAGGACGCCGTAGACGATATCGCGGTCTCGGAACGACAAACGAAGCCTCAAGAGCCCGCATCAAAGCGATGTTCACGAGCGAAAAAATTGCGCGAAACAGCCACGCCAAACCGAAAAATCATATTCACAGTGCCGTCGCCGTACTAGCCACTTCATGGCTCTGCCTGCACGGTCTGGAGAAAGGTGAAGATGGTCCATATCGTGTCATCATCCAGCCGTCCCGTCCAGTTGGGCATACCCTTGTCAGGTCGGCCATGCATGACCGTGAAGTGGAACACGTTCGCCATGTTCTCGCCGTAGCGCCGCTTGAGCCGGCGCAGGTCTCGGGGCGGATCGGGGCTGAACGCATTCGGCCCGTGGCAATGCGCGCAATATTGGTTGAACAGACCGCGCCCCGCGGCCGCCCGGCTGGCGTCGCCCTCGTATGGGTTTTTGGCCGCGACTGCAGGATCGTCCGCGCGCGCATATCGCATCGCACCGGGCAGATCAAAGAAGAGGGCGAGCATACTCGCCCCCGCGAAGATCGCGACAGCGATCCTCGCGGGGAGTCCTTTGCCACTAGGTTTCCCTATGCTCACGACGGCGCAGTCGACCGGTTCAGTCTGGCAACGCGAAGACGAACAAAGCACCGCCCTCGGGGCTCGAGGCGAAGATCCGTTCGCCGGTATGCCCGAGGAAGCTTGGTGGCGTCTTGAGCCGGCCGGAGACGACGGCGACATACTGCTTGCCATCAAGCTCATAGGTGATCGCACCCTGGCTGATCCCAGACCCGCTGTTGAACTTCCACAGTTCCTTGCCGGTTTTGGCATCGAGCGCCTTGAACCAGCCCTGGATATTGCCGTGGAAGACGAGCCCTCCGGCTGTCGTCAGGGCGCCGCCCATGAAAGGCAACTCTTCTTTGCTTTCCCAGACTCGCTTCTGATTGATCGGGTCCCAGGCTACCAATTCGCTCATGAACCCACCTGGACCGGGCTTGTCGAGATTGAACTCCTCGCCGAGATAGAACGCGCCCTTCTTCTTTTCTTCCTTCCTGCCGATGAGATCCATGCAGAGATTGAAGGTCGGGATGTAGACCAGACCGGTCTGCGGGTTATAGGACATCGGCTCCCAGTTTTTGCCGCCGAACAGGTTCGGGCAGATGTCCTTTGCCCAAACGTCGAGCCGCGGCCGTTTTTCCGGATCTTCGACTGGCCGCCCGGTCTTGAAATCGATCTCTTTGGCCCAGTTGACCATGACGAAGGGCTGGGCCGATATCAGCGCTCCGGTTTTGCGATTGAGCAAGTAGAAAAAGCCGTTGCGGTCGGCCTTGAGCCCGACGGGCGTCTTCTGCCCGTTGATGTCGAGGTCGGCGAGCACGAATTCATTCACGCCGTCATAGTCCCAGGTGTCGTACGGCGTCGTCTGATAGTGCCAGACAATCTTGCCGGTATCGGCGTCAAGTGCCAGCGTACTGGCCGTGTAGAGGTTGGTGAACTTGCCGTAGTCGCTCGTATCCGAGCCGCGCGCCGAAGCTCCCCATGGTGAGGGGTTGCTGGCCCCGTAATAGACGAGATTAAGCTGCGGGTCGTAGGATCCGACGAGCCACGCGGCGCCACCACCATATTTCCACGAATCGTCCTTCCAGGTTTCTGCGGCAGGCTCGCCGGCAGCAGGGATCGTATAAGTACGCCACACCTGCTTGCCGCTATCCTGGTCGTAGGCCGTGATGGCGCCGCGAACGCCGTATTCCCCGCCGGCGTAACCGGTGATCACGATATTCTTAACAAGGATCGGCGGCGAGGTGATCGCGGCGCCCTCGTGGTAGTCGATGACCTGGGTCTTCCAAAGCTCCTTGCCTGTGTTTGCATCGAGCGCGACCAGGTAACCGTCGAGCCGCCCAAGAAACAGCTTGCCGCGCGCATAGGCGACGCCCCGGTTGTCGAGCCCGCAGCAAGTCGTCGGTTGGACGTCTGCGGGGATTTCAGGCGCATACTTCCATTTAGGCGTACCATCCTTCGCATTGAGCGCGTACACGTAACGGGGCCCTGCGGAAGTCGTGACGAACAGCGTATCCCCCACGACCAGAGGGGTCGATTCCTGGGCCTCCAGCGAACCAAGCTGAGCCACCCAGGCCACCTTCAGCTTGGCGACATTTTCCCTGTCGATTTGGGCGAGCGCGCTAAAGCGCGTATTCGCGCTGTCGCCGCCATAGATCGTCCACGATTTTCCGCTCTCGGCGGCAGCCCCTAAGGGGAGCGCCAACAGCGCCAGTAGCGAACCTGCAAGCATTCCGCTCAGTCGCGACATTGCGAAATCCTCCCTGTTTGCTTCTTCCTCCAGGGCACGACGCTTCGGCGTTTTTTGCGCATGCCCGGTGAGCGAACGGATCATAGTCCTTTGGGAGGCCACTAGGCAAAGATCACCCTGGGCTGATTGCCGCGATCGGCGGCGTGCTGCATCGCGGCGTCGACGACGTGGCCGCGGTCGCGCTGGGCGCGGACGTACAGCCGCAAGGTACCGATGCCGTAAAGGACTCCCACAAGGTTTGACGTCGAGCCCCCCACTACCATTGTCGAGTGAAATACTGTCGATGCCACTGCCGCCGGCAGTATCGGCATTGTGCAAACCACATATGTACATTTCCCAAGGCCTCGTACCGGACGATCCCTGAGTGTCGGGTATGATCCAGTCCAGTCTTTAGTCGTGGTAGCATCCCGCAGTCCGGTGAAGCCCCCTTCGCGCCGCAACCGGCAAGACCTACCTACGACCTGTTTGATCGCCGACACGTCTGCGGCAGTCGGTAACGAGAGGTCTTACAATGACCATCACGCTCAACCACACAATCGTCCCTGTCCGCGATAAGAGGGCAGCGGCGCAATTTTTTGCTCGCATTTTTGGTCTCCATGCCGATCCGAAAGTCGGCCATTTCGCTCCTGTACGTATCAACGACACGCTCACGTTCCTTTTCGACGACCACGAGGAGTTCGAGAGCCACCACTAAGCCTTCCACGTCGGCGATACCGAATTCGATGCTATCTTGGGCCGCATTCGCGAGGCGAAGCTGACCTATGGCAGCGCACCATGGAGCCTTGAAGACGGTAAGCCCAATGACTGGAACAGCGGCCGTGGCGTCTATTTTCGCGACCCTAACGGCCATGTGTTCGAACTCATGACCGTGCCGCAGTGAGCTTCAACTCTCCGCTGCAAAGATGCGCCCCAACGAGTAAGGCGGCGGCGCATTTCAGCGGTAGCCCACGGGCATGGAGCAACACCACGCCATCAGCACCGGCGCGCGCCATCAATCAGATGCGCATTGCCAACCCGATTCTGATGCTCGACGAGATCGAGAGGCAGGTACGTCGTCGCACAACGCTCGACTTTGGGACGCCCTATTGCCGTTACTGGAGCGCGAGACTGCAGTGAGATACCGGGACGTCTCGCACGATGCCGAGCTCAACCTATCCTTCATCTCATACATCGCCACCACAAACTCAATAGAGCCCCTACCCGCCCCCTTGAAGGACCGCTTCCGTATGGTCAAGGTGCCAGCGCCCCGGCTAAGTGACCTGCCGCTCCTTGCGGCCAACGTGTTGCAGAAGCTCGCCAGCGAGAACGGCGAACAGGGTTTCGTCTGCCCCTTGGCCTGTGACGAGCTCGAAGTAATGGCCCGCGCTTGGGAGAATGTCGGGTTTAGCATCCGCAAACTGAAGAAAATCCTCAAGGCTACCATCGAGGCGCGCAATGCTACCGCCGTGAGGCATTGAATTTCGCTCTCGCAAGGTTTTCCCGACCGTTACCTGGGACCCTGTTTCAAGGTGGATGAGCCACGATCGATCGAACTCGCACGAACGCCTCTGCTTGAAAAATGGCACGTGAACCTCGCGTCCGAACGCATCGAGACTCCATCCTTTATTCTGCTCAAGAACGCGATGTCGCGCACTGGTCGTGTCACCGCCCATCCGGAACGCATCTCAGAGAACTATCCCGTCCAAACTTCCAGGGATATTTCGGGTAAGCTAACGGCATGCGCCGCCGCAATGACCGAGCCGGCGCGCACGAGTGCGGCCGCTTTTTGAATATCGGGATGGAAATATCGATCGTCCTCCAGCCGTGGCACCTCCGAGCGCAGCAAAGCCCGAACCGCTTCTAACGGCTCGCCCGAGCGCAGCGGTGTGTGGAAATCGCACCCTTGCGCGGCAGCCAACAGCTCGATGCCGATCACGGCGGTCGCATTTTCGACCATTGGCAGAAGACGCCGGGCGCCATGAGCAGCCATCGATACGTGATCTTCCTGATTGGCCGACGTCGGAATTGAGTCGACTGATGCGGGATAGGCCCGTTGCTTGTTTTCCGATACGAGGGCCGCTGCCGTAACTTGTGCGATCATGAAACCGGAATTCAGCCCTGGTTTGGGCGTCAGGAACGCCGGCATGCCGGAGAATGCCGGATCGACGAGCATGGCAATACGACGTTCGGCCAACGAGCCGATCTCGCAAACAGCCAGGGCGATCATGTCGGCGGCAAACGCCACTGGCTCTGCATGAAAATTGCCACCCGAGAGTGCAGTGTCGTCTTCAGGAACTATCAACGGATTGTCGGAAACGCTGTTCGCCTCTATCCGAAGCGATGCAGCGGCCTGGCGAAGAATATCGAGGGCCGCCCCCATGACTTGCGGCTGGCAGCGCAGGCAGTAAGGATCCTGCACCCGCGCGTCTCCGATCCTGTGGGACTCGCGGATATCGCTTCTGGCCATCAACGCGCGCAACGCATCGGCCACTTCGATCTGTCCCTTATGTTTGCGCAGCGAGTGGATTCGCGGATCGAACGGCGTATCGGAACCGCGTGCAGCATCCGTCGACAGGGCACCCGTAACGATAGCCGATTTGAACAGGATCTCCGTTTCGAACAACCCGGCCAGCGCGCAGGCGGTTGAGAACTGGGTGCCGTTGAGCAAGGCCAGGCCTTCCTTGGGAC
>Ga0134126_10007698_pt1 | contig 13528 bp, 11 predicted proteins | sample KB31752_FD_96881 | JGI IMG/M metagenome (GOLD analysis project Ga0134126, IMG submission 96881) | Terrestrial soil microbial communities with excess Nitrogen fertilizer from Kellogg Biological Station, Michigan, USA - KB3-175-2 | ecosystem: Environmental > Terrestrial > Soil > Unclassified ...
AGCACGGTCTCGCCGGGCTGCGGCAACGCCTCGCAGCGGGCGACGAGGTCCATGTTCGCGCTGCCGACGACGAGGACCCGCGGGCGCCGCCCTGACTTCGACATGAGGCCAGTATGGCGCGCGGGCCCGGCTCTTGACCTTGGAGTGCGCTCCCAGGTTTACCGTCGAGACATGGGCACGACAGTGGCGCAAGAGGCGCGGCAACGGCAGGCACGCTGGACGGTCGCGGACGTGGCGCGGGAGGCCGGAATTTCGCCGGACACGGTTCGCTACTACGAGCGCGCCGGACTGTTGGCACCTGCGGGGCGCAGCGCGGCCGGGTACCGGCAGTTCGACGCCGGGTCGCTTGACCGACTCAGATTCATTCAGGGCGCACAGCGCTTGGGGCTGCGGCTGCGCGAGATCCGCGACCTGCTCTCGGTGCGCGACACGGGCGTTTGCCCGTGTGAGAGCGCTGAGACGCTGCTGCGCCGCCGGGTCGCCGAGATCGAGCGGGAGATCGCCAGGCTCACCACATTGCGTGGGGATCTTGAGCAGATGCTCGCGAGGCTGCCCGGCCCCGGCTGCCCGGATCCCGAGCCGGGCACCTGGTGTCCCGTCGTGCCCGAGTCGACCGAGGACGGCGAAGGAGGTGACTGCTCATGTTGACGAACCATGGACTGCTCGCGGCCTGCGATTGCTGCGATGACCCGGAGTGTGACTGCGATTGCAGCGGCGGCTGCTGCTAAGCGGCCGGATTTCGACGGGTCAGGGCGAGCGCTGCACAGTGTCACGGTGATCGCCGCGCGGGCGGCGGCGCCGGCTGAACCAGGCCGGTCTGGTACGCGATGACGACGAGTTGCGCGCGGTCGCGGGCGGCGAGCTTCATCATCGCGCGCTGAATATGGGTCCTGGCCGTCAGTGGGCTGACGAAGAGCTGTTCGGCAATCTCAGAGTTCGAATAGCCCTGCGCGGCCAGGGCCATCACCTCGCGCTCGCGGGCGGTCAGGTCGGCGAGGCGTTCCGGGGTGGTGTGCGCGCCGGGCCCTGGTGTGGCAAGGAAACGAGTGATCAGCGCACGGGTCGCCGTCGGCGACAGCAGCGCTTCGCCGGCGGCGACGGTGCGGATGCCCGCGAGCAGGTCCTGCGCGCCGACGTCCTTGCCGAGAAAGCCGCTGGCGCCGGCGCGCAACGCCGCTGCGACGTACTCGTCGATCTCGAAGGTGGTGAGAATCAGCACCCTGGTCGCGGCGAGATCCGGATCGGCGCAGATGGCGGTGGTGGCGGCCAGTCCGTCCGTGCCGGGCATGCGGATGTCCATAACCACGACGTCGGGGCGGTGCGCGCGGGCCTCGTCGATCGCCTGCGCGCCGTCCGCGGCCTCGCCGACGACCTGCATGTCGTCGGTGGAGTCGATCAGGATCCTGAAGGTGGCGCGCAGCAGCGCCTGATCGTCGGCGAGCAGGATGCGCAGGGTCACGGGCCGTCCTCTTCTGGTTCTGAGCTACCTCGGAGCTATAGCTGCAACGGCAGTTCGGCGGTGACTTCGAAGCCGCCTTCGGGCCTGCGCCCGGCTTGCAGCCGGCCGCCGATGGAGTTGGCGCGCTCCCGCATGCCGATCAGCCCGAAACCGCCGCCGGGCGTCTTCGCGGTGGCCGCGGTCGCGGTCGCGGCCACCGGGGCCGACCGGCTCGCGCCGTCCTCATCGTCGGTGACCGTGATGGTCAGCCGGTCGTTTCCATAGTCGAGCTGGACGTACGCGGTGTCGGTCGCGGCGTGCTTGGTGACGTTGGTCAGTGCCTCCTGCACGATCCGAAAGGCCGTCAAGTCCACTCCGGGAGAGAGCGCACGCGCCGTCCCCTCGGTGGTCACCACCACTTTGAGCCCGGCGGAGGCGAGCGAGGCGGTCAGATCGGGCAGCTGCGCGAGTCCGGGAGCGGGCTGAAGCGGGGCGTCGGGGTCGTCACTCTCGCGCAGCAGTCCGACCGTGGCTTTCAGCTCGCGCAGTGCCGCCGAGGTCGTGGTGGTCAGCTCGGCCAGGATCTCGCGCACCTGCTCGGGGCGGGTACGTGCAATGTGTGCGGCGGTGCCGGCCTGCGCGTTAGCGAGGGCGAGGTGATGGGCGACCACGTCGTGCAGCTCGCGGGCGATTCGCATGCGCTCCTCGGCGACGCGGTGCCGCGCCTCCTGTTCGCGGTTCTGCTCGGCGAACGCGGCGCGCGCCTGGACGGCTTCGAGATAGGCCCGCTTGGTGCGGGCCGTGGTGCCAAGCGCAAGTGGCAGCAGCAGGAAGGCGATCGGCATCACCACGGTTAACGCGAACGTCTCGCGGGGTCGGCCCAGCACCGCCGCGGCGGCCACCGCAGCCATGATCGGAAAGGCGGCCGAGTTGGCGTTCTTGCGTTCAGTGCGGTCGGCCAGCGTGAAAAGCGCGACCATGAGCGAGCCGAGAAGCAACGGCGAGAGAAGGAAACCGAGTCCGGATGCGGCGATCGCGCCCGCCGCGACGAGCGCGGTGACCAGGCCAGGTCGGGTGCGGCGCCAGCGCAGCGCGACGCAGCTCGCGGTGACGATCAACACTGCGGGCCACCACGGGCCGGTCGCCGGAGTACTCGGGGTGCCGAGCATGCTGCCCGGGAATGCGCAGCCGATCAGCAGCAACGCCAGGGCCGCGTCGAGGACGCGCGGATGCTCGCTCTGGTACCGCTGCCAGGTAGTGATCATGAGGGCGATTCCTGTCGGCTGTTGTGACCATAGTGCGGGATATCGGCGGAAGACACCGGCAGGGCCGCCGGTACTCGCCCGGACGGCCCTTCGGTGTGACGGTCAGACGGCCGCGGTTTGCGCGTCGCGATCGGACTCGTCGGCCTCAGCAGTCACCGCGGCGGTGACTTCGTGGCCGGCCCTCCGCTTGGCGAGCGACTCGCCTTCCACATCGACTCGGGGCAGCACCCGGTCCAGCCAGCGCGGCATCCACCAGGCCGCCTTGCCGAGCAGCGCCAGGGCCGCCGGGACCAGCGCCATGCGCACCACGAAGGCGTCGAACAGCACCGCCACCGCCATGCCGAACCCGATCATCTTGATCAGCGCGTTGTCGGCGCCGATGAACCCGGAGAACACCGCGGTCATGATCAGCGCGGCGGCCACCACGACCCGGGCGCTGGCCCGGAATCCGGAGACGATCGCCTGCCTCGGCTCGTTGCCGCGGACGTGCGCCTCGCGGATGCGAGTGGCGATGAAGACCTCGTAGTCCATGGCCAGGCCGAAGATGATGCCCACCATGAAAATCGGCATCAGGGTCATGATGGGCCCGGTCTGGTGCACGCCGAGCAGGTTCGCCAGCCAGCCCCACTGGAAGACCGCGACCACCGCGCCGAGCGCCGCGAGCACCGAGAGAATGAACCCGAAGGCCGCCTTGAGCGGAACCAGCACGGAGCGGAACACGAACAGCAGCAGCACGAACGCCAGCCCGACGACCACGGCCAGGTACAGCGGCAGCGCGTGCTGCACCTTCGCCGCCGAGTCGATGTCGAGCGCGGTCGCACCGGTCACGGCGTAAGTCGCGCCGCTCGCGGCGTCGATTTGCGCGCGCTCGCCGCGGATCGCGTGCACCAGATCAGTGGTCTTAGTATCGCTCGGGCCGGTCGAGGGGATCGCGGAGAACACGGCGGTGTCCCCGGCGGCGTTGAACCGCGGCGTGGCGACCGAAACGACGCCGGAGGTGGAGCCGATCGCGTGCGCGACGGAGGCGACCGCGGCCTTCGGGTCAGGGGTGCCCTTCGCGTCTACGACGATGGTCAACGGTCCGTTGAAGCCGGGGCCGAACGCCTTGGCGAGGTCGTCGTAGGCGCGGCGCTCGGTGTTCGAGGTCGGCAGGGTTCCGTTGTCCTGGCTGCCCAGGTGCAGTCCGGTAGCCGGCAGAGCGATCACGCCGAGGCCGAGGACCGTGAGCAGCAGCACCGGCACCGGCCGACGCAGTATCCACTTCGCCCAGCGAGCGCCGCCGTTGAGCGTCGCCGAAACACCAGCCGACCCAGCACCAGTTGCCGCAGCGCCGTTGGCCGCCGCGTCCACGGAACCATGGGCTGCGCCGCCGTGCCCGGCCTTCCTGCCCTTACGCGCCCGGCGAGAGAGCACCGCGTTCGGCCAGAAGCCCAGCAGCGCGGGCACCAGCGTCAGCGCGACCAGCACGGTGACCACCACGGTCGCGGCGGCCGCCAGGCCCATCTTGGTGAGCATTGGCACGCCCACGACCGACAGTCCGGCCAGGCCGATCACCACGGTCAGTCCGGCGAACAGCACCGAAGATCCGGCGGTGCCGACCGCGAGTGCGGCCGCTTCGCGTGGCTCGTGCCCGATCGCGCGCTCTTCCCGGTAGCGCGAGACGATGAAGACGGCGTAGTCGATCCCGACCGCCAGGCCCAGCATGGTGGCCAGCGCGGTGGTGGTCTGGGAGAGCCCGAAGGCCGTGCCGACGGCCAGGATTCCGGCGCTGCCGATGCCCACTGACAGCAGCGCGACGAGCAGCGGCAGTCCCGCGGCGGCCAGCGCGCCGAAGGTGACCAGCAGAATCAGCGCGGCGGCGACGATGCCGACCACCTCGCTGGCGCCGCCGGCTGAGGGCGTCTTGGTCAGCGCGGTGCCCCCGACCTCGACGGTCAGCCCGGCGCTCTTTCCCTGCGCGATGGCTTGCTGGAGCGCGTTCTTGCTCGCGTCGGTCAGGCCGTTGGCCGCGACCTTGTAGGTCACCGGGGCGTACGCCGTCGAGGCATCCTTGCTCACGGTGCCCGCTTGGAAGGGGCTCGTGGCGCTCGCGACCTGCGGTCCGGCGCCGACCTCGGCGAGGATCCGTTCGATCGCGGCCTTGTCCTCGGTCGCGGTGACCTTCTGCCCGCCGGGTGCGACGAACACCAGCTGCGCGGTCGCCGCGCCGCCGCCCGCTCCGGCGAACCGGGACTTCATCAGGTCCGCGGCCTGCTGCGATTCGGTGCCGGGCATGGCCAGTCCGCTGTCACTGCCCAGATGCGCCCGCGAGGCGCCTATGCCGACGGCGGCCAGCACGCCGATCCATAGCGCGACAACGAGCCAGCGCCAACGAAAGGCGCTCCTGCCCAGCCGATAAAGCATCGTAGCCATGTTGCGACTCCACCAAGTCCGAGGGTTGTGGGAACCCCCTCAGACTCGCGTCGCGGCGCTCTGGCGTCGTCGTGCGCGGGCAGACAATGCGGCGTACTCAAATCGCAGTAGCCGCGGCACGTACGCAGTACGCCCGCCGGCTTGCCAATATCACACCGGAACCTTTGCCGCAAGAGCCGATGCTTCGGCACTACCGAAAAACGCTACCGATTTTATTCGAACGTATGTTTGGAGTATTTCCCAGGTAGACTGAGAACGTTCCCGCGGCATGACAACAGGCTGATGCCAGAACTTGTGGTAGCGGATTAGATACGCCGTCTCCGATTATCCGGGTGCACGTTCGGTAATACACCCCTCATCCGACTCTAATGAGGGTCCTGTTGGCCGCAGCGACAAATGAGGGTAAATTATCCGAGCACTTAGCCCTGTGTGTCCTGTCATTCTCATAGAGTTGGCGGCATGTCTCGCTCCTTCCATCATCTCGCCCGGACGGTCCTCGCGTGACGGCGACTCAGGATACTCATGAGCCGGCGACCGGTGCCCGGGACATCGCAGGGGACAGACCTGCCTCAAGACACCGCGCGACCGGCGCGGCGTCGGGGCGCGGCCGGGCGGCGCTCGGCCGGCAGCTGACCGCTCTGGCCGTGGTGCCGCCGGCCTGCGCCGCGCTGCTCGGCGTCCTCGCCTTCGCAGTGCTCTTACACGCCTCGCACCGCTCGCAGCCGCTACAGGGCCGGACCCTGGCCGCCGTGCTGGTGCTCGGGTTCCTGCTGCTGGTGGTCGTGGTGGCGGGGTTCGCGTGGGCCGGGCGGGTGGCCAGGTCCGCGAACGCCACGGTCGAGATCGTCCGGGTGCCGGTGCCGGTCCCCGCGCCGCCGCAGCGCGCCGCCGTCGCCGCGCCGGCCGCGCCGATCGCCGCTCCGAACAGCGCGGCGCTCGCTGCCGCGCCGGTCAGCGCCGACAAGGGCGTGTTCGTGCACCTCTCGCACCGGCTGCAATCCCTGGTGCACCGGCAGATCCAGCTGCTCGACACGCTCGAGAACGACGTGGAAGAGCCCGATCTGCTCAAGGGCCTGTTCGGCGTCGACCACCTGGCCACCCGGATGCGCCGGCACGCCGAGAACCTCGCGGTGCTCGGCGGCGCGGTGCCGCGGCGGCAGTGGACCAAGCCGGTCTCGGTGATGGAGGTGCTGCGCTCGGCGGTCTCCGAGACGCTCGACTACGCGCGGGTGCAGGTGATCGCGCGCACCCCCGGCTCTCTCAACGGCTACGCGGTAGCTGACGTGATCCACCTGCTGGCCGAGCTGGTGGAGAACGCGACCACGTTCTCGGCGCCGGACACGAAGGTAGTGCTGCGGACCCAGGCGGTCACCGCGGGCCTGGTCATCGAGATCGACGACCGCGGTCTCGGCATGTCGCAGCCGGAGTACGACAGACTCAATTCGCTGCTTCGGGAGCCCGCGGAGATCAGCGTCAGGGAGCTGCTAGAAGGCGCGCGCATCGGCCTCTACGTGGTCGCCCAGCTGGCGCGCAGGCACCAGATCGCGGTGAAGCTTCAGACCAACATCACCGGCGGCACGCAAGCGCTGGTCGTGCTGCCGAAGACACTGCTGGCCCCAGATCCGCGTGAGATCTCCGCCGGGTCGTCAGCTCCCGCATCCGCTCCGCCGCCCACCCCGGCGCCGACGCCCGCTCCTGTAGCCCAGCCGAGCCCCGGTCAGTCCGTAGCACCGGCCCCGGTCCCCGTGCCCGCATCGGTCTCGTCCGCTGCGCAGGCACCCGTATCGCGGGTCGACGCGCCGTCTTCGGCCAATGCGGTGTCAGGGTTCGATGACGCTCCTCCGCCGGCCGGGCGGCCCGTATACGGCATCGAGGGCGCCTTGCCCGCGCCCCGGCGTCCATCGAACCCGTCAGCTGTGAATGCTCCGCCGCCCGTGGCGCCCGCGCCCTCAATGAACCCTGCGCCGCCCCAGTACGGACCGGCGGCCTCCGGCCCGCAAGGACCGCCTCAGCAGTCTGGCGTCGCCGGCTACCCGCCCCCCGGCTCCGCGGCCATGCCGCCCCCAGACCCCCGCTCCCGGCCGCCGCTGCCCAGGCGCCGGCCGCAGGAGCACCTTGCCGCGCCGCTGGCGCAGACCGCGTCCAATCCGGTTGACCGCGTCGGCGAAGGCTTGACGCCGAACCTGATGGCCGACTTCCGCCGCGGCCTGGCCCTCGGCGCCACCGATCCGCACAGCAGCAGCGATCCGCACAGCGCCATCGAACCGCTCGGCGGGCAACCCCACGAACCCCCACCGAACCAGGAAGGCCGCAGATGACCAACGAGGAGAGCACTCACCAGCTGAGCTGGTTGATCACTGGCCTCGTGGAACGGGTGCCCCAGGCTCGCAGCGCCCTGCTGCTGTCCGCGGACGGCCTGGTGCGCGCCCGCACCTCGGATCTGAGCAAGGACGACGCCGACCACCTGGCCGCGATCGCCTCCGGACTGTGGTCCCTGGCCAGCGGCGCGGGCCGCAAGTTCGCCGGCAGCGGCGCGGTGCGGCAGGTGGGCGTGGAGATGGACGGCGCGCTGCTGTTCGTCGCCGCCGCCGGCTTCGGCACCTGCATCAGTGTCCTGACCAGTGACTCGGCCGACCCGGGCCTGATCGGCTTCGAGATGGCGCAACTGGTGCGCAGCATGCGCCCGCACCTGGAAACCGCGCCGCGCTTCGATCACGCGGCGGCCGCGGCCGCCTGGTCACAGGCGCAGTCGTGACGGACGACGACTCCGACGTACGGTTCGACGAGGACGCCGGCCTGCTGGTGCGCCCGTACACCGTCACCGGGGGCCGCACCCGTCCGGCGGCTGAGTTCCACCTGATCACGCTCGTCGCGGCGACGGGCCGGGCACTTGGCGAGGTCACCCCCGAGCACTCGCGCATCCTGCGGGTGTGCCGGCGCCCGACCTCGGTGGCGGAGATCTCCGCGCACCTGCGCCTTCCCGTCGCCGTCATCAAAATCCTGCTGGCCGACCTGCTTGGGTGGCGCGCCATCGTCACCCGCGCACCGGTCGCCTTCCCCGACATGGCCCGGCCTGACCGGCACGTACTGGAGGCGGTTATCGATGCCCTCCGCGCCCTCTGAAGAGCTTCTACCCGGGGCGTTGAAACTGCTGATCGCGGGCGGCTTCGCGGTCGGCAAGACCACCCTGGTCGGCGCGGTCTCCGAGATCGAGCCGCTGACCACCGAGGCGCCGATCACCGAGGCCAGCCGCGGCGTGGACGATCTGCGGGCGACCCTGGATAAGACCACAACCACCGTGGCGATGGACTTCGGACGCATCTCGATCGGCACCGAGTACGTCCTGTACCTGTTCGGCACGCCGGGCCAGCAGCGGTTCTGGTTCATGTGGGACGACCTGTGCACCGGCGCGCTCGGCGCCATCGTGCTGGCCGACACCCAGCGGCTCGAGGACTGCTTCGAGGCGGTCGACTTCTTCGAGAGCCGCGGCATCCCGTTCCTGGTGGCGGTCAACCGCTTCGACGGCACCCTCGCGTACCCGGTCGAAGAGGTGCGCAGCGCCCTGGAGCTTCGCGCCGAGGTCCCAGTGGTCGAATGCGACGCGCGGGTGCGCGAGTCGTCAGTGGGTGTGCTGCTCACCCTCGTGGAACACCTGCTCGACACCGAACCCGTATCCGCCCGGCCTGTCGCCGCGCGCAGTCTTGAAGGGCGCAAACCATGAGCGACCAGGAGCTGACCGAACGCAGACTCGGCGGGTCCCCCGCCGCGCCGGGCGCGGCCGAGCGGGCAGCGCGGCACCGCGAGCTCGGCCTCGCCTCCGTCCCGGACGAGCGGTTCGACGACTTCGCCCGCAAGATCGTCGAGAACACCGGCGCCTTCGCCGCGATGGTCAACCTCGTCGGCGACCGGCGCATGTACTTCGCCGGCTCGGCCGCGCGCACCGACCTCGAGCCCGGCGATCCGACGTTCCACGGCGACCCGGGCCGGGAGATGGACCTCGACCACGGCTTCTGCCCGCACGTCGTGGCGCGCCGCAAGGCCCTGGTGCTCGACGACGTCTACGCCTACCCGCGCTTCGCCGGGAACCCGGTCGTCGACGAGATCGGGGTGCGCGCATACCTGGGCGCGCCGCTGATCGACGACGACGGCACGGTCCTCGGCACGGTCTGCGCGGTGGACCCCTCGCCGCACAGCGGGCCCGAGGAAGCCGGCTGGGGAAAGCGCGGCCTTGAGACGATCAAGCAGGTCGCCGACGAGGTCCTCGGCGAGATCCGGGTACGCCGGCAGATCTCCGCACTGGTCGAGGCGACTCCCGGCTCGGTCATGGTCACCTCGGGGCCAGGCCTCGAGGTCCTTTACGCCAACTCCACCCACGAACACTTTTTCGGACCGGTGCGCGAACTGGGCGCCGCGGCCGGAGAGGTGTTCCCCGATCTGGCCGCCGTGGGCTTGGCCGCGGCGGTGCAGCAGGTGCTGCACTCCGGCACGCCGGTAGCCACCGCCCCGGTGCGGCTCGCGGACGGCCGCGGCCTGGTGTTCGCGGTCGTGTCCGCGAAGGTGCCCGGCCACCAATCCGCGCAGCTGACCCTGGGCATGATCGACACGGCCGCCGAATCCGCCCTGGGTTTGGCGCACGAACTCTCCGACAACCTGGCAAAACTCTGCGAGTGAGCGGCCCGAGCGTAGGTCCGGCGCAGCGCTGAACAACGGCCTGCGACGGCCGCCGTCCGGGATCAGAGTCCGAGATGGATGCTCTGGAGGTTGGTGGGAATGGCCCGCATATTCGAAGATGACCGACACGAGAGACTGCGCGAGGAGGTAAGACGATTCGCGCAGGAGCGGGTGGCGCCCCGCGTCACACAGATGGAGACCGCCCGCGAGGTGGACGTCGAACTGTCCGCACTCATCGCCGCCCAGGGGTGGATCGGGGTGACCATCCCCGAGGTGTACGGGGGCATGGGCCTCGGCCACGTCGCTAAAACGATCATCATCGAGGAGCTGGCCAGGGTCAGCGGCGCGATGGGTGCGATGGTGCAAGCCTCGCAGCTCGGCGTCGCGAAGATCCTGCACTTCGGCTCGGAGGAGCAGAAGCTGACCTGGCTGCCGCAGATCGCCGCGGGCAGATGCCTGCCGACCATCGCGGTCACTGAGGCCGGTTCGGGCGGGCACGTCCTGGGCATGTCGGGTCGCGCGGTGCGTGACGGCACGCACTATGTGCTGAACGGCGCCAAGGTCTTCGTCGGCAACTCCCACATCGGCCACGTGCACGGCGTCGTGATGCGCACCGGGCCCGGGTCGGGCGGCCTGTCCGCGTTCCTGGTGGAGGCGGACCGGCCTGGCGTGCGGCTGGAGAAGCACGCGCCGACGATGGGCTTGTCCGGGTTCAGTTTCGGAACCGTGGTGTTCGAGGACTGCCGCGTCCCGGTCGAGAACCGGCTGGGCGAGGAGGGCGACGGGCTGAAGGTCGCGTACTCGTCGAGCACTCTGTACGGACGGCCGAACCTGGCCGCGGTCGCGTTCGGCATCCATCGAGCGGTCGTCGAGGACACGGTCGAGTACTGCGGTCGCCGGGAGCTTTACGGCGCTCCGCTGTCCGCGATCTCCTCGGTGGCGATGAAGCTGGGCGGCATGCAGTCGCGGCTGATGACCGCCAGGCTCGAGCTGTACCACGCCACACATCTGCTCGACCGTGGCCTGCCTTGCGATGCCGAACTGATGAACGCAAAGCTGGTCAACGTGGAGTCCGCCATCGACTCCGCTCGGGCCGCGATGGAGATCTTCGCGGCGCGCGGCCTGCATGTCAGCCATCGAATAGAGCGGTACCTGCGGGACGTCTACCATATCTACGCACCTGCGGGTACGTCGGACATCCAGCGATTGAGATTGTCCGAGTACGCCGCGGGAACCAATCACGAGCAGTGGTCTGTCACTCTGGCCAACCACATTCGTGCCGACGCGGCTGCGCAGCCGACCGAGGCGGACGTACCGCCCGCGCCGACTGTTCCCGCCCCAGTCCCTACTACGGTTAAACGCAGAGCGGGCGCACCCGCGTTCGCCGACCCGCGCTGAGCACGACGGCAACATCCCGCACATCTCGCAACCGGACCAGGTGGCGTGAAGCGCCAGGTGAGGAGCAGCCCCTCGCCCCGCCGCGCCACCTGTCCGGCTCGCCACCCTCAGGCTCCGTTGGCCGGCAGCGCGTTCGCCAGGGTTTGCAGTTCACCATTCAGTAGGCTCGCAGTGGCCTGCGACATCTCCCCCGCCGCGGCGTCGTTGGAGATCTGCTGCTGCACTCCGGCGATGTCAGCCGTGACGGCCCGCCACTGCTTCTTGCCATGACTTTGCTGCGTGGCGGTCACGGCGTTCTCCAGATTGCCGATCGAGTTCACCAATTGCTGCCCCGCGTTGGGCGCGAGCGTATTCGGCCCCTGCGAAACCAGCGATTGGACCTGCGTCGCGAGGGCTTGCAGGTACCCGATCGGATCGGTGCCCGGCGGCGGGAAAGCCACCTCTATCAGCGGGCTCATCATGGGCGCGCTCGCCGAGGCGAGGGCGGACGGCGACATGGATGCGGGCGCGGACGCGAGCGCGGACGCGGACACGCTCGGCGCCGCGACATTCGCCATCGTCGGAGCGGACGAAGCCGTCGCAGCGCTCGCACTCGGTGTCGCGGCCGGCGACATGGCTGCGGTGCCCGTGCCTCCGGAAGCCGTGGTATTGCCGTCCATGATCTCGTGAGCCGCGCCGAAGACCAGCCCGAGCAGCACGGTCAGTGCCGCGAGCGAGAGCGCGGCAGGCAGCACTGCGCGGCGGTCGATGGGCCGTCGCCGACCGGCGTGGCTTACGGCTCCGCGAACCACGGAAACGGCGGTCGAGCGCGCGACCGGGGTCACGGAGGTGTCGGCTCCGGCCAGATCCGCCGCGACCCCGCGAGCGAACGGTGCCAGCAACTGTGCGGCCTGCGCTGCGGTGGGTCGATCGGACGAGTCCTTAGCCAAGCAGCTGAGGTAAAGCTCAGCGACGTCCGAGGGCAAACCGGGGATCTCGAGCGACGGAGGCGTGGCGTGCGCATGTGCGTAGCTGAGCGCCGCCAACTCCTTTTGCTGATACGGCGGCAAACCGGTCAGACACCAGTGCAGGACACAGCCGAACGCGTACATGTCCGAAGCGGGCATCGCGACGCGCCCAGCCAGTTGCTCCGGCGCCATGCAGATCGGAGTGCCGACCGCGAGCCCGTCCGGATCGTCACGATCCGCAGGCCCTTGCGCGATCCCGAAATCGAGCAGCTTGACGCCCGACTCGGTGAGCATCACGTTGGCGGGCGTGACGTCCCGGTGCACGATCCCCGCCGCGTGTGCGGCCGCCAAGCCCTGCGCGAGTTGCCCGCAAACGCCGAGCGCCACCGGCCACGGCAAGGGACCGGCTTCGAGGCAGTCGGCCAGATTGCGGCCGTCGAGCAGTTCGGTGACGAGCACCGGCTGTACCGCCTCGCTCAGGCCGGGCGTCTCCAGGTAGTCGAATACGACGATCACGCGCGGGTGCGCCAGTGCGGCCAGCGCCCGCGCCTCGCTGCGCAACTGCTCGCGCTCGGCGTCGTCGAACGCCGCCGGACCCGACAGCAGCTTGAGCGCCACCCGTCGGCCGAGCGTCTCGTCCACGGCCGCCCACACGGTCGCGCTCGCGCCCGCGCCAAGCGGGCTGAGCAGCCGATAACGGTCAGCGATCAAGCCATCGGGCGCGACGACCCTCACCGCGATGTCACTGCGCATAAAGGGAGAGGTGTCTGGCGGCCCGTGGGCGTTACGCTCACGGACCGCGCATAGACCGGTTACGCCCCGAAACGATGCGGCTGTTCCGCCGACGGCGTAAGGGCGTCGGCGGAACAGCCGCGTTCATCGTGCGGGGCTGCTCATGAGACAGAGCCGCTCGTCACGGCACGTTCAGTGCGTTGTCGTCGATGACGAACGAGGTCTGCTGCGAGCTGTTCTCTGCGCCGGTGAACTTCAGCGTGATGGTCTGGCCGATGTACGAGGCCAGGTTGAAGCTGTGCTGGGTGTACCCGGAGCCCGCGTTCAGGTTCGAGTAGGTGGCCAGCGTGCCGAGCACGGTGCCGGAGGAGTTGAGCACCTGCACCTTGAGTGTGTCGTTGGCGCTGGTGGTCGTGGTCTCCGCGGTGTCGACGTGCAGGAAGAACGAGAAGCTGGCGTTCTTGCACGCCGATGGGATGGTCACGGACTGCGAGGCGGTGTCCGTGTGGGTGCTGCCGTAGCCGTCCAGCCAGGCGTCATAGCTGCCGCCATGCGCGGGCTCCGAACTCGTGTCGCTGTTCAGCACGCCGGAGGAAAGCGTCCACGGGCTGGCCGCGCCGGATTCGAAGCCTGCGTTGCCGATCAGCTGCGCCGCGGTGCAGCCA
>Ga0134126_10007699_pt1 | contig 13528 bp, 9 predicted proteins | sample KB31752_FD_96881 | JGI IMG/M metagenome (GOLD analysis project Ga0134126, IMG submission 96881) | Terrestrial soil microbial communities with excess Nitrogen fertilizer from Kellogg Biological Station, Michigan, USA - KB3-175-2 | ecosystem: Environmental > Terrestrial > Soil > Unclassified ...
ATTTGCAAACTGGGTGATAATTTTATTAGGCTATTCGCTCTATTGATTGGATTGTTGGCGCTATCATTCCCATATCCATTTGCATTTTGACCGACAGTACCATTTCCGCTTGTTAGGATTAAATTACCATCGTCATCAACACTTGGCGGTTGGCCACTCATCCAGATACCACCCATACTTCCATTCGGCGTGTTACAATAAACATATTTTTGTTGTAATGTAGCCGCATCATATCCCATTACCCATCCATTATACGGAGTTACGTCACAATGAGAAGCCCAGGCAATATATACTACACCATTTAATAACAAAAGGCCCGGCCTTTGATTTTGTAAACGGGGATTAAAATAAATTATTCCTCCATTATTATACGACCCTGTTCCGGGGACAGAGGCATTTATTAGAACAGGCCCCCCAAATTTTTCGTTTCCTGTACCGAGGTCTAATGCGTGCAAATATTGAACATACCGGGTTTGATCTAAAGCAGGCCCGCTTTTTTTAACACTTCTTGCCACTACATATAATGTATTCGTTGAAAGATCAATGGCAGGCGTGCCTACTATACCTATATTGCCAGTAAAATCAGAATATGGCTGGGGAAGTAAAAAAGTACAGGCATCCGGAAAATCTGTGTTTTTTACCGGGCGGTAACTTGCGGGTTTATAAGTAAGGTTTACCTGCCAATAAGCTGATGAAGCATTTGGATCATCAGCATCAAAAGCATAAACTGAATTGTTTACTGTAGTTACTATTACAATATTGTGCGTACCTCCACCGACAGAAACATTGCTGATAACCAAAGGCTGGGAATAAGTCTGGTCATCCACGTCGCGGGAAAAAATTTTTCCAAAATTTCCACTACTGACGTTGTCTGTTGCAAGAATCTGTTCATTATTATTCCACCCCGTTCTTCTAACATCATTGTGGTTCATTATTACATTTACCTGCCCAAAAACATTAATATTTAGAAAAAGAAAAATTACAACAGCTAAAGGATTCCAAAAAGACAAACAACTACAAAAATTCCTTTTCATATAATTAATTTAATAAATAAAAATTGCTAAAAAAGATATAGAAAGAAGGATTTAGGGCAAATTGCAATTGAAGCATTTTTAACAAACCTGTACTAGTTTTAGCTAAAAGTTTGATTTCCAACAGAATGAATAATTACAATTTGAGTTTCCGTTTTTTAAAGGATTATAGATGAATTGTTTTTATACTCTTAACTAGTAAAAGTAACCCTTTAATCATGAATTTAAAAACTTTTAGGAGCTTTTTATACAATAATTATTAACCAGTTATTCATGACTGATTTTCTACCAAATAACCGATAATTGTTTTGGATCATATACTAATTGCCCCAGCCACTTGACAGCACGTCTGCAATGTGAATTGTATTTAATGGAATTGACTTTTTTGTAATAATTCCCTGCAAATGCATGAGGCAACTTAGGTCTGTAGAGATAATATGTGTAGCACCTGTAGCTAAGGCATGGCCAATTTTTTGCTCAGCCATAACGCTAGAAATAGCTCCGAACTTTACTGCAAAAGTTCCACCAAAACCACAACAGTATTCCGTTTCATCCATTTCAATTAATTGAAGCCCTTTTACTTTTTGTAGCAATCTTCTGGGGCCGTCTTGTATTTTGCATTCGCGCAAAGCTGCACAACTATCGTGATAAGTAGCTTTAACTTCCAATTCTGCCCCAAAATTTTCAATCTTCAAAACATCGGTCAGGAATTCTGTAAATTCCAATATTTTTCCTGAAAGGTTTTTTACTAAATTATGCTGAGAAGAATTTTCAAACAATCCTGCATAATAATTTCTTACAAAACCTACACAGGATGCAGATGGGGCAACTATATAATCCTCAGCCTCAAAATCTTTAATAAATTTAGAAGCCACAGTTTTTGCTTCTTCCAAAAAACCAGCATTGAAAGCAGGCTGCCCGCAACAGGTTTGATTGGTATTATAAGTGACATCGCAACACGCTTTTTCAAGAACTTTTACCATATTAAAAGCAGTTTCAGCAAATAACTGGTCGACAAAACATGGTATAAATAATTGAACTTTCATTAATAAAAAATAAAAAAATAGTACGTAAATATTCTATTTGGAATATTTTAAGGTAATCATTTTTAAAGCAGTTAAAGCTGCTTCTTCTCCTTTGTTTCCATGAATGCCCCCTGTCCTTTCATCAGCTTGTTGTTGATTATCTAACGTAAGGATTCCAAAAATTGTCGGAACCGGCAGTGTAAAATTTAATTGTAATATTCCATCCGTTACTGCTTTACATACATAATCGAAATGGGGAGTACCCCCACGTAATACACAACCAAGCGCAATAAATACCTGAGGCTTTTCGAATTTATCATGAAAGGTTTCCCAAATACTTTTAATAGTAAAAGGGATTTCAAATGCGCCGGGAACTGAGATAGTTTTATAATTGCACATCTGAAATTCATTAAGGATCTTTTTACTACCTTCTAACAATTTATTTACAATTTCAGGATTCCATTGAGTATGTACAATAACAATACAGGCATCCTTCGGTAGAATGCCTGTATCAATATCATAAAGATTTTTATTGACTATTGCCATTTTTTCACCACTGATTTATTCTGAGAATTGCCCAAGTTTCGCAAGGTACCTGTCAACGTCTGCTGCTCTTTCGGTAAGGGGATATTCTGATTTAATCTTTTTAAAAAGGTCAATAGCTTCTTTTTGCTTTCCTATAGACTGTGCAAACAATGCAGCCCTGAAAAGAAATTCTGAAGAAGTATAAGTATCTTTTTCATTCACATTAGCAGCCTTTTGATAATAATCCAGTGCGTCATCATTCTTATTTAATTCAGCGCTCGCATCTCCCATCATTCCAAGAGCACGGCTTTTTATTTGATTTGCTCCATTAGCGTCAAAATCTTTCAGGTACTTAATTGATTTTGCAAACTGGCCTAGTTGCAGATAACATGCGCCCGCATAATATTCACATAAATTAGCAGCCGGCGTACCTGAATATTCATTGATGATTCGTAAAGCCCCTGGATTACGCCCGTCGCCATTTAATACTTTGGCCGCTATCAAAACCTTAGAAGAATCTGTTGCGGCTGTAAATTCAGAAAAGTATTTCTGGGTAACAAAAACAATTTTATCGGCTTTTTCCTGCGCAGGCACTTTAAACATGTATTTGTAAACCATCCAGCCAATGAATAGAATAATTATAACAGAACCAATGTAAGAAATTGGCTTATTATACCGGGCCCAAAAATCCCTGGCTTGTTCTACAACATCCACTTCTTGTTTTTGTACTTTTTTTGCAGCCATTCTATTTTTTATAATTTTTTATAACCAAAAATCTCGTTCTTAAAATTAGTCCATGATAAAGGGATAATCATCCTCAGCATAAATATCTTTTAATACTTCATCGTCATCAGGATATGGGCTTTCCTCAGCAAACTTTACAGCATCTGTTACCTCATTTTTAACCCTTTCATTAATTTTTTCAATTTCCTCTTCGCTTACTCCGAATTTTTCTTTTAGCTTATTCACTGTCGTTTCTATAGGGTCCTGAAGTTTATATTCTTCCATTTCTTCTTTTGAACGGTATTTTGCAGGGTCGCTCATGCTATGCCCTTTATAACGGTATGTTTTTACTTCCAATAAAGTAGGGCCACCTTTTTCGCGTGCCCTTTTTACTGCCCTTGTTACTGCATCATGCACGGTTTCAGGAACCATTCCATCTACCTGGTCACCAGGCATTTCGTAAGCATCTGCCAGTTTGTAAATATCAAGAACATTAGAAGTTCTGGCAACCGAAGTACCCATCGCATAATTATTATTTTCGCAAATAAAAACGACCGGAAGTTTCCAGAGCATGGCAAGATTAAAAGTTTCATGGAGGATTCCCTGCCTCGCGGCTCCGTCTCCGAAAAAACAAAGGACTACATTATCTGTATCTTTATACTTTTCAGCAAAAGCAAGCCCGGCGCCTGTTCCAATTTGTGCGCCTACAATTCCGTGGCCTCCGAAAAATCTGTGATTTACACCAAAAAAATGCATACTGCCACCTTTTCCTTTACTACAGCCTGTGGCTTTGGCATATAATTCAGCCATGCATTCTTTTGCACTCACGCCTTTGGCAATTGCCAGGCCGTGGTCGCGGTAGGCAGTAATAAAAATGTCATCAGGCATGGTGGCTGTCATACATCCTGCAGCAATTGCTTCCTGGCCAATATATAAATGGCAAAAACCTCTAATTTTCTGCATTCCATACATCTGGCCTGCTTTTTCTTCAAAGCGGCGAATCAGGAGCATAAGCTCGTACCAGTATAAATAAGTTTCTTTAGAAAACTTTGTAGCCAAGATTTTTAAATTTTAGTCCGCAAAGATAATGGAAAACAAAATAAATTTTAGTGAAAAATACAATTGAATAAACCTTTATTTTATACTTATTAAAATCATTAAGATAACTTTATAAGGCATATTAGGAGTAAACGAACAATTAATGCGAATTTATATTTTCATGAAACATCTTTACCTTATATAGCAAACCAACCATTAAACAGATTTTTTATTTGAACGGCTGTTATTTTAATCGAAACCTCTCTTTGGTTTTGCTCATTTATGAAAATCCCTTTGTAGCATCTAATCAATTCAACATTACTACTTTAAATAAATGTGAGATGGATGAAGTGGCTACGGTGCACCATTTTACTTAGGCAAAAAAGAATTGACAAAAGGGAAACGATTCAAATTGCCTTTTACCAAAATCCGGGAACTAAATGATGGAAAAGGATAAAAAGATTGAAAGAAAACCGTATTAATACTTTTAGCCGATTATTTTCAAAAGGATAAAATCAATTTATTTTAAATAAGTGGAGGATATCGGACTCGAACCGATCACCTCAAACATGCCATGCTTGCGCTCTACCAGATGAGCTAATCCCCCTTTTTAGCCCGCAAATATAAAGCTGAAATAATCACTTTGAAAAACAATTTTTAATCGCCCCAGATTTCTTCTTTTCCTTCAAGCCAAAGCTTAACCAAACGATTAGAAACGGATTTTGGCCTTTCCAAGGGATAACCCAAAGCCCTGTCCCAGCAAAGGCTTGCTAAGACGCCCAATGACCTCGCAACTCCAAAAAGAACTGTATAAAATTCGTATTCTTTCATGCCGTAATGCACCAATAAGGCACCACTGTGGGCATCCACATTAGGCCACGGATTTTTTATTTTAGCAATTGACTTTAAAATAGGAGGAACGGTTTCATAAATATTCCAAACTGTTTTTACCAATTTATCATCAGGCATATGTTTTTTGCCAAACTCCATTTGCGCTTCAAAGCGGGGATCGGTCTTTCTTAATACCGCATGGCCGTAACCCGGAACCACTTTTCCTTCTTTGAGCGTTTTCTTCACGTAGGCTTCAATCTGTTTTTTTGTAGGCAACTCGCTACCAATTTCATTTTGCATTTCAAATATCCATTTAATTACCTCCTGGTTTGCCAGGCCATGTAAAGGCCCTGCCAGGCCGTTCATTCCTGCTGCAAAAGCCAGGTATGGGTCACTTAGGGCTGAACCTACCAGATGAGTAGCATGAGCTGAAACATTTCCACCTTCGTGATCTGAATGAATGGTCATATAAAGGCGCATCAATTCATGAAAACCTTCATCTTCAAAGCCAAGCATGTGCGCAAAATTTCCTGCCCAATCCAATAAACCATTGGGTTGAATGTGTTTTCCATTTTTGTATTTACGCCTATAGATATAAGCTGCGATGCGCGGAAGCCGGGCTATTAAATCCATCGCATCATCAAACGTAGGCAACCAATAATCTTTCTTATTCAATCCTTCCGCATATTTTTCGGCAAACTGGCTTTGAGTTTGGAGCGCCATTATTCCCACTACAAATTGTGTCATAGGGTGCGCTGATTCCGGCAAAGATTCAATCGTATCAAAAACATAATTGGGTACATGGCTTCTGCGTTGCCAAACACTACTCATATTCTGAACATCTGCATCTGAAGGCAAATCCCCCAAAAGCATTAAATAAAATATTCCTTCCGGCAAAGGTTCGCTTCCTCCTTCTGCTTTAGGAAGTTTTTCTCTCAATTCAGGTATAGAATAGCCCCTGAAACGGATTCCTTCCTGTGAATCCAATAGTGAAGTTTCAGTCACGAGGCCAGTCATGCCACGCATTCCCTGGTAAATCTGTGATAATTTTACTTCGCCAATAACCCGGTCGCCATAATTTTTTACTATGTCTTTTACTTCTGCAGAAACGCTATCTGCCTTTGCCTTGAATTTGTCTTTGATAACTCCCATATATTAGTATTGTTGAAATTGTGATAAGTCAATTATTTAATTCTAAGTGCGCTAAAGTTAACTCCCGGTAATGTTTTTAACAAAAGAAATATTATAAAACCTAGCACAAACCGCAAAATATTACACGCCTATTTTCCTTTTATTATGCAGATGCTTTTCGGTACAAAACCCAGGCAAGAGCTCCAAATACTACATTGGGTAGCCAGGAAGCAAATATCGGGTTAAAATTCCCTTTTAATGCAAAAACGGAAGCGAACCTTCCTACTAAAATATAAAGTACACATATTAAAAATCCAATTGCCAGATGAAAGCCACTTCCTCCACGAATCTTGCGTGAAGCAATACAGGCACCAATTATCGTTAATATAAAAACTGAAACCGGATTCGCATTCCGGTTATTTTTTTCAAGTAATAATGCGTTTACATCACCTGATCCCCGAATCTTTTCCAATTTTATAAATTGATTCAATTCCGGAGTAGTCATTTTATCCTTCATGTATTCATCGCGCTGAAGGTCGCGCGGCTTGAAACTAAAATTCATGTGCATCATCGGAGTATCTTTTACATTTTGATGCAAGCCGTTTATCTTTCGTATTACGACATTATTAAGTTGCCACTTTTTTACTGACGTATCCCACTTAATCGACATGGCCCTTAAATTATAAATGAGATTGATTTTATCGAATTTCTGTATAAAAAAATTGCTTCCGGATTTAGAGGTGGTATCATAGTAACGGATACCCGCATACGAAAATGAATCGAGCTTAAAATATTTGTTGGTAATAGTAGATGTGTTTACATAACCTCCATAATTATAATCAATATATTTTGCATTAAAATTAGCCCATTTTTCATTTGCCGGAGGTAACACATATTGGTTACACCACCACAAAAAAGCAGTAAATAAAAAGCCACCGACAATATATGGGCGGAGAAATCGGCCAAAACTAATTCCTGTACTTAAAATGGCAATGATTTCAGACCGGTTTGCTAATCCTGAGGTAAAAAATATAACTGCTATAAAAATAAAAAGAGGAAAAAGCATTGCATCAATCCGGGGAAGAAATCCAAAATAGTATTGAGTGATAATTTGTTTGGCAGTGAGCCCGGTTTTAGCAAAATCATCTGTTTTTTCACTCAGGTCAACAACTATTACAATAACGGTAAGCGCTATAAGGCAAAAGAAAAAAGTAAACATGAATTTCTTTATAATATACCAGTCTAATATTTTCATGCGCGCTAAAGGTGTGAATAAATTTTGTTGCCAAAAGTAATTGAAAAAAGAAGAGGAACTTTTTTCTAAAGAGCCTGCAAATAGTTTTGTGATTTTATTAAACCAGTAAACGAAGGTATAATGAAGATTTCTATTCTAGCCTGGAAAGGATTCTCGATATAAAGTAAACCGACAAATAATGAAGATTCCGATTCAGAAAAACTACTTTTTTCGTGCTTTAGGCGTTACAAGTAAATAGGAATCTCTAATAAAACTTTTCAATTGTGAATTATTTAAAGAGCCATCAATAATTATCGTGTTCCAATGTTTTTTATTCATGTGGTAACCGGGCAAAATTGATGAATATTGCTCGCGCAATTCTACTGCTTTTTCAGGTTCGCATTTTACATTAAACTGTAATGGGCTTGATGATAAAGAAACCAGCAAAAAGATTTTATTGTTGGTTTTAAACACCAGCGTATCTTCCCCGAAAGGGAAACCTTCTTCCACATTTTTTAAGGTTAAAATATAATCCCTTAATTCTTCAATATTCATTTTAAAAATCCTTTAGAAAATATTTCTATTTACTTTTTTCCGGCCTTAAAATTCCTGTAATTACATTGTTTGTTGACAATAATAATTTTGCCGCTTCCTGAATATCTTTTGGAGTCAAAGCATTCACGTATTTTTCATAATTGATAAAATAATCAGGATTATCACCGGGAAAATAAAAATCCTGAAGCTCAGAAAGCCAAATGCTATTCTCTTTAATATCCACTTTATGCTGTTCTTCCCATTGCTTTTTTACTTTGTCCAGGTTTTCCTTGGAAGGCCCATTTTTAATAATGTTCTCAATTTCTGCATTCGCTGCTTTTAAAAGTGTATCAATTTTTTCCGGCCCGGTAGGCAACGTTAGGAAAAATGCATAATGCGGATAAGGTATTTTTTCAAACTGAACTTCTGTTCCGCCGCCATAAATGGCTTTAAGCTTTTCTCTTAATTCTTCATCAATGCGGATATTTAATACTTCGCTTATAGCATGTGCCTTTAAATTCAATTCATCTGAGTAAGGAATATCGCCGTTGTAAATGCGGAATATCATCGCCTTTGGTTCCTTTCCTTTATAAATATTTACATCCAAATTCCCTTTTGCGATCCGTACTTTGTTATCTGTAAAATTAAATTTCTTTGAAGTAGATGGAAGGCTTGCAATGTATTTTTCTAAAAGTGGTTTTAATGAATCTTCTGTGATACTGCCGGTAAATGTAAAATGCATTTCGTTTTCATCGCCAAAATTTTCTTTATACATCTGCATAATCCTGTCAAGGTTCAGCGCATCAAAATATTCTGGTTTTGGAACTGCAATGGGCGCTAATGGATTATTCTGATACATGGCCCTAAATAAAGTATCGATAAAAACTGTCTGAGGGTTTGCACTTACATATGCAAGCTGTGCTTTATTTTTTTGAATAAAAGACCTAAACAAACTGGTATCAACACGTGGAGAAGTTGCATACAAATAAACCAATTGCATCATTGATTCGGCATCTTTTAAAGAACTGTTTCCGCTAAAGCCTTCAGCCACCTGGGAATAAGTAGGGCGGGCACTTACGGTTTTTCCACTAAGTGCTTTATTTAAATCAATCGGCGAAAAATTTCCAACTCCCATACTCCTGATTACCGAAATCATATACTCTGCATTGTATTTATCTGCAAGGCTATAATTATTGCTGCCACCTGGCCTAATGGCACTCATTAAAAGCTGGTCGTTTTTAAAATCAGTATGTTTAAAATAAACCGTAACGCCGTTGCTCAAAGTGAAATCTACCGTTCCCAAAAGTGCATTCTTTTTAGAGCTAATAATTTTCCCAGACACCGGTATTTTACTTAATAATGAAGTTTGCACTGCCTTTTCTTCATAAGGTTTTAAATCCATTTTTTTAACTTCGCCGCTTACAGCAAGAATTTGCGCACTCGTTGGTAAACTGCTGCTGTCTTTGGTTTCCGGGCCAGAAAGCGCAATAAATTGATTCGGGTTTTGATTTAATTTATCCGCAATTGCCGTAACGTCTTCGACTGTTATTTGTGGCAATAATTCTTTATAGTATTTCTGTTCATTTGCGATTCCCGGAATTGGTGTTTGTGTCAAAAAATTATCAATATATTCCTGGGCATAATTCGCAGACTCGGTTTTGTCTTTTTCATTAAAATCGCGGTCAATATAATTAAGGATATCTGCTTTTGACCGTTCTAATTCTGCTTTGGTGAAACCAAATTTTTTCACTCTTTGCAATTCTTCTTCAAAAGCTTTTAAGCCGGTAAGGCTGTCGCTGTTGCCGGTATTGATATATGCTTCAAAAGATTCGTAGCCCCGCGCTTCAGAATTAAAACCAGTAGCGGCATAAACAAAAGGAGGATTTTCTTTTTGAGTAAGTTCACGAAGGCGTTGATTCAAAAGATCCGAAAAAATATTTTTTATTAATTCATTTTTAAAATCATCAAGGGTAACAATTGGTTTCACAGATAAAGGCGAATAATAAACGCGGTAAACAAATCCTGTCGCTTCTTTATCAGTTATTACTTCGGCTTCATTTTTTTTATAAGGAGGCATTTCTGGATGTACCCTCGGCCTTTCATTAATCGGGTTTTTATTTGGCCCAAAATATTTTTTTATTAAATCTTCGGCTTTGGCAGGATCAATATCTCCAACCACAATTACTGCCATCAAATCAGGCCTGTACCAATCTTTATAAAAACTCCGGAGCGCAGAATAAGGGGCATTTTTCACGATGCTGTCAATTCCGATAGGCAACCGGTGCGCGTATAAGGAACCATCATATAACAAAGGATAAATCTTTTTATTAATCCTATCCTGCGCACCTTTTCCCAAACGGCTTTCTTCCAAAACCACCGGGCGTTCATTGTCAATATCTTCATCTTTATCGGTAACATTATGAGCCCAATCTTCTAAAATCTGAAAACCTTTATCAACATTGGAAGGTTTGTCAGTAGGAATAGGGAGAATGTAAACTGTTTCATCAAAACCGGTGTAAGCGTTCAGGTCGTTCCCAAAACCAACTCCAATATTTTGAAGAAAAGAAATGATATCGTTCTTTTTAAAATGAGTAGTACCATTAAAAGCCATGTGTTCACTTAAATGCGCAAGCCCTTGCTGGTTATCGTTTTCAAGAATAGAACCCGCATTCACTACTAAGCGCAATTCTACTTTTTGAGCCGGCTTTTTATTCTGGCGGATGTAATAAGTAAGCCCGTTACTGAGTTTACCAATTTTTACATGCGAATCAACCGGTAAAGTGTCATTTAAATTTTGTTGGGCAAATAGCGAAGAGGAAATGATTAAAAAAATAAGTGTGATTAGCTTCATGATTATTATATGTATGAGTTGAGCAATTATAAATTTTAAACGAAAATATGAATCTGTTTTATTTCTTTGTTTACTGGTAAAAGACGGGTTTTATCTTTTTGGATATTACGGCTATGGCTAAATTTGAAATGTTCAATTAAAACTTCTAATTAGCCAACTCTGGTTGAATATTTAATTTTTTTCTTTCGCCGATTTGTTGGCGCCACATCGCATAATATAATCCATTTGTAGAAAGCAACTCCTGGTGGGTACCCGTTTCAATAATATCGCCTTTTTCTAAAACATAAATTCTATCAGCGTGCATGATCGTGCTTAAGCGATGAGCGATTAAAATGGTAACCTGTTCTTGTTTGGATGATACGTCTTTAATTGTATTTGTAATTTCCTCTTCGGTCAGCGAATCAAGCGAAGAAGTGGCTTCATCAAAAATTAATAAATAAGGGTTGCGAAGCAATGCTCTTGCAATTGATAAACGTTGTTTTTCGCCACCGGAAACTTTTACGCCGCCTTCTCCAATTAAAGTATCGAGCCCATTATCGGCGCGGGCTAGCAGGCTATTGCATGAAGCTTTTTTTAGCACGTCAAATATTTCATCGTCTGTGGCAGATGGGTTTACGAAACGCAAATTTTCCCTTATAGTTCCCGCAAACAACTGCGTATCCTGGGTTACAAAACCAATCTGTTTTCTCAATTCATCAAAATCAATCTCTGCCCTGTTTATTTTATTATATAAAATTTCTCCTTTTTGAGGAATATATAATCCCACCAAAAGTTTTACCAACGTAGTTTTTCCCGAACCCGAAGGCCCAACAAAAGCGATGGTTTCCCCTTTTTTCACTTTAAAGCTTATATCCATTAAAGCGGGCTGCTGCGCTGATTTATGTTTGAAGGAAACGTTTATAAATTCAAGCTCTTCTATCTTTCTTATCGTTTCGGGCTTTGCGGGTTTTATTTCCGGTTGTTTAGACATCAGGTTATGAAAATTGCCCAAAGACGCCTCTGCTTCGCGATATGAAATAATAATATTCCCAATTTCCTGCATCGGGCCGAAAAGGAAAAATCCGTAAAAGGTTAATGATAGGTATTGCCCCGGCGAAATCTCATTCCTGAATATCAGCCACAACAAAGTAAACGTAATCAACTGTTGCAAAAAATTGACCATCGTTCCCTGTATAAAACTTAAAGTACGAATGCTTTTTACTTTGCGTAATTCAAGCTTTAAGATTTTAAAAGTATTATTATTAAGCCGGGTAACTTCCTGGTTGGTAAGGCCGAGGCTTTTTACCAATTCAATATTTCTTAAAGATTCCGTAGTGGTTCCAGCCAAAGCATTGGTTTCTGTAACAATCGTTTTTTGAATAATTTTTATTTTTTTACTTAATAAACTGGTCACGATTGCGATCGCCAAAATCCCAATAACATACACGGGCATTATCATCCAGTTGAGCTTGAAAGCATAAATAGAAATGAATACAATGCTGACAATAATGACAAAAAAAACATTGATAAAATTGGTAATAAATTTTTCTGTGTCAGCCCTTACTTTGGTTAAAATGGATAAAGTTTCGCCACTACTCTGATCTTCAAATTCCTGGTAAGGCAGGCGCATACTATGTTTTAAACCGTCTGTAAAAATGGTAGCGCCAAATTTCTGAATCAGCACATTTCCAAAATAATCCTGGAATGCTTTGGCAATCCGGCTTACCATCGCAGTACCTATTAAAAGCAAAAGAAAAAATAACAATCCGTGATATTGGCCCTGGCCGAAAAAAAACTGGTGTTGTGTCCTTGGTGTTTTATCGGGAAAAACATGTGGATGGTTGGCAAATAAATCAAGTATCCGGCCGGCAATCCATGGAGAGAAAAGGGAAAAAACCTGGTTTATTGCTGCCAAAAAAAGCGCCAGGGCAATCAGCCATTTATAAGGTTTTAAATATGACAACAAAATTTTCATCGCGCAAAAATAAAGGGAATAGAATGATTTCCTTAATAATCAAATATTTGACCGGAATATTTCAATAAAAAAAATGATTATGTAAAGAACTTTAATTCCCGAAATATTTTTTTGTAAAAAAGAAATTTAAATGTTCCGGAATGGAGTAAACGGACAAATTTGAATGATTTTTATTTTATGGATAAGTATAATAAAACAGGTTTGAAAGAATTTAAAATATAGTTAGTGCTGATAAAAACACCTTTTTAAGAAATAATAAAACAAATAAATATTTCAATAAAACCTTTCCTGCCTATTCAAAACGTTTTAGCTTTACAATTTTTATATAGAAGAATATTATTATGGAAGATAGGTTGAAAGAATTGTCTCAGCAATTAGAAGGAAAATTATACACAGATGACACAATGCGGCAGTTGTATGCCACAGATGCCTCGGCTTACCAGGAAAAACCTTTGGCAGTAGCGATACCGGCATCAGTTGAAGATATCAAAAAACTAATTTCATTTGCCAACGCAAACCATACTTCGTTAATTCCGAGAACAGCTGGTACTTCACTTGCAGGGCAGGTAGTGGGAAATGGAATTGTTGTGGACGTTTCAAAAAATTTTACAAAAATTATTGAGCTCAATAAAGAAGAACATTGGGTGCGTG
>Ga0134126_10007701_pt1 | contig 13527 bp, 9 predicted proteins | sample KB31752_FD_96881 | JGI IMG/M metagenome (GOLD analysis project Ga0134126, IMG submission 96881) | Terrestrial soil microbial communities with excess Nitrogen fertilizer from Kellogg Biological Station, Michigan, USA - KB3-175-2 | ecosystem: Environmental > Terrestrial > Soil > Unclassified ...
ATGCCAGGCACGCCGGGAATATTGTCCGACGCGTCACCCCACAGGCCAAGGATGTCGATCACCTGTTCGGGCCGTTCAATGCCCCATTTTTTCACGATTTCCTGCAAACCGAGAACTTCAGCCGCGTCGCCCGTGCGTCCCGGCTTGTAGATGCGGGTCCTTTCGGAAACAAGCTGCCCGAAATCCTTGTCCGGCGTGACCATGTAGCAGTCGAAATCATGCGGCTCCGCGCGCCGGACAAGCGTGCCGATGATGTCGTCAGCCTCGTAACCGTCGCGAATCAACACGGGTATGTTGAATGCCTCGAGCAGGCGCCGCACGTTGGGCAGCGCCCAGACAATGTCCTCGGGCATCGCTTCGCGCTGGATCTTGTAATCGGGAAACTCGCGGTGCCGCGCGGTGGGCGCCTCGGTGTCGAAAGCGACCGCGATGTGCGTCGGCTGTTGCTTTTCGAGGATGTCGAGGAGCGTGTTGGTGAAAACGAAGAGTGCCGACGAATTGACTCCGCTTGAGGTAAAAATCGGCCGCCCGACCAGCGCGAAGTGTGCGCGATAGACCAGCGCCATACCGTCGAGCAAAAAAAGTTTCTTTGACACGACAGGAGGCTAATTCAATTTCCCGGAATGCCAAACAGGAAGTCGGGAATCGCCGGAACGACGACACCCGGTGGAGGTTCGGCAGACTCGCGATCCTTCAAGCGGTCCTCCGCTCTTGATCGTCCCAGTAGCGATCGTTCACGTCCGGGAAAATATTGTCCAACCACTCAATCCTCTTGAGCCAGGCTTCGTCCACGCGCGTGGTGGTGAGTTGTTCGTGCAATGCGAGGAAGCGAAGCAGATGGTCCCTCACGCGCTTGCGGGCGTAGTCCGGGCTGGTGCCCGTGCGCAGGATGAACGGCCAGTCGCTGGCCTGGGCAAGGAGAAGTTCGCGCGCCGCCTGTTTCAGGGCCCGCTCCGTCAGACCGGTCGCCCGGCGAAACCGCTGCGCCAGTTGAGTCATCCGTTCCTGCGCCAAGTCGAGATGGGGGTAAATCCATTCATTTGTTTCGTTCAACCACACTCGCAAGTAACCTTCCTCGCCCCAGCTTGATGCGCTCGGCGCGGCGACCTGTTGTGTCGGATGCCGCCGCAAATATCCCTCTGGCGTGACCAGCCTGAAAAGCTTCTGGTCGTAATAGGTTTTCCGGACGAACAGATCGAGCCATTCCGGGCCTTCATACCACCAGTGGCCGAACAACTCGGCGTCGTAAGGCGAAAGGATGAGCGGCGGGCGGGCCATGATGCCGGCGAGCTTTTGAATCTGCTCCATGCGCGCGGCCAGAAAATGGCCGGCGTGCTCGTCAGCCGCGCGCCACGCGGTCTGGCGGTTGTAAACCTCCTTCGGGCCCGGACCGCCGGTGATGCGATGATATTTGATGCCGGTGAAACCCCGCACTTCCGGCGATGGCAGCCAGGGCCGCACGTAATCGAAATCGAGGTCGAAGCCGACGTCGCGGTAGAAATCGCGATAACGCGCGTCGCCCGGATAGCCCTCGTGACGCGACCAGACCTGTTTCGCGGAATCGAGGTCGCGTCCAAACGCGGCGATGCCGTTCGGCGTGAAGATGGGCGCGAACACGCCATAGCGAGGACGAGGATTCGCGTGCAGCACACCATGCGTGTCGGTGATGAACCAGCGGATGTTCGCCTCCTGCAAGGCATTTTCCACTCCGTCGGTATAGGCGCATTCCGGAAGCCAGATGCCGCGCGGATCGCGGCCGAAACAACTTCGGTAATGATCGCGGGCGGTCAGGATTTGCGCGCGGATGGAGGGTGGATGATTCACCAGCAGCGGCAGCAGCGCGTGCGTTGCGGCGCAGGTGATGATTTCCAGCCTGCCGTGCTCTTGAAACTTGCGGAACGCGCCGACGAGATTGCGTCCGTAGGCAGAGTAAGTGTCCCGGATGCTGACGAACCGCTCGTGATACATCGCGGCGAGCGGTCGAAAGGCCTCCTCCCATCGCGTGCGATAAACCTCCTTTTCCGCCAGCTCGATCAGACCGTTCAAATGCCGCGCGTAACGTTCCTGCAGGAGCGGGTCGAGCAGCATGGAGCAGAGCGTGGGTGTGAGCGTCAACGTGAGGCGCGTTTCCATGCCGTCGCGCAACCAGCCATCCATGACCTGGATGAGCGGCACGTAACTCTCGGTGATGGCCTCGAACAGCCAGTTCTCCTCGAGAAACTTTTCGTGCTCCGGATGCCGGACAAACGGCAGGTGCGCGTGCAGGACAAGTGCGAGGTAGCCTTGGGTCATCGGAGGAGCGTCGCGGTCAAACTGAAAGATAGAAGCGCAGCCGCGGCCAAAGACGAGCTCGCTTCAGACAGATGAAAAAGTTCCCGACTAGTAAACCTCATAAACTCCTTCTGAGACTTTATTGTAAGTTATGGGTCTGCTGAAACTGATGCCTCCATCACCCGGTTTTGGACTGTATGTCTGCGCATCGGGTCCGCAAACCACCTCCAAAGCATAGTACGGCTGTGAGTGACCTCCTGTGGCGTGCATTCCAAAAATCTTGATGAGGACAATGGGAACGGTCGGCGCATTCCTTGACTTGTGCGCCAGGACTTCAGGTGGATAGTAAGTTACCTCTCTCGGCGTTAAGGCCGCGACGGCTGAGGGCAGAGGACCATAGTCGATGTTCGTTACATAATAATTAGTAGGCTTGGTTTGTGGACTCAGATACATTTGAACACCCTTACGAGGTGGATACCATACGAACACGTTCGTATGGGTCGTCAGCAACTCTTCACATCCCTGATGGATGGCATCCCATCCTCCAGCCAATGTCACTTTCTCAAGCACCGTCTTCCGTTGACTTCGTCGTTCCCACCACCTGGGAGGCCAAGAGGAAGGACCAAACCAAACCGTCAGAACATAAAAACTGAACGCGCCAAAACACGCCCAAACGGCATGGATGACCGGGTGTTGAACGATTTGGTCCGCTACCTTGTTTGAGAAGGGAGAGCACAACAATTGGACAATGAATAGTAGCCCTGCAATGAAAGCCAGTAGAAATAGAAATGCGAGAACACCTGAAGCCATATCTTGGCCATCTAGGTTCGCTAAGTCGTGTGCGCGGCTTGCGGCGGTCTCAGCCGGGGATCCTGCGGATGCACTCCAACTTCACCTCGATACTCGGTATGACGGCCGAACTCCAGTTCCGCAGCACGACCATCGGTCTGGTCGGCGGAAACAGCGACAACCGGCAATTCATATTTCCCGTCGGGCAGCGCGAACCGAAAACTGAACGAGCCGTCCGGCCGCAGCTTGATGGTTCGGCCGCCAACGGTGACTTTCGCGTCCGGCTCGGTAGCTCCGTAGATGATCAGCTCCGCATTAATGTTGAACCAGAATCCTTTCGGCCATTGGACGCCACCGAACGGACTCGAAACGCTTCCCGCGGCCCGGGCGGGCGAAGTCGGCAGGGAGAATTGCGCCGCCGCGGCGGACGCGAGTTCCTGCACGAACTGGCGGCGCAGCAGCTCGGTGATTTCCAGCGAGCCAATCCAGACGCGGCGCACCTGGTCCATCGAAATCAACTGCGCCAGCGCGCGTTCCTGTGCCGGCGTCCATCGACCCGAGGAAATCTGTTCGGGGCCGGGCAGGCCCGGGTGGCCTTCCGCGCGCAACTGACCGATCGCCTCGGAGAGCGGCACGTTTTCCGCCATGGCTTCCTTCACGATGGTGAGCAGTTGTTCGAACGGCACTTCGATGGGAATCGTCGCGAAGTGGACGGATGTGTCCTGCGAGAGCGCCTCGGGCGGCGTGAGCGTCGGCGCGGAAACGGAAATGCGCGTCCAGTGTCCGTTCGTCTTCGCATAGTAACCCAGCTCGGCCACAAACTTCGTCCCGCCGCGACCGACATGCACGAACCAGTTCGTTGATTCAGGATGCACGTGCACCTCGGCGAACGGTTGATCCCCGGCCCTGTCAATGAAGACTCGCAACACAAGATGACCGTCTGCGGATTTGCGATTATGCTCACGGAGTTGTTCGCGAGTGAGGTCCCAGTGCGCGTAGAGCCAGTGCGGGTCCCTCGCGGCAAGCAGAAGTTTTTTTGTGCCGTAGGCTTCGGGGAGTTCGCCGGTTTCTCCGGCCGGCCCGGAATGTTCCGGCGGCGGTGTCGGTCCAAGCGCGTAACGTTGGCCGGGGCCGCTGACACCGGGCAGCGACGGCTCATCGCCTTCGAGCAGGATCGGCGGGATTTTCAGAGCGGGCTTGCGTGCCGGCTTCGGTCCGGCTGCGGGCGCGGCCGCCGCGTCAGCTTTGGCAGCGACCGGACGAAGGCGTGCGTGCGGCGTCTTCGGCGCGGCGGATTGGGTGGTGGAACGGGCGGTCCCTTTTTCGCGTGAGGGCGTCTTTTTTTCCGGTTTCATAAGCATCGAGGATGGCGCGAACGAACCGCGACGAGCTTACGTCCAAGCAAACGGGCTTCGCAACGTGAAATTGGCCGGGGTCGGAAACAAAATCTTCTCCGCACATATTCAGGAGAGCAAGGGAATCCCCGACAATTCTTCACAGCACTGACCGGTCAGGGAGAGCAACCGGGCTCCCGAGTTGTGTTGCGCGCCCCGGTCGTCCAGAAGCAGTCCTTCAGCGGAGCGTGGGACAGGTGTTGATCCGGTGGGATGGCTTGGAACCGTCGCAACCCGCCGGCAGAGGCGCCTTCGCGACGGAAATAATGGCATCGTTTTTTTGGACGAACCGTGCCACGATCGCCCCCACGCATGAGTCAAACCGGCAGAGCTTTGATTTTCACACTCGGTGCCATTCACTTCGCAGCTGGTTTTTCAACACGCGCCCAAACGCCCGCCTCGAGCAAATTGAGCGCGCACCTGATCAATGCCTACACTGCCGGCGCGTCGAACATCGTGGCCGGGCATCCGCGCGTGTTGAAGATTCTTGACCTCGGCTCCGGCATGTTGCAGGCCGCGCGGGCTTACAAGTCTGGCACACCAAACGGCCAGATCGTTCTCCGCATTTACACGCCCAAGAGTTACCCGATGACCGACGATCCCGCCGTCAGCGCGACGAACTTCTGGACGACCGTCCTACAGTCGCCGCTGAATGCGCTGTCCGCGTCCGACCGCGCGTTGATTGATTATCTGGAAGGACCGAACGAAGGCGACAGCACGCCGACGTGGCAATCGTTGCAGGCGGCGCAATGGTTCACCGGATTCTGGACGAATCTGACACCGTTGATCGCGGCGGCGGGATTCAAACCGTGCATCGGCAGCATCGCGGTGGGCAATCCGGGCGGCACACCGAGTCAGATTCAGAGTTACATCTCGACGTTCGTGCCCGCGTTGCGGCAGGCCAAGAGTCTCGGGGGCGCGTGGAGTTATCACGCTTACACGATCAATTACACGACCGACCCGAACGTGGAGTACTACTATTCGCTGCGTTACCGGCAGTTTTACAGCCAGTTCGCGTCGCAATATCCCGACCTTGCGGACATGCCGCTGATCCTGACCGAGGGCGGCGTGGACCAGAGCGGCACGCCTTCAACGTCCGGCTGGCAGGCGCGTGGCACGGCTGCGAATTACGAGCGATGGCTGAACTGGTTCGATCATCAGCTTGCGACGGACAACTACGTGATCGGATGCACGTTGTTTGAGATCGGCAATCCGGGCGGCTGGTCGTCGTTCGATCTTGAGCCGATTGCGGGCTGGCTGGGAAATTATTTGACTGCGCCGACGAACGCACCGTCCGCGCCGGCCGGTTTGTCCGTTGTGGCGACGAGTGCGACCGCTCTGATCACCTGGACATCCGCGCCAATTAACCCGACGACTTACAACGTGAAACGCTCGCGCACCAGCGGGGGGCCTTATGCGATCATCGCCACGAATGTCACTGAAGGAGTGGCAGCGACGAGTTTCACGGATTCGGCAGTCACGAACGGCGGCACCTACTACTACGTGGTATCGGCGATGAACGCGTCGGGAGAAGGGCCGGATTCGGCACAGGTCACCGTGACGATGCCGAACACGAGTTTACCGGACGTCATCGTTACGGCGGTGACCTGGACGCCAAATCCGGCGTTTACCAACAACAATGTCACCTTCCGCGCGACCGCGAAGAATCAGGGAACGGCATCGACCCCGTCGGGTGTGACTCTGGGAATCGGTTTCAGTATCGACGGCGGAGCGAACGTGACGTGGTCGAGCAGTTATTCGAGCGCGCTCGCACCAGGCGCGTCGGTGACGCTCGCGGCAAACGGCGGTCCAACGGGATCGAGCACCTGGAAGGCGACGCCGGGGATGCACACGCTGACCGCGACGGCGGACGACATCAATCGCTTTCCAGAGAGTAATGAGGGCAATAACGCAATGAGCGTGAAACTGTCGATTTCCTCCGGCCCGCCGAAAATCAGTCAGATCAACGTCACAACGAATGACGCCGTCAGTTTCAGTTTCAGCGCAACCTCCGGCGTTCAGTATCGCGTCGAATACAAAAACGATCTGAATGACACGCAGTGGACGGCTCTGGGCGCGGACATTGTCGCAAGTTCAAACACGGTTCCGGTTTCGGATGATCTGAGCGGCGTGACGAACCGTTTCTATCGCGTTTTGCAATTGAATTGAGTTCCGAAGCTCCCCGCGCCGGGATTTGTTCTACGGGGTGGAGTAACGCTGGCGGCAATATGCCCGGCATCACTTTTCTGCCTGGACAAGCGGACGGTGTCGCGGAATTTTCGCCTTGAAATCGCCCAGACTTCGCCATTCCGTCGGTTGATCGAGGTCCACTTCGGCGACGGCGACTGTCCCCCAGTCTCTGGCCAGCGCGATGGTTCTGCCAGTGGGATCGAAGACGGCCGAGAGCATCCAGTTGTGCGAGATGTCTTCGTAGGTGCTGCTGACGAGATAGACCTGGTTTTCCGCCGCCCGGGCGCGAGCCAGTTCCGGGTTGCAGCCCCAGACCGGCCAGGCGATGACTTCCGCGCCGCGATTGCTCAACTCGCGTGCCACCTCGGGAAAGAAGCCGTCGTAGCATACCATCATTCCGACCTTGCCAAAGCGCGTCCGAAACACCGGGTATTCCGAGCCGGGCGCGACGCCGGCATCCACTTCGCTCGTGGGGAGGGTGACCTTACGAAATTTTCCAACCACCGAACCGTCCGGCCCCAGGAGCACGGCCACGTTGTAAACGACGTGTCCGGCCTTCTCGTACAGGCCGGCGACAATGTAGAGATCGTGCTCTTGCGCCAGCGCTCCGAAGAATTCAGTGGATGGGCCGGGAACCGGCTCGGCCACCTGATCCGGCCGCAGACCGGTTCCGTAGTAGGTCAGGGTCTCCGGCAGAACGACGAGGTCAGCCTTTTGCCGCGCGGCTTCCTCAATCAACGGCGCGAACAAGCGACGATTGCCCTCCGGCGTCTTCCCCTTCGGTTGTAGATGGATGGTCGCCAGACGAACCTTGCGTTGAGGAAGAGAATTGATTTCACCCAGAGAAACATCGCTCCATTCGACCTGGCTGCGCGGAGACCACAGCAGATAAAGTTCGACCTTCGCCTGTTTCGCCTGTCGCGGGACCCGGTACACACCCGACACTTTGGTCCAGCCCGCGGCATCGGTGTCTCCGTCGGCGGGATGCTCGGCCTCCGCCACGGCCTGAAAGCCGGCCAGATAGTTGGTGACCACCGGACGATCGTCGGCAACCATTTTGCCGGACGCATCCAGCCAGGTCACTTTTGCGAGCGCGCTGCGCCGCGGCAAAGAAACGTTGGAAGTCCTGCGAAAAGTTTGGAACTGATAAACGCGTCCCCCCTTCACGGGGAAAACCTTTGTCCAGCCCCCGTGCAACCCCTCGCGGTCGTCAGCCTTGATGACGAAACCGCCCCGGCCATTGCGGCCGCCATGCGGATCGAAGGCGAAGTCTGGTCGGATTTCTTCGCGCGGCGCGAAGGTCGCCCAACCTTCCGGCGCCGCGACCGCGAGAGACGTCCCGGATTGGGGTCCGGCGAACACGGCGGCGCCATGCCAGATGACCACGGCGACCGGGAATCGAACAAGAAACCTTTGGAGCATGAGGACACCCTAGCTCGGAAGCCGGGCACAGGCAATCGCGAAGGTGGGTTCACCCGGGTGTTTCGGTCATTGCCCGCCTGGTTGAGAGAACGTTAGGGTTGTCCCTTATGAAACGTGTCATCGGCATAGGCGGGGTCTTCTTCAAATCGAAAAACCCTGCGGGCCTGATCGCCTGGTACGAAAAACATCTTGGCATGAAACCGACCTGGGAAGGCGGCGTGGTGTTCGCCTGGAAGGACGGTGAGCGGCGGGACCGCGACGGCCAGACGGTCTGGTCGCCATTCAAGGCAGATACGGACTATTTCGAGCCGGGTTGCGAGCCCTACATGATCAATTACATCGTGGAAGACCTCGACGCGCTGGTTGACGTGCTGACCCGCGAGGGCATCCGGATTGAAAAGCGTGAGAATTTCGACTTCGGTCGGTTTGCCTGGATCATGGATCCGGAAAACCGCCGGGTCGAACTGTGGGAGCCGCCGCGAAAGCCGGCTGGTTGACGCACGCGAGCAGTCGGAAAAACGCACCCGATGAGAAACGAACTGTCCACCAGCCTCCGCTCGCACGTGTCAATCGCCGCTGCTCTCACGTGGTTTATTCTCCCGGCGGCGGGGCCTGCCGCAACGAACGACTATTTTCGAATCACCGTCGTGGACGGGCAGACCGCGCGTGGTGTGCCGCTGGTCGAGCTGAGGACGGTGAACAACATGACGTTCTGGACCGACAGCAATGGCATCATCGCCTTCAACGAACCGGGTTTGATGGATCAGGAGGTTTATTTTCATGTAAAGAGCGACGGTTACGAGTATCCGAAAGATTTCTTTGACAACCGCGGATTGAAACTCAAGCCAAAGCACGGCGGCAGCGCGACGATCAAAATCAAACGGCTTAACATCGCTGAGCGACTGTATCGTGTGACCGGGCAGGGCATTTACCGCGACAGCATTCTGGTCGGCGCGCGGGTGCCCCTGAAACATCCGGTCTTGAACGGCCAGGTGATGGGCCAGGACACCGTGATTGCCACGCCCTACCACGGGAAAATTTACTGGTTCTGGGGGGACACGGAGCGGGTGGTGTATCCGCTGGGAAACTTCGCGGCTTCGGGAGCGACTTCAGAGCTGCCCGAGCACGGCGGACTCGATCCGGGCGTTGGTGTGGACCTGAACTATTTTGTTGATCCATCGGACTTCAGCAAACCGATGTGCCCGAACTTCGGCGAGGGTTTGCAGTGGATCGAAGGTGTGATGACCGTTCGTGACGAACATGACCGGGAGCGCCTCGTTGCGCGTGTTTCAAGTCAGAAGGGGCTGATGCCCGCGTACGCCTGGCATCTTGCGGTGTTCAATGACGAAAAACAAATCTTTGAATCCCAGATCAGATGGAACATCACGGAAGGACACGATTCATCACACCCGTTTCGCGCCAGAGTGAACGGAGTCGAATACCTTTATCTTTACCCGAACTGGCGAGTGAAGGCGGACCTGAAAAGCCTTTCCGATCTGAAGAGCTACGAGGCGTTCACCTGTGTTGCCGATGACGGCAGGTTGCGCGGAAACGAGACGAAAATTGACCGCGACGGGGCGGGTCAGCCTCTATACTCGTGGAAGGCCGGCGCGCAGCGCCTGCATCCGGGCCGGTTGCGCGAGTTGATTTCAACGGGCTGCCTCAAGCCGGAGGAGGCATGGATTCAATTGCGCGACGTCGATACCGGCAAGACCGTCGGGGCCGGGCGGGGCTCAGTGTTCTGGAATGATTTCCGGCAACGCTGGGTGATGATCACTTCTTCAACAAGAGCGGGAGAAATCTGGTTCGCCGAGGCGGACACGCCCACGGGACCGTGGGTGTACGCGCGCCGCATCGTATCCCACGACAACTATAATTTTTACAATCCGACCCAGCATCCCTTCTTTGACCTGGACGGAGGGCGGCTGATTTACTTTGAGGGCACCTACACCGCGGCTTTCAGCGGCGCAAAGGAGATGACCCCGCGCTACGACTACAATCAGATCATGTATCGTCTCGCGCTTGACGATGCGGGCCTCAATCTGCCGGCGCCGGTTTACCGCCTCGAAGGGACCGGAAGAATTTCGCGCTACCTGATGCGCGAAACTGTCGAACGCGAACACCTGTGGCGGCAGGTCGGTGAAGTGGCGTTTTTTGCTCTGCCGCCGAATCGCGGACGCGGCGGAATGATTCCGGTCTTCGAACACGCCGAAGGCGGCCACGTCGTTCTGCGGGATGACCCGCCCGGTGGAGACAATCGTCCGTCATTCTTCGCGCTGCCGAACGAACGCGCGAAATCGAAGCCGGTCCTGTCGGAAGAAGATTCCCGGATGGTGGTCCCGCTTTACGAGTATCGGGATGCCGGCGATGGCCGGCGAATTTATTCGACGAACCCGACTCTCGCGGACAAGACCCTTGAACGTTCAGATGAGCCGGTATGTCGGGTGTGGAGGAATCCGATGTCGGTGCTGCCATTGGACATGGAAACAACGCCGGTTCCGCTCGCCAATCATTGAGCGGTTGGTCATGCTCTAAGCATTATGAACCCGCAACCGTCCCGGCGCGCATGGTCACCCTTGTATTCATTCCCGGTGATCGCGCTGCTGACCTGCCGCGCCGTTGCTCAAAACCTCGCCGGAGATGAAGCGTTGTCGAAAGTGTTGATCAATGGCGAGGACTGGCAACTGGTCGCCGACGGATTTGGATTCACCGACGCAGCCTGCGCCGATGGCATGGGGAACTTTTACTTCTATGATCTGGGCAAAGGCACCGGCATAAGGAAAATCAGCGCAGACGGCAAGGTGACGACCTTCATCGACAACACACCGAAGTGCAGCGGATTGAAATTCGGACCGGATGGCAGGCTCTACGCCTGCACCCAGGAACCCAAAAAGCAGGTCGTGGCGTTCGAGGTGCCATCGGGAAAAATAACCGTGCTCGCGGACGACGTTCAACCAAACGATTTGATCGTGTCGCATGAAGGGTTCGTTTATTTTACCGAGACCGGCAAGGGGCAGGTGACCATTGTGGACGCGAAAGGCAGCGTCCGCACCGGCGCGACCGGCATCAACAAACCGAACGGCATTACGCTGTCGCCGGACCAGGGCACGCTCGCCGTCTCCGAATACGGCGGCACCAACGTGTGGGTGTTTCGGGTCGAGCGCGACGGCAGTCTGACTGCGGGCGAACGTTATATGACACTGCGCAGGCCGGTCGGAAAGCCGGACAGCGGCGGTGACGGGATGACGACCGACGCGTTGGGCCGTTATTACGTGACGTCACATGTCGGAATTCAAATGTTTGACTGGACCGGGCGTTTGGGCGGTGTCATCGCGCGGCCGCAAAACAAAGGCACGGTCAGCGTCGCATTTGCGGGGCCGGACCTCGAATACCTCTATGCCTGTTCGTCAGACAAAATCTACCGCCGCCGGACGAAGGCGAAGGGAGCCTGGTTATTCCGGGCGCCGGCGAAACAGGCGGGCAAGGCGCCATTAGTACCGTGAACCGGGTGGCGGTTCGTTGATGACGCCCCAGAACGCGCCGAGTTCGCGGACGGCATTGACGAATTCGTGGAACTCCACCGGCTTCACCACGTAGGCGTTGACGCCCAGGTTGTAGCTTTTCAGCAGATCGCCGTGCTCACGGGACGAGGTGAGCATCACCACCGGAATGGTCTTCAAGCGTTCGTCTGATTTAATCTGCTGCAGCACCTCAAGGCCGTCCACCTTCGGCATCTTATTGTCGAGCAGGATCAGGCCGGGATCCTCCGGCGGGAGGTTTGCATATTGACCGCGGCGGTAAAGGTAGTCGAGCGCCTCGGCGCCGTCGCGCACAACATCCACCTGGTTGGCCAGGTGATGACTTGATAGCGCGTGCAACGTCAAATCGATGTCGTGCAGGTTGTCCTCAGCCAGCAGGATTTTTTTGAGTTTCGTCATGTGTGTGGAGCGGGTTTGGCAGTGAAAAAAAGAAGGTCGCACCCTGTTCGGCGGCGCTTTCGGCCCAGACCCGGCCGCCATGCCGGTGAACGATGCGCCGCACGCTGGCCAGCCCGATGCCGGTCCCCTCGAATTCCTCCGCGCGATGCAGGCGTTGAAAAACCTGGAACAGTTTGCCGATGTATTTCATGTCGAAGCCCACTCCGTTGTCGCGAACGAAAAAGACAGTTTCGGAATCGGCGCCGGGCCGCACGCCGATTTCAATGACGGCGGCTTCGCGAGTATGGGTGTATTTCAACGCATTGGACAGGAGGTTTGTAAAGACAAGTTCGAGCATCGCCTGATCTCCCTGGACCTTCGGGAGCGGGCCGATTTTCCACTCGACCCGGCGGCCGGACGCATCGCGCTGAAGGACCTCGATGATGGATTCAACCAGCCGCGTGACATCAACCGTCGTTCGCAACAATTCGCTCCGGGCCATCCTGGAAAAGGAAAGAAGGTCGTCAATCAACCGGCCCATCCGGCGAGCCGACTGGCGGACAATCATCAGATTTTGGCGGCTGTTTGCATCCAGTACGGCCGACGAATCGGCGAGGATCATTTCGGAAAAACTGCCGATGTGCCGCACGGGTGCCCGCAGATCGTGGGAAACCGAGTAGCTGAAGGCCTCGAGTTCCTGGACCGCCACTTCCAGTTCAGTGGTCCGCTGTTGTAATGCATGCTCCGCCTGCTTCAGTGCGCTTATGTCCCGGCCTTCCGCCAGAATGTAACCGACCTTGCCGCTCTCGTCGCGCACGGGCACCAGACTGAAGGCGATCGGCACGACGCGTCCGAAGACGAAGAGTTTTTCATCGTAACTGACCGTCTCGCCGGCCACGGCGCGTTTGAACGCGGCGGTGACTCGCGCGAGAACGGCCGGGTCAAACGTCCACCAGGCCCCTTCGAGGAAACGGGTCCGCATCAGTTGTTCGCGGGAAAGACCGGATCCCTGTTCGGCAATCCGGTTGATGAGCAACAGGGTCCCGTCCAGCGCCACCTTCGCGTTCAGCGTGGACATGTTGTCAATGTATTCCCTGAGCTCGCGCTGGCTGTCGCGGATTTGCTGTTCGGCGCGGTTTCGTTCCACGACCTCCTTTTGCAGATCCCGGTTGGCGGCCTCCAACTGGGCGGTGCGTCGGGCCACTCTCTGCTCCAGTTCGGCCGCATGCCGGCGCGCCGCCCGGTACAACATCGTTTGCGACCGTGTCACCGAGAACAGGAGGACGCTGAAGGCGATGCCGGTGGCCAAAACCCACGGCGCGGGGCGGAACGGCGAATCGAGAAAGAATTCCGGCCGGCTTGAAAACACCAGGCTCCATGCCCGGTCTCCCACCAAAATGCTCTCTGTGCGCGTGAACCGGGGCGCCGGGTCCGCACTGAACCGGCGCGGCAGGCGCGACGTCCGGTACAGCAGATGTGCCGCCGTGGCGTCGGGCCCATCGTAAACCTCCATTGCAACCGGAGGCGCGCTGTTCGCCGCGAGA
>Ga0134126_10007702_pt1 | contig 13527 bp, 14 predicted proteins | sample KB31752_FD_96881 | JGI IMG/M metagenome (GOLD analysis project Ga0134126, IMG submission 96881) | Terrestrial soil microbial communities with excess Nitrogen fertilizer from Kellogg Biological Station, Michigan, USA - KB3-175-2 | ecosystem: Environmental > Terrestrial > Soil > Unclassified ...
GCGGAGCGAAGCTCGGGTGGCACAAGCTGCATGAGTACACAGTCGCTGCACGATTCCGGATCATTCGTGTGGTCGTGATTCATGCACGCGGGAGAATCTTCGAAAATGAAAACTGGTCTCCACGATGCGCCAGGCGAACGCGCATATCCGCCACTCTCTATGAATTTGAGCTCGTCTTTGAGAACTTCCAGAAGATCTCTCTCGTCTTCTTGCATTTTCTGCCACTTCGACACCGCCTTTAACTATGCGCATTCGGGAATATCAGTGCTGTGACTGGCGTCACATTGAGTAGTAACTGCTGTCACTTCCGAAATATGAGGATTCGAAGCAGACTAGCCGCTGGAAGAGGGGGACGGTAAGGGTACACTGCGATGACCAGTTCCGTTATGGGACACGGGCACCCTGCAACTTAGGAAAAGAGTTGAATTTGTGCGGTATTGCTCAGACACCCGAAAGGGTGAACTGTACTCTCTACGGGACCGAAGTTTATTTACTGCAGCCCGCTTTAAGGCGGTATGCGTGATGTCGGCGGCGATTGGGGGAAGTTCGATGCGAGCTTTCGCGCTTTCGAAAGTTTCGGGCTTGCTCATCACGCTAGGTCTGCTGTCGGCTTTCGTCCTGGCACAGCCGCCAGAGACGTTGGCGAGCGCCGATTCGCATGGGGCGGCCATCCAAGAGAAGAGCGCGTCCAGCAATCCTGAAACAAAACCCTCTGATTACGCCGGTGCAGAAGCTTGCAAGACCTGCCATGAAGAAGAGTACAAATCCTGGGAGAATTCCCCGCACTGGAAGACAACGCTGAACACCAAGGAAGGCCCTTCTCACCAGGGTTGCGAGGGGTGTCACGGCGCGGCAGCAAGCCACGTTGCGGACCCCAGCGATACCTCGAAGCTCTTTCTGTTCGAAAACGCATCGGCAAAAGACATCAACCAGCGCTGTCTGGTCTGCCACGCTTCCGGCACTCAACACATGCAGGCAATCGACTCTTTGCATGCCAAGAATGATGTGTCCTGCACTTCGTGCCATTCTCCTCACCACGCGAAACAGGCGGAGTTCTTGCTGGTCAAATCGCAGCCCGAGCTTTGTTATTCCTGCCACTTGCAGCAGAAGGCGCAATTTGCGATGCCGTTTCACCATCGCGTGAATGAAGGATTACTGCAGTGCACCGACTGTCACAATCCGCATGGAACGGCCGGGCCGCACCAGCTTCGCACTTCGGCGGCGCAAGATGCGGTTTGCTATAAGTGTCATGCGGACAAGCAAGGCCCGTTCGTCTTCGAGCATGAGGTTGTAAAAGTGGAAGGCTGCGAGTCGTGCCACAATCCGCACGGTTCCCCGAATCCTCACCTGGTGAAACTGAGCAACGTCAATCTTCTGTGTCTCCAGTGCCATACGACATCGTTCGCAAACGCACCCGGGGCCCCTTCGTTTCATAATCAGGCGGCTCAATTCCAAGCTTGCACGCTGTGCCACACCCAAATCCATGGCTCGAACTTTGACAAGGACTTTTTCAAATAGGTGCTATCGAAATGCACTTGCGATGGGAAATCGGCGAACATGCAGTGGGTCGAAGCCGCGAGAGAGCGTGGGGCGGCCTTCCATGAAACTTCGGGTTAGAGAGTCTGCACTGGGCTGGACGGCCCTGATTGTCGCGTTGTTGTTCGCCTTTCCGGTGCGCGCGCAGCAGGCTCAGCAAGCCCCGCCGCAGACCTCGCAGCAGACGGATTCCACCTCTTCCGACGAAGGGATGAAATCCGGCGATTACAATGTTCGACAAAGCATTGAATTCGGTTACCGAGACAGCTCCATCGACGGGAACATAGGAAATTACGATACGTTTGAGAACCTCGGGTCCGGCTTTCGGCTATTCGATTACACGCTGGATATGCGTTCGGTGGACCATAAAGGCTTCTTTTTCGACAGCCTTACGTTCAGCAACTTCGGATACGGCGGTGATCCGAATAACGTGACGCGACTGCGCGTCGAAAAGAACAAGTTGTACGACTTCCGCGCCATGTTCCGCCGGGACAAGAATTTCTGGAACTACAATCTGCTGGCGAATCCGCTGAACCCGGCAAGTTCAGTTCCCGCTCTCGCCATTACCAGTTCGCCGCACTCCCTGGACTTGGTGCGGCGGATGGGGGATTACGATCTCACGCTGCTTCCGGAGTCTCGGCTGCGTTTCCGGCTCGGGTATTCCCGGAACGTCAACGAAGGGCCAGGGTTCACCACGCTGGACAGCGGAACCGAACCCATGCTGACGGAAAACTTCCGATACACGACGAACGCGTATCGCCTTGGAGTGGACTACCGCTTCCTGCCCAAAACGACCATCTCGTTTGACGAATTGCTGAACTACTTCAAGCAAGACAGCACCGTGACGGACCAGAATTTTCCATTTGTGCTTTCCAACGGCACGCCCGCCGACTTGGGAATTATTTTCAATACGAAAGGCAACACGCCCTGCGCTACTCCGGTGACGAGCGCCGCCACAACGCCTCCGACGGCGAACGCGAATTGCAATGGATTTCTGGCCTATAGCCACGTAGGTCGTCCGCGAGGTTCGTTTCCCACCGAGCGTCTTAGCTTTCAGTCCAGCCATTTTAAGAACTTAGAAATGTCCGGCTCATTCGGCTACAGCAGTGACAGCAATTCGACTCTCGATTTCAATGAGGTCGTAAACGGCTGGACCAGTCGGACCGTCACTCGAGGGAGTACCGTAGCAGGCCCCGCGAACGCCAAGCGCGTCTCCGTAAACGCGGATTGGGCCGGGGATTATCGTGTGACCGACAGGCTCCACATTGTTGATGAATTTCGATACGACAATTGGCGCATTCCGAGCATGTGGGCCACGGCCGAAACAAATCTCTTTGCAACACCTCCGGCGGCGCCGGGGCAAACGGGCCTATTGCTTCCAATGGCACAGGTCAACCCGGCAAACTTCGCCACGGTTTGCCCCGCCGCTCCCTACAATGGACCGAACTGCCCACAGCATGTCTCCGGGTCACTGGCCGATGTAACGAACGAATTTGTTTCACGATTTCTGGGGCAGAACCTGAAGACGAATACCATCGAGGTCCAATACGAGATTGCGCCGAGAATTGACGCACACATTGGGTACGTGTATACGGATCGGACGATCTCCGATTTCAACGCCACATTTGATACAGGCGAAATCTATTTCCCGGGAGGAGTCACCGGAAATGCGGGGAACGATTTTCTCGCCGCGCGTGGGGATTGCGCGTTGGTCGGAGGCGCTCTGCCTGCCGTGTGTACGATGAATCCGGACGGCTCAATCTTCGAGGGCTCGCCGACGAACCCCGTGCCGGAAGCGGGCAATGACACCTCACGCGGCATCACCGACATCCACGAAAACGCCCTCCTCGTGGGTATCTCGGCGCGCCCCACTGACACTTTTCGGATCGGCGCAGACTTCATGTTCGGATACAACGACACTTCCTTTACACGGATAAGCCCCAGGCAAATCCAAAGCTATAAGATCCATGCGACCTACACACCGAAGCAATGGGCGACCATCATCGGCGCGATCGACATTCACGAAAACCGCGACAATGTGCTCGCCGTGAACAATCTGGAGCACGGCCGGACCTACAGTTTCGGCGCGACTCTGGCGCCTAGTTCCCGTTTGTGGGTTGACTTCGGCTACAGCTATATGGACATCTCTATTCAGACTGACATTTGTTTTGCCGAGCCAGGCTCTACCGTATTCACAACTCCGTGCCCCGTGGCGGGAGCGACGGGTCCGCTGGGCGCGCTTTCGTTCTACACGAACACGGATCATTTCGCCTATGGCCACATGATGTGGAAGCCCGTTAAGCGCGTTACCGCTGCTCTGGGATACTCGGGAACCATCGCTCAGGGGAACACGCTCTTCCTCAACGCGCTCCAACCCACCGGCCCGCTCGATTTCAACTATCTCAAGCCATCCGCGAGCCTGACGATTGACGTCTATCGGGGGCTGAGTTACAAGACCGCGTGGAACTACTATGGATATAACGATCACGGGGTCGCTAATCCAATCGGTCTGGCACAACTTCCCCTGCAGGATTTCAACGGAAACAACATCACGTTCTCGGTACGATATTTGTTCTAGGTTTCGTAGGAGAGACAAAACGAGCGTGTGCTACGGTTCGCCATATCAAGGAGGCCGGTCAGATGAATTTGTCGCTTCGGATTGGTAAAGCATTGTTCTTGGCAGTTGCATTTTTGTTTGCGTTCAGTGCCGTCACGCGCGCGGATGACGCATCGAGCCTCTATAAAACCAAGTGCGCCGTGTGCCACGCGCCCGATGGAAGCGGCAGTTCTACAATGGGCAAAAAGTTGGGCGCGAAAGATTTGCGATCCGATGAAGTCCAGAAAAAAACGGACGCGGATCTTAATGGCGTCATAACCAATGGCATGGGCAAGACGATGCCAGCATACAAGGGAAAGCTAACCGACGACGAGATCAAGCAGTTGGTCGGTTTCATCCGCGACCTGGGGAAAAAGAAATAGGGTTTTCAGGCGGCCAAAAGAAAAGCTTGACCGAGCGCGAGGAACTTTTGTGGCTCAAATGCTTATTGCCCAAATCATTCTTAGCATCGTACTCGCCTGCATCTTTTTGATTCGACCCTCTGTAACCAAGGCCACGGGGTGGAAAATCGTTGCTTTTATTGGGTTATGCGTTCTTCCGGCTCTTTGCATTGTCGGAGGGATGAACATCCACATGCAGCGCTCCGAGCAAACGCGATTTTGCATCTCCTGTCACGCCATGGCGCCGTATGCCCGCAGCCTTTATGTCGATGACCCCAGTTATATTCCCGCGCAGCACTTTCAGAACCACAGGGTTCCGGCGGATATGGCCTGTTACGCGTGTCACGCCGATTACTCCATATACGGGCCTCTAAAAGACAAGATGCGGGGCCTGACGCGCATTTATATGCAATACGTGAGTACACCTCCGGCAACCATTCGCATTCCGGGCGGATACGATAACAACCAGTGTCTGCACTGCCACGCGGGCGCTCGCGACTTTGAGGGAAATGCCATCCACAGCGCGGCCATGGATGCGCTCAAATCGAATCAGATGTCGTGCATTTCAAGCGGGTGTCATGACACGGTGCACAACGTGACCGCGCTGGACCATGTAAAATTCTGGAGGCCCGGCCAATGACATTCCGGAATCTTGAATTCAAGTGGTTGCTTCGAATTTCAAGTGCTCTAATCATCTTGGGACTGCTCGTTGAGATAGCAAGTCTTCTGTGGTTTCATCCGCTCTCGTTTGTACTTTTCACCTTCGTGGGTGCATCGTTAATCGGACTGGGAATTGTGGTCTACCTGGCATCTCTGGTCTTCGTTGCGTCTTCCGGGGGCGAAAGACACGAGTGAATTGCTGGGTCCGCCCGTTGTTTCCGCCTCTGTCGCGCGTTTCGTCACGTATACGCCAACCGAGGACTGCCCGAATTGAGCTATTCTCGAGCTGTTAGCTTTGTAGGGACGGTGGGGATCGAAACGCCCGTGTACGCAGAAACGAAGCGAGTCACGTGTTTTCTGTAGAGCTAAGAAAATGTAGATGTTCGCGGGCGAGCATGCGCTCAACCTTTTCGTGCCATTCTGCGGCAGAGGGCCAATTAATGGGAGCGCGTCTGTTTCGTAACGAATTTTTTCTAACTCCCAGCCAGTAACCATTGCGTCGATCCGCATACGCCGCGCCGATTGGGGAGAACACCGATTGCACCGCGGGCAATCTTCCGTGCATTCCGTCACTGTGAATCCTTTGTAGTTTGTCATGGTCTTGCTCCTGTGCTTGTGCGTCACCTCGGAGCAGTTGCGCACTCCACAAGAAGCATAGCGTCGAATGGTGGGGCGATGCTGTGCTTTGCATCACCGTAGGGGGGTGACGCCTGAGCCGCCCGGCCGATGGACGAGGCCGAACCGAGTGGATTCACTTATAAGCAAGGGTCTGCCGGAGGTATTCTGCCACGTTGCCAATGAAGCGATGAACCGACACCTCCGCGATGCGGTGGCCGACCATCGCGTTCATGGCTTTTCCCAGCGCGCCGAACGGTGGTTCGTAAAGTCCCGAAAAATCCAACTGCGTTTCTGTAGCGGTCAGCGGGTAGACTGAAAGCTCGGCCCTCATGAGCGGGAACAAGCGTGGCATAGCCGCAGCCTCCCATTCGAGGAGCAGCCGGGTGGTGGGATTCGCGACGCCACCATGGACTTGCTCCTCAACGCTCTTGACGGAAATCTTGATATCGGTCTTGACCCCAATACCGCCAACGTCGACGTGCAGCTCAGCGGCGATCGACTGCGCTCGGGAAGCAGCCGCCTTCGTAGCTGACTGGAACACGGCGAGTGCGTCTCGCTTCAACGCATCGCGGACGCGCTCGTAGGGATGGTTTACGTAGTCGTAGCAGCGAATCTCACGCGCTTTACTCATCTAGGTCGTTCCGTTCAGATTGACCGGCTAACCTCGACATCAGTCTAAATCGTTCGCGATTATTGATGCTACGACTCTATTCGACGGCCTGCAAATTCAATGTAATCCGAACACCGTTCACCAGGACTATGCTTTGGTTGATCAACTCTTGACTGGTGATTTCGTCTGCTGTGAAAGAGCGCAGCGCTTTCACAGGACAAATAAACTCGGCCGCCTCCGAAGATTCCTTTTCACCGCCAAGATGGTGCAGAACCGAGAAATCGATGGCCTCAAGTTCGTCACTCGACGGCAACTTCTGCATTAAGGCTTTCAGCCGAGGCGCCAGAAAGAGGTCAAAGCTCTGCGCCGCACGCTTATAAATCGAGGTGCTGCTCGATTGGAATTGCGTGGGATCGCGAAGGGTAAACTGAAGAACAATTCTGTTGTGGTAAACGACAAGAGACGGCTGCGCATAATCAACGAAATGAAACTCTGCTCCGTTGGTCTTCACAAGCTCATCGAGTCGCGATTGGAACTGAGACTGCAGCCGCTCGGCGTCGGCTTGTGTAGAGCCCGGCCGCGATGCAGTCACAGAGGGCGAGGCAGCAATCGGCTGAAAAACTGTCGGAGGAGCCGTGACTGACGCAGGTGTCGCCCGAGGCATTTTGACGGCCACCGCGGCGGCTGGAGCCGGAGAAGCAGCAGGAGGGTTCGTAACGGATGAACTAATCGCTCCGGCGGCCGACGAGGAAGGAACGACCGTCCTCGCAGGAATTGAGCGGGCAAGAGCTTCGACGTCAAACGGGTCAAGTTGGTCGAGGGCGAGTCCGAAATCTTTGCCATTCACATAGATTCTGGAGCGATTCAAAATGTCCTGCTGTTCTCGCTCAGGCGCGCTGACAAGTGCAAATGCATCAGCTCTGTCGAGCACCGCTGCGAGGATTTCCTTTCCTTCGTAATCATAGTTCTTGCTGGATGTATGCGCGTCATAAACGATTTCGAACCCAATGGCATCGCAGTCCACATCGCGCGGGATCTGCTTAGCAACGAGCCAAAGAATCGGGGCGATCACATCCCGAAAGATCCGCGACGCGCGCTGGTTTTGCGTTAACTGATCCGCGTTGTATGCCGCTTTGTATATCCCCGAGATTTTCAGCACCACGCGATTCTGGAAATAAACAAATTCAATCCCGCGCGAATCGAATGAACTTTGTTTGCTGGGTTCGGATTGAACATAGCGCGCGAGGGCGAACGAAAAAGGGAATTTTGTCGCAGTGATTGCTTGATGAAGCGACTCGAGCTGAGGAAGATACTTGGTCTCTGCCGCTTTCAGCCTGGGATTCAAGATTTCTGCCGGACTCACTTGAGCAAATGTCGCACCGCACGTGAGCAGCAGCGCAGCGACGATGAGAAGTGCTGTCCGGGCGTTGTGAACTCCGCAACGAAGTTTCATGACTCTCTCACATTCACTTCTGGCGTGGCCGGGACGGCCCTTGAGGCGCGGGCGCGGCAATCGCGCGCGCATACGCGACGACCGCACGGATTTCCTCTGGCGTCAGAGTCTGGCCATAAGGCGGCATCATCGCCGACTTTCCCATGGCCGTGCCTCCTTGCGCGGTGAATTTCTCGAGGAATGTATCGCTTAGCGAATTCAGAGTAGCGCCGTCGTTCCATAGCGGCGGAGCTGGGGTCACATTGGAACGATTCGAGGGTCCGGCAGGAGTTTGGTCTGCGTGGCACCAAACACATTGCTGGTAGAAGATCTGCTTTCCCTGAGCCGCTTCGTAGCTGAGCGGAATAATCCGCTGTGCGTCATTCCAATCTGGCTCCGTGTCATAAGCATTCTGCAACGGATCGGATTTTACGGGCACAGATTTACGGGCGCAGCCCGCCAGTACAGCCAATCCAAGGGCGGCCGAAAACAGAAGTGCGCCGGCTCTCATTTTGTCCCCCTGGTGCTCGCCGCTGCGCCGCCCGCAGGAGCACTTTGCTTCAAAGTCAACAAATAAGCCGTCAGAGCTTGAATTTCATCCGCAATGAAAGCCTGCTTCGGTTCAATCGTTCCAGGTACAAGCGCCTGCGGATCGCGAAGCCATGCCTCAATCCATCCGGGCGTGAGCCAGTTGCCGGCGTTGCCTAAACTTGGTCCCACGTATCCGCCGGCGGAGCCGATCGTATGACATGACTGGCACTCATACTTTTTTTCGTAGAGCTGCTTGCCGGCCGCCGCCATCGCCGGGGTGAATTCCTTGCGATCCAATGCGTCCACGGCAGGGCTCTGCATCACCGTTTCAAAATAGTCCGCAAAGACGGCCGCGTCACGTTCCGACATATTGAATTGCGGCATGCGAAGCACAAGCGTAGGGCGCAGAGTCTGCGGATTCTCCATAAACTGGAGCAGCCACTGCCGTGTTGCGCGGCTCCCTTCATAAGAAAGATCGGGCGCAAGAGTGCCGCCGAAGCCATTGAATTTGTGGCACGCGTAACACTTGTAGCGCTCATAGAGCTTCCCGAATTCGCCCGCGGGATGAAATTCCGGTTTCTGGCGCGCGACGATCAATTTCTCCATTCCGCGTGTCGCCGGCGGTCCGGTCAGACTCAACAGAGCCGTCGTAACGGCGTCCAGACTTGCTTGGTCCAGATGATATTGCGGCATGCGCCCGGCAGGATTGACCGAGATTGGACTCGATATCTTCGCCTGTATATAGGAAATCAATGTGTGTGGAATCTTGGCCGCACCGAAATCCAGTTGGGAAATATTGCGAGCACCTATTGTGGAGAGGTCAGGGCCAAAATCCTCCTGCGGGCGAAGGCCTTCCGTCACATGGCAACTCGCGCAGCCTTTATCAACGAATAGGCGCCGCCCAGCATCGATCTCGGTTTTTGTCGGTGAACCAAGCTTCGGCACATCCGCGAGCAGATCCGGATCGGTGAGCTTCGTTTCCATGTAATGCGTCACTTCGTAGAGGTCGGCATCCGACCATTCGTAGCGGGGCATCTGGCTGTGGGGCAGATAGTCTTGCGGGTTGCGCAGCCAAGCAGCGAGCCAATCGGGATTGACCTTGCTGCCGATCTTGGTCAATTCCGGCCCGATATCGCCGCCGATAAGCGAAGTTTCCCCGACGCGAGTGACGGCCAACGAATGGCAACTGGAGCAGAACATCTGCCGGAAACGCGCTTCGCCTTGGTCGGCGACATCCGGCCGCTTCGACAAAGAGGCGACAATTCGAGGATCGAAATGATAAGGCTGGATCGGATGCGGATTCCGCGTACTCAAATATGCGGAGAGGTCCCGCAGTTCCGGATCGCTCAGCCGAAACGTAGGCATCTGCGGCTCGCCGAAATCCACACCGTCCACAGTTACGCTGCCATTTGCATCCGTGATGGTTCGAGGTTCCTTCAGCCATTTGTAAAGCCACTCGCGGCTCACCTTGGTGCCAATATCCGTCAGGTCCGGGCCGAGCATCGCTGGGCGGTCAATGCCGGCGATCTTGTGACATCCTGTGCAGTCGAAGCGAGCCAGCAACTGGCGTCCCTGGTCGAGTTGCGGAGCTTGAGGAAGATCGTCGCGGTGGCAGGTTCCGCAGGAAGCTTCAATGAAATGGATGGGAAGAATTGGCTGTTCCCATGCGACGGTAGTCTCGTGGGCCTCCGCCACTTCGGTTGCCGAGCCTTGGCCGCGGTGGCAGACGACGCAGCCCCATGCTTCCGTGCCATGCGGAATCGGGGGATGCGCGCGGAATGGTTCGGGTACGGAAGCGCCCGCAAGGCTCGGTTCGGCGATTCCCAAATGGCACGTCGTGCAGCGGTCCACTACTCCCAGGTCAGGGAGCCAAATCTGATAAATGCCGCTGACCGTGCGGCCCCGCAGCGCCGCTGCGTTCGGCCGCCCTTCAATGAATTTGAAATATTGCCGCTGGTAATGGCGCCACTGCCTGAAAAAATCCTTCGTCGGCGCCACAGCGAGCGAAAGCGTGAGCAGCAGGCTTACCCAGGCAAATCGCCGGGCCGGATCGCCAAAAAAAACGCGGCGAACCCAACCAACGAGTCCTTGCGCACTTCGCCGATTCACCAAGGCCAGATCCAGGCCCAGCCTGGCCCCCGGAAAAATGTGCCGACGGAAGTCAATACAACCGCTTCCATCAGAAACCAAGTCATGATCCAGAAAGAGAGCGGCTTCGAGCTGAGCCAGCGGCGAAATCCCCTATCGCGGCGCCCTTCATTTGCCGCGGCGAGTCCCATGAAAATGGCGATGAGCCAAACCGGAAGCAGCGCATCCCACGCATCAAAGCGAATCAGCAGCACGGTGAGCGCCGCCAGAATGATGCCCAGAATCGCCAGTCGCTGCGATTTGTGGTGAACCCAAAGGTTCTCGTCCTTGATATTCACGTTAAAAAAAGGAACCACGATCAAGGCCACGACAATCAGCGTGGGAAGAATGATGCCGGCGACAAATGGCGGAAAATAATGCAGCAACTCCTGCAATCCGGTGAAATACCATGGCGCTTTGGCCAACTTGGGAGTTTGCTGAGGATCGGCGAGCAATTCCAAAGGTGCATTCCACCAGAGCGCGATCCAGACCAGGACGCTCGCTAATAGCTCTATGGCGATCGTTTCGCGAAACAACATTTCCCAGTAGGGAATGGATCTTTCTTCATCGATTCGTCGGGGTAATGTCGCTTCGCGGGGCGCGCTGGGATCGCTCGTCATGGTTTCTCTACATCCTTTTCATGCTCGATGTACATTCCGCCGTCCTTGTGCAAACGCCACAGATGGATCGCGACAAGAAGAATGACGGCCAGCGGCAGAATGACGACGTGCAACACATAAAAGCGCAGCAACGCGTTTGCGTTCACGGTGTGTCCGCCGAGAAGAATGAAGCGCAGCCTTTCACCAATAAATGGGGTGGATGAGATGATGCTCGATCCCACCGTCGTGCCCCAGTACGATAGTTGATCCCAGGGCAATAAGTAGCCCGTGTAGCTGGCGAGAAGCGTCAGCAGCAGAAGGCACACACCGACGACCCAATTCAATTCCCGCGGCGGCCGGTAAGCGCCTCGGTAAAACACTTTGGCCATGTGTGCGAACACCAGGAACACCATCGCGTGCGCCGACCAGCGGTGCAGATTTCGCAAGAAGACTCCGGACGACACGACGAAGTGCAGGTCTTTCATGTCGGCGTAGCCTTGCGGAATCGAGGGATGGTAATACAGCATCAGAAGCAGGCCGGTGATGAGCTGGATGGAAAAAGTGCCAAGCGTCAGCGCTCCGAGATACCACGTGTAGCGAAAACCGAGCTGGCGCTCGCGCACGCGAGCGGAGAAAATCTCCTTGAACTCGTCGCGCCAACGTACAAGCGCATGTATGGGGTTTCGGATGGCTGTGCCGGCTGGTGGAGCAAGTGGTTTTTGCATCTTCAAAGTTGGACGTATTCGCTTTCCGATGCGATATTTGTGGAACGATCCACGATGAGGTCGCCATCATTGCCTATCCACATCTTCAGCCACTGCAACGGGCGCGGGGCGGGGCCGCCCATTACCTTACCGTCCGGTCGAAATGTACTGCCGTGGCATGGACACGCGATAATCCCTTCATCTTGTCTCCATACCGTTAGACATCCTAGATGGGTACAAACCGAACTCATCGCATAGAATCCCTTCTGCGCATGGACGACGAAAATCGCAGTCTGTGGGTCCAAGGTTACCGAGTCAATCGGGAAATGTTCGGGTCTGCCAACGCCCACGATAGGCGATGGTTCATAGAGGACGTTCGGCGACAGGTACTGCACAGCAAACACCGTCGCACCAGCTCCGGCAACAGCAAGCGAGCCGGCCCCCAGCTTGACGAAAAACTGGCGGCGGCTTAGAAAACTCTCTTCATCGTTGCTCGCCGCCAGGTTTTTGTTTTCCGGCTCGCTCATGCGCACTCGGCCTCAACGTTTCTTACTTTTTCACCGTCAAATCAACATTCAACGCGCCACTCCCAACGGTAATCGACTGGGTCGTGGGCTTCCCCTCTTCGCTCCAGGTTTTCAGAGTGTAGGTTCCCGGCGGAACATTCTTAATTTCAAATGAGCCGTCTTTGTCGGCAACAGCGAAGTAAGGCGTGGCCACAACAATGACGTAGCCGGACATCTCCGGGTGAACGTTACACAGCAGCGAGGCGGCTCCGAGATCATTGAATTGAAATGATTTTCTCTCACCCTTTGGCCAAGTCCCCAGGTTGTGGGCGAGTTTCTTGTTGCCACTGATCGACGGCCAGTAAACATTGTGCCCAACTGGGTCGCTATTTAGAAAATCCACGGTGGTCCCCTGCAAAACCACTACGACGTGGGGAACGAACGTCATTTTGCGCTGATCGACTACGATGGGTTGCGCAGGTGCATCGAAATGCTTGCCCGGTATCGCATCGACGTAGACGGCGATGTCTTGGGCAGAGCGCAGCCCTTGCACCGAAACCGTTCCTTTGATGTCCCCAGCTCGAGCAACGCCGTTAAACAGCAGAGGTACGAAGCAAATTGCCGCGAGTACTACCGCTCTTATGACATGCTTCATTCAAATTCCCCTTTCAGCTGATCTAAGTTTCTCTTCTTATCGGACGATTAAGTCTTCAAAATACAAAGTCAGTCCCGACAACAAACCCGTTGGGACGGAAGAAAGTAATTGTTCCGGGGACTGGCTCCTCGAAGCGGCGTTGATACTCAAACGCCAGCTTGATATTGGCGCGGACCAGCACTTGAACCCCGGGGCTAAAGCGGTTTCGGGTAGCCGAGCGCGAAACCCCGTTCAGGAAATCGGTTGGCGAATTCACAACGTCGTAGCGCATCAAACCGATCAACCACGGATACACCCAGTATTCAGCCTCCGCAAAACCGCCGCTGAACGTCACGGGCGTCGCCGATACAAAGCCTGTTCCACCAGAATTGAGAGCCTCGTTCGTATCGTGACCGTACATCCCGAGCCCCCATAGCTCGAACTGGCGATATTTGAAACGAAAGTCCGCGCCAACCCGGTAAAATGGTTCGCGGATTGTCGACAGACCTGGGAAGAGCGCACCGTCGACATTCAGTTCGTTGCGGCCGTAATAGCCAAAGGCTCCGAGCGTCA
>Ga0134126_10007703_pt1 | contig 13525 bp, 17 predicted proteins | sample KB31752_FD_96881 | JGI IMG/M metagenome (GOLD analysis project Ga0134126, IMG submission 96881) | Terrestrial soil microbial communities with excess Nitrogen fertilizer from Kellogg Biological Station, Michigan, USA - KB3-175-2 | ecosystem: Environmental > Terrestrial > Soil > Unclassified ...
AATGCTAACTGGTCTCTCGGATGGGATTCTAAGGTTAATTGAAATAAGACTCCGGAATTGTCTTCGACATGTTATGAGCCAGACAGGAATAATACATCACCAATTAAAAGAAGATTAATATAAGATACTGATGTACTTTTTATAAGAACAAACTGAGAAAGATCATTATCCGGTTTTCTCTAAAATACTTCTCCGAGATTTCCTTCAAAGCCATGCGAGTCCTTGATGCCAATGCCATAATCAAGGCATACATTTGTCTTGGAAAATTTATTAAATTTTATTCTGAGGCCTGCGCCAAAAGAAGGAAAAATAGTTTGAAAAGTATTGCTGTTGAACTCGGATACAGAACCGGCACTGGCAAAGACAACACCACCCAATAATCCATTTTTAGTGATAGGAAACCTCAGCTCAGATTCCAGATCAATGTATTTTTTTCCAATATAACGCCCCTGAACATATCCCCGTGCTGTGTTGTTGTAGGTGTCAGTTCCGGTTCCCGGCAAATCAAGATAGGGTGGGTTGCCGCTAATAGTTATGACACTGTAGAACCAAAAAGCCAGGACGGAATGGTGCGGCAACGCATAGTATTTTCTTATATCAAATTGCATTGCATTCCATTGAGTGTCGCTCCCCAGCAAACTGATGTTTTGTATAAATTTACAATTGGCATACATGCTGCCACCGTCAGGATTAATGGGATTTTTCCTTGAATCATATTGCACGTCCAACACAATGCCCGATGAAACAGAATGGTTACTAAATCCGTATTTGTCGAAACCGGTAACCTCGCCTGGCGGAAATCCTAATTGTGCTATTGCCCAATGGTAATCGAGCTGATAACCACCGCCGACGTAAAAATTTTTCGCTATTTGTCTCAGGCATAATTCATACAGGCGGAGGTATTTATAAGTAACCATATTTTCGTCGGCATCTGTTGTTTCTCCGCCAATTCCCCAGGTATCCTGTGGATAATTCAGATAACGCCAGTCGCCAATAACATTGAATTTATTTCCTGGTGTCCAGAAGGAGGATTGAATGGGTAACAAAAATTGCTTTTTTTGTGTGTACTTCACAGCAATAAGGAAACTCGATGTATTCGTTTGCTGTTTCAGGCTGGTAACAAATGCGCCGCCTGCAGTAGCACCTGCCGTGAAACCGGTAGAAAGGGTGTATTCTGTGATAGGAGAAGCGGAAAGCCGGAGCCGCATCCCACTCCCGTTAGTTGTGTCAAGTCGTTTGGAAATATCTTTGTGTAATATCAGCATTGCAATATCAATCATATCCCGTTGTTTACTCAAGGGAACACTATCATTTGATTTGGTTAATGACGGATGATCATCTGTTTGCGCCGCAAGCCTGGGACTATTTAAAAAGAAAAATAATATTATTGTAAAAAATATATAGTTACCATATTTTTCTTTCATGATCGGTTTATTTCAGCGCTCACAAAATTATATGGATTGTTTTGGATCTATACAGTTTTTTCTACCCTGCAACATCTCCTCCAGCGTCTTGCGTGTTGGCGACGGACGTTGTTTCGCGATCCGTAATGTGCTTCAGGTAAAAAATGGGACAGTTGATGCATCACGGTTACAGCAAGGATGTTGGTACTTTTATGAAACAAAACCCAGCGTGCTGAAGATAAATTAAGGCGACGCCTTCATTGAAATAAAAAGCCAATCACTTTTTGAACGGATCATACGACATCCAGTCAACTTCCAATTCATAAGGATGCCTTGGTTGCTCAATGGCGTTAAGGTTTGTTTCAACGCCCCAATTATTCGTATGCCAAAAGTTCATGCGGTAATACGATTGATGCTGGGGGATACCTCTTTGAGATCCCTGGTAATCCCACAAAATGAGTTTCTTACCGGTTACCGGGTTGAGCATCCACCACGTAAGGCGATCAGGATGCCAGTCAAATCCGTAAGTATAGAATTGAGATGAAGCATCATAGTTATGAATCGCCTCAATGGTTTCGGGCTGGTTTTGAGCACCGGTTAACGCAGTCGGTTCTCCTTGATAACCTTCTTTATAAATCGTATTGTAAATAATCCCCTTAGCCAAATTGATGGTTCTGCCGATTCTTTTAAGTGTAGGGCTATAACCGGTCCAGGTGCCTACGTAAATAATAGAAGGGTCGGCAATCAGCCATTCAAAGTCTATCTCACTAAGCCCATACACACTATCCATGTAGTACGTAAAATAACCAACCACAGCGCCCACATTTGGTTGAATATCTTTTACATGCGGAACTTTCAACCGGGCACTGTACCTGCCAAAATAAGTAAAGTCGTTGGATATAATCTCCGGACCGCGCCCGGCACCTGCGCTGTCTGTTGGGTCAATTTTTAACAAGAGCACTTTCGAGCCGGGTTCTGTTTTGGAAGCAATACCAGATTGCCATTTGAAGGCAGCCTTATTACCGGTAGAGCCATACCTGAAATTATGCAACACAGGATCATTGAAATTTTCAATAAAAGATTTAGCTAACTTTTCTTTCTGGGCATGAACAGTAAGACTGAAGAAAAATGAAATTAATAATAGGATTCGTTTCATGAGATGATCAAGGATTTGCTTTAATACGAATGTACGTTATTTCATTCTTTGTTGGTCTTCGGAAAAATGAAAGAGTCCAGGCAAGACACAAGGCCACGAAGAAAAAACTTCGTTTCCCATTATTTTTTCGTAGAAAAAATCCTTTGTGCCTTTGGGGCAAATTCCAACCATATGAAATTACTTTCTCAAACCTTTAAGAGATATGTAAGAGTCAAAAAAACTTACCGGTTTCAAAAGATTAAAATCCGCTGGTGGCAGGGACGCCAACAGCAGCAAGAGTAATGTGATGTGGGCTTTGCCTGAATTGTTTTGCCACGAAGACACAAAGCCACGAAGAAAAGCATCGTTTGCCATTATTTTTTCGTAGAAAAAATCCTTTGTGGCTTTGTGGCAAATTCCAACCATATGAAATTACTTTCTCAAAACCTTTAAGAGATATGTAAGAGTCAAAAAACTTATCCGTTTCAAAAGATTAAAATCCGCTATTGGCGGGGACGCCAACAGCAGCACGAGTAATGTGATGTGGGCTTTGACTGAATTGTTTTGCCACGAAGACACAAAGCCACGAAGAAAAACTTCGCTTCCCATTATTTTTTCGTAGAAAAAATCCTTTGTGCCTTCGTGGCTTTGTGGCAAATTCCAACCATATGAAATTACTTTCTCAAAGCCTCTAAGAGATATGTAAGAGTCAAAAAAACTTAGAGGTTCCGAAATCTTCAAATCCCTGGTGGCGGGGACGCCAACAGCAGCACGAGTAATGTGATGTGGGCCTTGCCCGAATTGTTTTGCCACGAAGACACAAAGCCACGAAGAAAAACTTCGTTTTCCATTATTTTTTCGTAGAAAAAATCCTTTGTGCCTTCGTGCCTTTGTGGCAAATTCCAACCATATGAAATTACTTTCTCAAAGCCTTTAAGAGATATGTAAGAGTCAAAAAAACTTACCGGTTTCAAAAGATTAAAATCCGCTGGTGGCGGGGACGCCAACAGCAGCAAGAAGTTTTAACCGTTCATCAGAGGTGACACCTTTTTAAAAGGTGTCACCTCTTACGTAATGCAAATCATTCCGCTTTTGGCGTGCAACTATCTCTTGCTTTTTTTACAAAATATTTTTCTTCCACTCATCAATCGTCATTACCTCGGCTTGTTTGGGAAACAGTTTCTGAATTAGAAGTTGATGTGTTTCTTCGTCCATATCTACACAGCCATCCGACAAAATGGTTAGCTGATAGTCTTTGTCAAATGCTTCACGAACGGTTGACAATACAACTCCACTGGTGGCGATGCCGGTTAGTACCAAATGCGAAATACTTTCGGCACGAAGAATCATTTCAAGGTCACTTCCGCTAAAAGCGCTCACCCTTTTTTTGTTGACAATAATATCGTCTTTAACCATTCCAAGACCGTCATGAATCTGCATAAAAGCATCAAGTCCACCACTGATTAATTGATTTTTAATTGCAGAAAAACTTTTGTTATCCAGACTGATTTCGGGCAATCCCTTTCGGAAACCCACACGTACAAAAATGATTAGGATATCTTTTTCCCGTGCAGCATTAATGGCACCGGCAATGTGCTTTACTATTTCGGCTCCGTGCTCTGGCAGCCTGGCCAAAATGCCCATTTGCATATCCATTACTAATAGCGCTGTTTTGTTATTTTCCATTGTTTATTTTTTTTAATGTTATAGATGTGTTGATTAGATTTTTGTAAAACACAACTCCAATGATAATGCCAAGTACCCCCTCTGCAAATACGGTGAGAGGCGCACCTACAATGGGCGCCAGGTACCCGATAAGAAGACTGCCTAACGGCAGCATGCCAAACATCGCCATCGCTATAAGGCTAACCACCCGTCCTCTTAGTTTATCGTCACATTCACTTTGCACAATCGTGATGATGACAGCGGATTGTAAAATAGAACCATAGCCACCGACCATGGCAAAGAATAGTGCAAGGTATAAATTGCGGCAATATGCAAAAAGCATCAGGCTTGCGCCCACGAGGAAAAGGTTAACAAGTAGAACCTTTCTGAAATCTGCTTTTTTATGTAGAGACGCGAGGTAAAATGTTCCGGCAAATGCGCCAACTCCGATGGCAGCGTTTAACCAGCCATAGGTAGCCGCATTTCCTTTAAAAATCTCTTTGGCATACACAGGCAATAAGGTAACATAAGGCCACACAAAAAAGCTGGATAATGCTGCAATCCATATTGCGGTAGCAATGGGTTTGTTTTTTGCGAGATAGGCTAATGCTTCTTTGAACTTAGCTTTTGATTTTGATTTGAGAACACTGAATTTATCTTTAGGAAATCTCATCGCGGCGATGGCGCCGATTACTGCGATAAAGCTGATAGCGTTAGAAAGAAAGCAATAATCCGCCCCGTATTTCACCAAAACAAATCCTGATAATGCCGGGCCTATCAGCCTTGCGAGTGTATTCAGCGTGGCATTTAAGGCAATCGCATTGGACAGGTCTTCTTTGTGTTCGATAATTTCATTTATCATGGATTGCCTTACGGGAACGTCATACGCATTTACGATGCCGAGAAATACACTTAAACCAAGAATGAGCGCAATGCTGTAATTACCTGAAAAAGCGAAAACAGTAAACACTACCGCTTGCACAGCAGACAATGTTTGTGTGGCCATCAACACCTTATAACGGTTATACCTATCCGCAATAACACCGCCACGAACCGAAAACAGAAAAGAAGGAAACTGCTCCGCAAAAGTGGCTACCCCAATCATAAACGCACTGTGGGTAATGCTGTAAACTACCCAGATAACAGCCGTTCGCTGCATCCACATTCCCACGCGGGACACAAACTGGCCGAAAAAAAACAAAGCGAAATTGCGGCTTTTTAAAGCCCTGAATGTATTTTGTAAATTCATTATTGTTTCATTAGAACAGGCAATTGCAAAGAACGGCTGTAAATTTATCGCCGGTTTTATTCTTTATCTTTTTGCTGAAAAGTTTTGCTGCTCATAATACTCATGGCAGAAATGCCAAGAAAAAAAATAACTATCGACAGCGTATTGCTGCTGTTCATATTACTTGCTCTGAACAATACATAACCAACCAGTAAATTAAAAAGAGCCCAAACTACATTGACTGTGGGCGATGAAAGCCCTTTGCCCGGCGGCTTGGCGAAAGGAGTAGGAAATTTATTTCCTGAAATGCCCTGCACGAAGTGCGGAACCATATTGGCGAAAAAAACGCCTGAAAAAAAAGCTGCGATATATTGATACCATTCCATAACTAAAATTTGAGAGCACAAAAGTAGCTCACGCAGTCCTGGCAAACTGTGATAAATATCAAAAAAAACAAATGTCAATATTTATTGCTGCGAATCCGGCTAAGCGTTTCCCTGGTAATACCAATATAAGATGCCAGGTGTGTAAGTGGAATTCGTTTGATGAGCTCAGGTTTTTTATCTAAGATGTATTGATAACGGTCGGCAGGAGCATTCATCATCATCATATTGTGATGTTCTTCTGTAACCATAAGCATTCGTATGGCCAGTCTCCGGATGAATGTTGAAAAGGTAGTGGACGAACCATGTTCTTTGCTAAAAGTCCTGCTATTAATTTTCCATACAACCGATTTTTCCATTGCATGGATCGTAATTTTAGATGGCTCCCTGCTGATATAGGCTTCGAAATTTGTCGTGAATTGATTTTCAAATGTGAAACTAAGATTAATGTCCGAACCATCATTGTTGTAATAATTGCGCAGCATGCCTGATTCTATTAAAAAAATAGCGGTGCAGGGTTGGCCCTCTGCTAACAAAACTTCATACCTGGTTAATTCAATACGTTCAAAAAAAGGTTTGATAAGTTCAAGTTCTTCTTCAGAAAATTGCGTGATCTTATTTAAAATACTTTCGAGTTTTGAAGTCATCATATAAATAAATAGTCGTGGTTATTTAACCTGAAATAAAAGGGTTTCGTTTTTGTATTCGCGCCGCCGATCGACACACAAAAGTTCAAGGTAATTAATTATCAATTGAAGCTCACTCCACGTCATGCTCCCGCACCTTTCATGGATATTAAAAACCCCACTTGGCGCGAGGTTGTGGATTAGAATGTTAGCGCAAGCGTCCGCTTGTGCTATTACTAAAAAGAGATACGTATATTTACTTTATGAGCCGTAAATATAAATTTCATGATAATGATAAGTTGTATTTTATGTCCTTTGCTACTGTGCACTGGATTGACGTTTTTACAAGAGAAGAGTATTCGCAAATAGTTTTAGATTCATGGAAGTTCTGTCAAGAAAAGAAAGGTCTTGAAATATATGGCTGGTGCATAATGCCAAGTCATGTACACATGATAATCGGCAGCAATAAAAATAAATTGGAAGATATTGTTCGGGATATGAAAAGTTTTACATCAACAGCCCTTAAAAAATCCATTAAAGAAAATGTGCAAGAAAGCAGAAAAGAGTGGATAATATGGATGATGGAAAGGGCAGGAAAGAAAAATGGAAATAATAATGATTGGCAATTTTGGCAACAGCATAATAAACCGTTAGCGATAAAAGATCAGGAGATGTTTGATAAGATGTTGGATTATATTCACTTGAATCCTGTAATGGCCGGTTTTGTAATTAAGCCTGAGGATTGGAAATATAGTAGTGCGCGGGATTTTTCGGGGATGAAGGGCTTGATTGAATTGGACTTTAGTTAGTAATCAAAATGGCACAAGCGGACGCTTGCGCCAACATGAGGGACACACAAAAGTTCAAGGGAATTAATTATCAATTGAAGCTCACTCCACGTCATGCTCCCGCACCTTTCATGGATATTAAAAACACAATAAAGCAACCTTGCCTACCGGCAGAAAGGTAAATACATCAAAATGGCACAAGCGGACGCTTGCGCCAACATGAGGGCACCGCCAATTTAAGTTTACTCCAGGTCATACCCGCGCATCTCCGACGGATATTAAAAATACAGTAAAGCAACCTTGCCTACCGGCAGGCAGGTAAATACCTCGGATTTTTATTTTGCTGAAATAGAAAAACAAACACTTCAAATTTACGATTTACAATCATGCGAAGCGACAACTTACATTACTGTTTGGCTTGTCTGCTGAAAAGTCAATTAAAAATGAAAGAAAAACTTTACTATTGTATTTTGAACAATCGTTTAACGTGTTTTTTTATAAAAAATATTTTTATTATGATTTTAATGGTTCTTAATATCTTTTTTTGTCTTGTTTTTATCGCTTTCGCTTATGTAAATCTGAATGACATCGATGCATGGCTGTGGGTGACGATTTATATGGTAGCAGCTATATGCTGCGGTTTTGCTGCATTCGGAAAATATTACCCGGTAGTTTATCTTGTGGCGATGGCTTTTTATCTCATTTATGCCGTGGGTCTTTTTTTTGCGAAAGACGGGGTGAAGGATTGGATCTTTAAATACCATAAACCAAGTATCGTAGAAAGTATGCAGGCTACCAAACCATATATCGAAAAAACGAGAGAATTTTTCGGGTTGTTAATTGTAACCGCCGTCCTGGCGATGAATTATTTTGTAGCCCTGTAAAATTGTGAAACGTGATTATTTTGAAAGCATAAACTTATACAACGGGCAAAGAATTATTCAAGAGGACTTCCACTGTCATGTTACAGACAATGCCTTCCAACTTATTTTTATTTCCTCCAAAAAAAGACCACCTTCGGTAATGATGAATGTTTTGCAGCCTTTTCCTGAATATTCTTTTATCCCACAAACCTGCCTGATCGGCAGACACGGGCTCAAAGAACACGAAGGATTTTTTCTGCGAAAAAATAATGACGGAATGCTATTATTTACAAATCTGCGTACCTGTTCTCCGATGGCAGATACCCTTTGTCTTTAAGAATATTGGCAAGCCTGTTATAAAAAGCAGGATCAGTGGGCGTAACACTTGCAAGGCCATCCACGTAACGGTTATATAAGCTGAAAAGCGCGGCAATCAACACCGTATCATGTAATTCCATATCGGTAGCTCCCTGCACTTTTGCTTCGTCAACCATATCCTTCGTGACCAATTTGCCATTTTTTTGAGTGGCTCTTGCTATGGTAAGCAATGCTTTCATTTTATCACTTACGGGCGCTTTGTCCGGTTCATGGTTTACTTTATCTGCAATGGTATTATCATTCAACAAAACATCTGCAGCGGCAGAATGCGCGGCAGTACAAAAGGCACATTCATTTCCGTAAGAAACTGCTGATGCTATTAATTCACGTTCTCCCTGCGATAGGGTAGATGGTCCCCGAAGTAAAATTTGCGTGAGCTCTCTTATAGGAAGCGCGGTATCTTTTCTATAATCCAGCAACCCGGTTATTCCGGGAAGATTTTCTTTTAAAGGTATGTATGGCATAATGTGTAATTATTATTTCTGATCTACAAAAAATGGTTTTGTCATGTATCCTTCAGAGGCACGTTGTTTACCGATTGCATCATATACAGAGGCATCATCCGGAGCCCAGGTTCCAAGCCCGTCAACATACCTGTTGAACATACAAAAAGCAGCAGCTATTAATACAGTATCATGAATTTCTTTATCAGTTGCATGATGCGCTTTTGCATTCTCAATATCATCTTTTGAGACACTTTTTCCATCGTGCTGAACTTTAGCAGCAATCTGTAATAACGCCTTTAGTTTATCACTCACTTCAGCATTATTGACATCATCATGCAATATAGATTTTACTACAGCTTCATTTCCTCCCAACTGATGTTTGGCAATCGCGCCGTGAGTAGAAGCGCAATATTTACAACGGTTAAGACTTGAAGTATAGGCAGCTATCAATTCTCTTTCTCCCGGCGTAAGTGTAGAAGTCTCCGGATCGTGCAGGAGCGTCTGTACCAATAAATTTAATGGTTGCGCAGTTTCAGGGCTATACATAAATAAACTACGGATACCGGGATATCCTTCGGGTAAATTAATATGCGGCATAAATTGAAATTTAATAATTAAGATTGGATTCAAATATAGGATTCATTTTTTTATGAATACGGGCAAAAGTTTTTTCTAAAATACAATCAAAAGAAGAAAGTGGAATAAAAGTTGGTTTACTGAAAATTTAATTTCTTTTAATAGCAAGAAGCTCAATATCCTTGTCATAGTTAAAACTCTTTAATTGAAATTCATATTCGTTCAAAAGAGGGGAATTATAATGTTCAACTCTCAGTTTTTCTTCAGTTTCAAGAACAGAAATTAATATTTGTTCAACTATAGTGCCTTTAGTAAGATTTAAATATGCGGTTGCTTTTGTTGGGCTACCGAAAAGAGGAAGTTTATGAGAAAACGAGGATAAGAAAATTAAAAGGCCATCATCAAAAGACCCGGTCTCATTAATATTAAATTTGAAAACATCACCGCAGTTTATGTCTGTCATTTATTCGAAAGTAATTTACCTTTTCAAAGAAACCGTTCTTCCAAAAATTCCGCCTGGTGTGATAATATATCCTGAACTAATAGTTAGAGAACGATCTGAAGAGGATTGAAATCGACCTTTTCCTACGCCACCTCCATAACCAAAATCAGGAATCATAATCGAGCCTGAACTTATCGTATAACTGAAGGTGTCCAAAATTGAATTCTCCATAGAATATATATGTCCATCTGGAGTAAAATTGAAATAGTCACCCGGTTGGCCGGAATAGATTACCCGGTGATATCCACTGCCTACACCTACAGAAGTGGAATCCCTTTGGATATTCCACTTTCCAATAATAGAGTCAAGTGTGAATGGAGAACTCTTTTTACAAGAGGATAAAAAAATTAAAAACACAACAATTAAAAACAACGGATTTAATAGCGATTTCATAATATATTTTTTCATTTGACAATTTAGATATTTGAAACGTTGCACGAATCCCGTAATATGATTGTAATAAATTTTGTTGGCCTGCGGCTATTACTTAGTTAATAATCGAAATCTTAATGCATTAATTTTTTTCTATCTTTCTCATTCAGGATAAAGTCAAAAAAAACAGTAAAGCAACCTTGCCTACCGGCAGGCAGGTAAATTCTTCCGATTTTGATTTAGTTGAATTGCACGCCACGACTTGTCCGCATTACGGGGCATAGATATTTTTTTATTCAAAACTCCTCATTTCATAATCTATAAACTTACAACTGGAAGTAGTGATAGTGCCCCTATGCAAATGATACCAGGGACTTATTTCCGGCTCTATAGGATTGCTTAACACATAAATGGACTGAGCAGGGGAGTACCCTTCAGCCAATTTAAAAACTTTTTCGCCATATCCATCTGTTGCTTCATCAATAATAATAAAACAATGGCCCGGACTGCCGGGATGAATGACAACGGTGCCTGCTGCAAAATCACTTGCTTTTTTTAATTCCTTTGCGAGCGAAATGGTGCTTGCATAATTGTAAACCACGTCAAGATATTTACGAAGACTTTCATGAGTATAAGGAGATGGCAAAGCTTTGATGAGTTTTATGTCATTGTGTGTGGGCACTACTTTTATACCGCTACAATATTCGTCCCATTTGTACAGAAGGCCGTTTACAAAATGAAAGCCTATTTCATGATAACGGTGCTGTTCAAATAAATATTCAGCACGCAGCCTCATCAATGCATCTGCGCATTGCTGCAAATCTTTTGTGCCGACATCATAATTAATTATTGCTGTATGCTTTTGCTGGTAAAGAACCGGGTTACCCCTATAATCGAGTATGGGCCCGTCAATTATCGGAAGATGCTGTAGAAAATAAAGCCAACTTTTTTTATCCTTTTGTTTTACCGGAACAATTTGTGTTCCTGCAATCAGGTATGGTTGCTTTTCCGCAGTCGCTGGATTGTTATTGGTGATGCTTGTGTCGGAAACCTGGCTACACGAAAAAAGGCATATACTACTAAGGATGATAAATCTCATATAAATTTTTATATGAGATGAAATACATTTCCGTTTCCATAAAATCCCCTCCCTTAATTTCCTGATAATGACGAAAGCTTAAACCTTACGTGAAGCGCGCAGTTCATACAGTTCTTTTTGCGCGGCAGCCCTAAGCCTGATATTAAAAACACAGTAAAGCAATAAATTTCAGTGATTTCTATTTTGAAAATAAAAAGTGGCGGACGTTATGTCAATTCAACTTCGAGTTCTTATCCATTAAGCTTCTTATTCTCAAATCCGGCTTTGTCAATTTTATACCAATTATGTTTTGTTCCGTCGAGGTTAAAAGTCTCAATAAAATGAAGTCCCACCTTTTTCAATATTTTATTCGAACCGTTATTTTCACAGTCTGCCATTGCATAAACTTCTTTAGCGTCCAATTTATCAAATGCATATTCTAACGAAGCGAGCGCAGATTCAGTGGCTATGCCTTTTCCCCAATATTTTTTAATCAGCCGGTAACCAAGGTCGTAATAATTTTTGTTATGATTGGTTTCATCTGTCACCAATTTCAATCCTGTCCAGCCTAAAAATTCATTACTCTTTTTGTCAATGATTGCCCATCGTCCAATTCCATTGTCAATATATTGTTGCCTGATAAAATTTATGATATCAACAGTTTGTTCCCTGCTTGTTACGGGTTTATTTCCTAAATATTTCTGCACTTCCGGGTCAGCATCAAGTTGATACATCCCTTCCACGTCTGTTGGAAGTATTTCTCTTAAAATCAGCCTTTCGGTTTCTGCGAATATTTTCATTTTGTTTATAGTTCGGCGGAACTCTGCCCGGGATTAAAAATACAGTAAAGGAAGAAATTGGGGGGATTATTATTTTGATGGAATTGAAGACAAAGTTTTTGCTGAATGTCAGCGTCGGCGTTCAATTTATGAAGAACAACGGCGGAGCCTGAATGCAGCTGTCGTTTACATCCCAGTCGTTACCTTTCCTCTATCCGTCAAAAGTTAAAGCCATTTTTTATAACTATAGCTCTAAAATTTTCAATATCATTTTATTTGTCTTCTGTATTCCTCTAAAAGTATGATAGAATTCCTGGTATTGCATTCTTGTGTGCCTTAACAACAATTCCATTTCGTGGTATTGATGAGACACTTCCATCGCTATGTCATTAAATTCTCTTATAAACGGGAGAGAGGGGTATTTCTTATTCAAAATTCGAAGTGGTAATATTAAAGAACGTTGAGTTCTATATGGCATTACCCTTTCATTTGTAGGTATCTTTTGATAAATCCTTATTAGCTCATCAAGGCTTTTCAAAAATTCCAATGGTTCCCCTATAAACCTGGTAGGGTCCATCTTGCAGGCGTGTAATAGGTGCTCCCACATTTGTCTCAGTTGATTAAGAGCAATATTTCTTTTTTCACCGAACAGGTTATACTTTTCAAGTATAGGATAAAAATCATTAAATGCTTTGTCACTCCAAAACTGAATGTTATTAAAGTTCTCCCAAGTCTTGTTATAGGCTCTTCGCCTCAAGTCTTTATTTGAACAAATCTTTAGTTGATTTTCAAATCCAAGAAAAAAGCTTTTAAAATTCTCTTTGTAACTCATTTCTTTAAAAACAGCAATCTGGAAAAAATCAATTTTAGCGTAAATCCATGGGGAGTTTCGTATTATGTCAAAAGATTTGATACAGTCAGAAAATCCCCTCTGTTGTCTTAGCAGTGATTTATTGAGACTCTTTAGATTATCCAAAAATATTTTCCGATTAGATCTACGCTCAAAATATCTGTTTATTATAAAAACCAGTCCCGTGATTAAATAGCCTAAAATAAATGTACACAGCGTAATAATTAAGGAAGCCGAAGCATCGTGGCTTATGTTGAAAAACTTTTCAATAAACTTTTGCATGTTGGTTATTAGTTATGCAGTATTTTATCGTTTCCAGCTACCGTTTATGCATTGGCGTATTCTAGGATATGCAAACTACCAAATTTGATTTTAAATTAAGCTACTTTTTTGTAATTATCCACATACATTTCCCCTTTTTTTACTACCGCAAACATTCTCAGGATCAGTTTG
>Ga0134126_10007704_pt1 | contig 13524 bp, 13 predicted proteins | sample KB31752_FD_96881 | JGI IMG/M metagenome (GOLD analysis project Ga0134126, IMG submission 96881) | Terrestrial soil microbial communities with excess Nitrogen fertilizer from Kellogg Biological Station, Michigan, USA - KB3-175-2 | ecosystem: Environmental > Terrestrial > Soil > Unclassified ...
GCTCCAGAAAAGCGGGACGAGCAGAAGGAGAAGCAGAGCGCGGGCATAGCCGGCGCCGCCGAGGATGTCCTCGAGGCCGTACGGACCGCCGGCGACCATGAAGTAGGTGGCCGCGACGAGCGGGAGCAGACGCATCTTGGCGGGGTTCTTGCGCATGAAAAGATTTGGGGGCGGATTCGGGCCGCAGAGGTGAATGTATATGAAATGGAGCGGCTGTGGTGAAAGCCTGTCTTATATAATCGAGATTCGTCCCGGCGCTCAAAACAGCAGAAGAGTCGCGGGGAAAGGCGTGGAGAGTTGGCCGAGAGGCTGAAGGCGGCGGTTTGCTAAACCGTTATAGGACCAAAAGTTCTATCGGGGGTTCGAATCCCCCACTCTCCGCCATACATTTGTACGATTCCACATCTCCATCGGAACTGCGTAGAATCGGCTTGAACTGAGCCGATTTTGCACTGATCCGTCTGCAAAGCCGGACCAGAGAATTGAACTCTGACCACGATTCGAACGTGTCGTCGGCTCTCTGTACGGGCAGAGAAAAGGTCTCGCCATCGGCACCTGCTTCGTGAGCAGGGGGCGTTGGTTCGAAATGAATGTCGGCGGCCGGTCTCGTTCTTTGGAGGCACCCTGGATAGTGCGGAGACGGTTTCTGTAGCAGGGGCGTCATTCGAAATTTCAGTGCCCCATGCTATTTAAAATGCCTTGGGTTGAAGGCATGGCCCCGGTTTGCATCTGGTCCCGCAGAGGAAGGGAGCATGGGAGACCTTTGGTAACATGGAGATTATGGCTACGACATCCGAACATGCAACAGGCAAGAACGACCCAAAATACTTCTACTTCGTGGACGGGGAAAAATTCGACTCGGATGACGAATTCACAACCGGCGCGATCATAAAGTCGCGGCTGCCTGATGCCAAGCGTGGATACGCACTGTATCTTGAAGGCCGCGGAAACGATCCCGACACCCTGATAAACGACGATACGAGTGTGTCACTGGAAAAGGAAAACGGGCCAAAGCGATTTTATACGGTTCCTTCAGCGAGTTTCGGCTCTTAATGACATTGCTCGAAGAACAATTCGAAGTTCTTCGCCGTTCTGAAACCAACGCTTCCCTTCAGAAGTTACCCGACGGAACGCATTTGGTCGTTTTACCCGGCATGAAGCTTCCCGATGGCTGGTCTAAGCAATTCACTGATATCAAGTTTCTGGTGCCTATCGGTTATCCCTTCGCAAAGCTAGATTGCTTCTGGACCGATCAAGACCTACGTTTGGTTAATGGAACGCCCCCAATGAACACAGGAACCAATCCCATCCCGCATTTGGCGACTCCTCATCTCTGGTTTTCATGGCATGTCGCCACTTGGAACCCCAATGTAGATAGCTTGCTAACCTATCTACATGTGATCAGGCGTAGATTTTGTGACCCTCGATGAGCCGCCTTGCCCTCACACATGATTTTCTCACCACGCTGCGCGGAAGCCTCCTTAAACAGAGAGAAGAAAGTTGCGCCGTCCTGTATGGGCGCTCCATTAACATTTCGGGAAAGCTTGCTCGTATCGTAGTTCGCGAATCATCTCACCCGCAGCCAAATGCTTATATTAAGCGTACGCCCGTAAGTGCGGAACTTCGGCCGGAATTCGTAGCTGAAGCCGTTCAGAGGGGCCGCCGCAACAATGAATCGGTTGTATTCGTTCATACGCATCCTTTTTCTTCGAATACATTCTCGTCGATAGATGATGCGGGTGAAATTGAACTTGCGGCTTTTCTGCGCCAACGTATTCCATCCGCTGTTCATGCGTCGATGCTGTTGACCCCTGAAAAGAGCGTCGCGCGCGAAATGGGGAGCAACAAGACGCTTCGAGTCATAGGCGTTGGCGAAGAGATCATGTGGGGCGATACACGAGCAAGCACTCTCGCGTCCAACCAATATGACCGGCAGGTCCGAGCCTTCGGAATCGCTGGACAAGAGATTTTGGAATCAGTACGAGTCGGCATTGTTGGTCTAGGCGGAACGGGCTCTGTGGTACTCCAGCAACTCATACATTTAGGAGTGCGCGATTTCATCCTTCTTGATCCGGATACTATTGATGAGACTAATTTGAATCGCCTTATAGGCTCGACTCGAAATGACCTTGGCAAGCCAAAAGTCAATGTGGCTAAGACATGGGCTAGAAAAATCAACTCTACGGTGAAGATTGAAGCGAGGCAGGAAAGTGTCTTAAATGCGTCGGTCGCGAGATCGCTCGCGGACACGGATTTCGTCTTTGGTTGCACGGATACCCATGGCAGTCGAGCCGTGCTAAATCAGTTTGCCCATCAATATCTTGTCCCGACTATTGATATGGGTGTGGTGATCGCGACTCACTCGGGAAGTGTCACTCACATTGCTGGGCGGACTCAGATGCTTGCTCCCGGACTAGCATGTTTGGCCTGCGGAAACCTCCTTGATGCAGATCAAGTTCGCCGCGATCTAATGACCGATTTTGAGAGACTGGCAGACCCCTACTTTATTGGACAGCCAGAGCCTGCTCCTGCTGTCATATCTCTCAACAGCACTATGGCATCGCTAGCCGTCACAATGTTTCTAAACGCTGTCGTCGGAATTCCCGGCCATGCGCGTTTTCTCAATTACAACGCGATAACGGGCAGCTGTCGTCCGGTTATGTGCACTCCTCACCCGTCGTGCGTTGTGTGTTCGTACAGGGGAGCCATAGCACGTGGCGACGAGTGGCCGCTGCCAGCCCGGCAGGATTAAAACTATGGACGCGCCAGAGCGGCTCCAGGTTCTTGTTGTTGGCAGCGCGACACTCGATGCCACAGAGTTTACTCGGAGAGGGCTAATTTTGCAGCGGGCAGGTCTAACGGATGCCCCTCGGTTGTTCGACGCGGCGAGAGCCGTGATCGTGGCGGAGCCCCCCGGTAAATTCGCTTTGATAAAAGAGTGTCTTTCCGGTCTCTTTCTGCAAGCAGATGATCACGAGTTGTCCCAGGTTATCATTGCCAATTCGCTTCCAGATCTTGCACAGGTGGATGCTTTGCGAAGGGAGGAGCATCCGAATTCGAATGCAATAATCATCCAGGCTGGTGAGCTCTGGAAGGCGGCCGAACATATTGTCCGACGTCGTGTTGGTCCTCCCCAGGGGGACGTCATTTTGGAACCAGACGACGTTCCTCTTTCGAACGACGCGAAATTGCTACTTCGGCGGGCGTTCTATGACTGTGAGCGAATCTCCCTTGAAATCTTTCCCGACGGCGAAGCATCCATATCAGTTTTACGCGTGCATGGGTGGCTGCGGCAATCTATCGTGGGCCCCCTCCCGCTCCCATTCTTCGTGAAGATTGCGGGGACGCGAGCGATTGACCGGGAGATACGCAACTACCGTCTGTATGCCAAACACTACATACCATTCAATCTTCGCCCAAATATAGATGACACACGATGCGTGCGAACACGCTCATCTGCTGCATTAGTCGGCGACTTCGTAGACGACGCCGTTCCACTCAGACAGTATTTGCGACTTGGACAAGGCGTCGGGGTTTTGTTTGCGCTCTTCGAAACGAGCCTGCGGGGTTTCAGACTTCAGCCGTTTGCCAAAGGGCAGACACCCAGGGCCAATTTCTTAGATGGGTTTGTCAAGAATAGGATCCGAGCAGATGAGTTGACGGTTGAAGTCATCAATCGAGCGAGGACATTTGGTCTCTCCATCGCTCCAGCAGACTTGCAAGCTTCTATCTGCCAGGCAGCCGAAAATATCTCTTGTCTAGTCGGACCTTATCATGGCGATTTGCATTCCGGGAATGTGATGGTTAGAGGGTCGGACGCGATTTTGATCGATTTCAGCTCATCCGGTGATGGGCCGTTGACGGCTGACCCCGCAGCCCTAGAAGTGAGCTTGATGTTTGGGACTGAAGGAGTTGACGATGCGGATTCATTTGAGGGTTGGCGTCAATTTGCCGACGAAATATATGAAGGGAATGTCCACACTTTGCATCCGCCAGCGTTATCAGAGGGAGGAGCAGACATATTTTCTTGGCTGCGCCGGTCCATCCGAGAACTGCGTCTCATCTTGTTAGGATGCAACGCGCCAGAATTGGAGGCGAAGATCGTACTTGCTACTCATTTGATGCGCTATGCTCGGCTCGGCAAGTACGTAATGGGCAATCCAAACACTGCAGCCTTTGACCGTCATGCATATGCGCTAGTTGTAGCCGAGCGAATTGTGAAAGGTCTCGCTCCCATCAGCCCTGGGAGGAACAGTTGATTCGTACAAAGGCGAAAAAGATTCGATATCGCGGCACCGTTGAAACTCGCGACACCGCACAGCCGCTGCTGCTCAAAAGTGGCGACGCAGTCATTGTTGAACGTGGTAAGCCACGTCTCCTGATCTTGCGTTGCCCGTGTGGTTGCGGGGATGATCTGATTGTTAACCTAGATAGGCGAGCAGGAGCAGCTTGGCACTTTTATCGCAGTCGTAAGGGACTAACACTATTTCCTTCTTATTGGCGCGAAGATCGGTGCGGCTCACATTTTATTCTTTGGAACAACCAGATTTACTGGTGTTACGGCTGGGAATCCGACGAAAGCGATCGCTGGCAGGTTTCCGCTGCGACTAAAGAGAAAGTCTACGCCTTACTCACAGACGAGTATTTCGTTGACTATGCCGCTTTAGCTGAACAGCTGGACCTAATTCCCTGGGAGGCTCTCCAGGCCTGCCGGCAACTCGCGAAGGAAGGGAGGGCAATTGCAGACGAAGCACCGCGGAACGGAATGTACCAGCGGATAGATGCCCGGGCGGCCCGGCGGACCAAAAACAATTCAACGTAAAGAACAATTGATGGATATCCTAGAGTCCGTACCCTTTACGATAGGGCGCACGTAATAGTCCGGGCAATATCTATCTTAAGATCTGTGCTCTCCACAAGGACTGAGTTCGGAGGTCTTCGAACTGAAGTGGGACGCGTTTCTCCCTCGTTGATATGCACTTTCCGCTAGCTTCCCGCCCAGAAGCCGATCACCTTGGGATATCTGGTACCCTAGCCGCCATGGCAAAGCTGAGTTTCGATGAAAACGATGTGTTAGAACGAGTCCTTTCGCTGAAGAGCGGCTATGTCCTAGATTTTACGAACCGGACGTTTTCTGACTTTGTCTCGGATGCGATTGGCATTGATCCATATTCTGGTGAATACGAAAGACATGGCACATCTAAAGCCAAGATTCTTCGTGGCATTATTGAGACTGAGAGTGACGCAGCAGTCTCAAAACTGATACTTGCCCTGCTTGATCGCGAAAAGAGATTCCCCAATCTTGATGCCTATCCGATTGTTACCGATAGCGATCGGAATTCCGCACGGGGCATCGCACTCCGGTTAGCAGGCCAGCTTCATACGGAACTCCCGACCCTCACTTTGGCCTGCGCGCACGATGTCTTTCGTCGTGTACGGGGAGAAGTTGAAAACTGCATCACCTCGAAAGCATATGACGCTGGACTCGTGCTCTTGCATCTTCTGTACAAACGCTGGCTGCACTACCCCAAGGGCTCTCGGGAGCACAATTGTCTATCGTGGCCGAGTTGTTGGTGGCGATTCCTAAACTGTGCGAAGCGTCGGCTTCCCTAAACCACTTCATCAGGCGCACTGAGACAGTGGAAACTCTTCAATCCGTGAAGTTGTTATTAGAAGTGGCAACCCAGATTGCGAATGCTCCTGCTGTGTCGGCTGGGGCGTTCATTAGCCCGAGATGGGAGAACGAAGTCGAGCGCGCACATGATATCGCCGAAGCTCTTGCCAATTTGGAAAAGGCGAAGGAGATTGTGGGAAACCAGGTTTCAGACGCAGGCTGGCAAGTGGATCTCAGTGAAGCACGACAGACTGTGGGACAGTATGGGACAAGCCTGACACGCTTCTTCAGCGGCCGCTGGCGCCAGCAGAATCGATTTGTGAACTCATTCCTGTCGGATCCCAAAGCTCCACTTAGTCACAAGCTCACCTTGCTAGATGCATTGGAGCGTGGCAGAAGGGCAGCAGCGGAAATTGATCGAGAAAAGGAATTTAGCTCCGAAATCTTTGGGCCTGACTGGCGAGGCGCCAAGTCTGCATCTTCTCATCTGCTGGCGTTGACAGCTTGGATGAGAGACCTTTCTCGCTTTTCCTTGCCGTCTGACCGGACGATGATCCGCAACCTCGCGGCATCACAAAGACAAAGCAAAGCATTGCACTCTGAAGTCGCGAAACTCGGCAGTCTTGTTCGTGAGTTCGAGAGCAATCTAACGTCAATTTCTCAAGTGGTTCCTTCCGATCAGAGCTTCGAAAAGCTCGCTCACGAATTGAGTCCGATTGCATCTGCGGATGCTCTGTTTTGCCGGATAGCACTGTTGCCGCCCTCTCTTCTTTCGGAGAGAGTTTCGATGATGCGTGCGATCGAGGAGCTTCTGGTCGCGAGGGCAGCATTGGTTGATGCCAAAGCCTTGGGAACGAGCGCGTTTGGAGAGATGTGGCAAGGTGAATCGTCGGATTGGAAGAAGTTGAGTGAGGTAACTGCGTGGATATCTAAGAACGAAGACATCCGCTGGATAGCAGGTGGTGTCAAGAACCGTGCATCACTATTGCCACGGTCCGCAGCGATGGAAAGGGCTCGCGAAGATCGCACCCGCGATTTTGCTCTCCTCGTGGAACTACTTCACTGGAACCTGCAGAACGCAGAGGGCGGCCCGGACCTGGACTCGCTTCTTCTAAGGTCCTTTGAAGCCAGGCTTAACCGCATGCTGGAACAGCGTGAGCAACTTTCGCATTGGACAAGTTACCAAGCGCGCTCGAAACGAGCAAAGGAACTCGGACTACGAGATTTCGTTGGGGCACTTGAGACGGGAAAGATCACTGGATCGGATTTGCTTCAGTGCTTCCACGCCTCCTACTACGAGGGGCTGCTGCAGGATCAATTGCGGACGTTTCCTGAATTAGCTCGGTTTGATGGTGCGGTCCATGAGCGGACTATTGGCTCATTCCGTTCGATGGATCTGCAACACATCAAAGCTGCCGCGCTAGCAGTCGCTCGAGCGCACCATCGTCGAATTCCACCTACAGGAGGAATTGGGCCGGTCGGCATTCTTCGTGGCGAGATTGCGAAACGCCGCGCCCACATGCCGATCCGTCAGCTGATGCTAAGAGCCGCGCCAGTGGTCCAAGCATTGAAACCGGTAATGATGATGAGCCCACTTTCCGTGGCGCAGTTTCTTTCACCCGGACACATGATGTTCGACCTGCTGGTTATGGACGAGGCAAGCCAGATTCAACCCGTTGATGCCCTCGGAGCGATTGCTCGGTGTCGGCAGATCGTCGTAGTTGGCGACGAGCGTCAGCTACCGCCGACGCAGTTCTTCAGCAAACTGACCAATGACAGTTCTACAGCTGATGATGACGAATCAGCAGGTGCGCAAGTGGGCGACGTAGAGAGCATACTCGGGCTTTGTTTGGCGCGCGGTCTGCCGCAACGCATGCTCCGTTGGCACTATAGAAGCCGACATCAATCACTCATTGCCGTCTCAAATAGTCAGTTTTACGAAAACAAGCTGCGGATCATTCCGAGCCCCTACACTCAGGAGGCAGGCACCGGACTTCGTTTCATCTACATTGCGGACGGTGTTTTTGAATCGGGATCTAGCGGAGCAAACTCAGTCGAGGCAAAGGTTGTCGCGGAAGCAGTGCTCCGTCATGCCTTGGATCATCCCGAGCATTCGTTAGGCGTCGCGACATTCTCGGCACGCCAACGCAAAGCAATTCTGGACCAGCTTGAGGCTATGCGCCGCGTAAATCCTTTGGCTGAATCCTTTTTACAGCACATTCGAACGAACCCTTCTTCATCAAGAACCTTGAAAACGTCCAGGGCGATGAACGCGACGTGATCTTCATCTCTGTGGGATATGGCCGCAATGAAAAGGGATTCTTCGCCATGAGATTCGGCCCTCTGGGTACCGACGGCGGAGAACGACGGCTAAACGTGTTGATCAGTCGAGCGAAACGGCGTTGCGATGTATTCGCTTCAATCACCGACGAAGATATCGATACGGACCGGGCGAAAGGCAAAGGTGTCGTCGCCTTCAAACTCTTCCTTCACTATGCCAGGACTGGACGCCTGCAATTGGGACGCTTTGCGTCTGAAGACCCCTCTCTGAGTGCCCTGGGTGATCAAGTTGAACATGTGATTCAGTTGCAAGGATACCAAGTACATCGACACGTCGGGCTCTCCGGGTTGTTCATCGACATTGCTGTCGCTGACCCGGAACGGCCGGGGCGGTATGTCCTCGGTGTTGAACTGGATGGCTCTTCTTACGCTAATGCCCAGTCTGCGCGGGATCGTGATCGCCTCAGAAACGTGGCGTTGCGCGATCATGGATGGCAACTTCATCGGATTTGGGCGATGGATTGGCTACAGCGTCCTAGAGAGCAGGCACAGAAGCTATTTCAGGCAATCAAGGATGCGCAGGAGGTCTTGCGAAATGAAGGAGTTCAGAAACGTGACGTAGCGGTACCTGTAGAGATCGTCACAATTGAACGCGGTGGCGTCGCCGAATTGAGTCTGGAAGCTCTTTCTGAAACTACTGCTAGTTTCTACAAAGAGGCCGCGTTGACAGCGGTTCCCACATATCAAGATCTTCCGTCTACGTCGTTATCACTACTGGCGAAATTTGTGGAGGATGTCGTAGCTGTTGAGGGCCCTGTTCACCGTGACGAGGTTGTCGTTCGTATCCGCTCGGCTTGGAATCTCCTGCGTTCGGGGGGAAGGATTCAGACAGCACTAGATATGGCCATCCAGAAAGCTATCGACGAGGGTCTCGTTGTAGGAGGGGACTTTCTACAGATCGAAGGTAAGGAGAGTGTTCCAAGAAATCGATCGCTAGTGAATTCACCGGGTTTGCGGCGGATAGAGATGCTACCGCCGACGGAGATCGATGCCGGTATCCTTAGCGTTATCAGGAGAAGTATGGGCGGGACAACTGAACAGTTGGTCCAGGTGGTGTCTCGGATGCTCGGATTCAAATCCACAAGCAGTCAGCTTCGAGATTTGATCAACGGTCGAAAGCAATCACTGGTCGCGAATGGAAAACTGACTGAATCGGACGGAATGCTTCGTATTGCCCCATGATCTGAGCACGCCCTTTGCTACCGTCATCAATCCATCGAAAATACTCGTTCCAGAAGTCAAAGCCGCTGCATCGCGGTCACATCTTCGATGAAACCTTTATCAATCTAGCGTCAGGCGCCATGCGAAGGGTATCGATCTGCAGATTCGCAATGGAAGACTCAGGGATCTAAATCCGTCGCTTAGAAATTTGCTGCGTAGTCTGGCCATCAGTTCTCGCGACCGTCTCCGCATGGGCTCTGTTGCGTTGCCCTGGCCAGTAAAGTAAATTGCTCTGCGTAAGTTCTTTGAGAAGCGAATGCTTTGAGCCCTCCAAAATCTCTTCGGCCAGGTCCGGAGCCAAGAACGCGAGTGGCAGAATACGGCTAATATAGCGCTCATCGAATCCTGTGAGCCTAGCTATATCTCTTCCATGTGCTAGTTCGCCCTTCAATATTCGGTCCAGCCAATCGTTGGCCCGGGCGATGGCACGGACTAGCGGCTGTGTAGTCCGCGATTTGGCCCCTTCGGATGATGGCAACTGCAGACGCATCTCTCCGCCGTGGCGTTTCAGGGCTACGGTGACCGAGAGGCGCAGCTGCGATGCCTCGTCTGGAACCTCTGAGTGTGGATTGTCGGCCCCAAAGAGCTCGCGGCATAGCGCTGCTTTTCCAACGTGAATATCCACGCGATCGCCGCCGACCACGACACGTTCGACCATTGAAGGCACCGCGTCCTCGATACGAGCCAATAGCTTGCTTGCGGCGCCCGGCAGCCCACGTAGGAGTTCTGCCGGGTATTGCCGCTCGGCAACAATCTCAGCCAGCTGCTGTGGCGATCCCAACAGCTTCTTGATCTGGTCGACGACCAGCTCTTCGATCTCTCGGCTCGGCAGACGCGTCGGCCCAGTTAGCTTGGCTTTCCTTTTCAGGAGCGCCTGCGAGACGTAGTAGCCGTAGCGTCGGCCCTGCTTATTGGCATGGGAAGGAGTGAATCGGTTCCCGGCAGGGTCGTAGATCAAACCGAGCAGAAGCCGCCGGTCTTTTGATCTCCGCTTCTTCCGTTCGCCTTGGATGTTCGATTGAAGCTGGGCTTGGACTTTATCCCAGAGTTCTCGGTCGATGATTCCGGGCTGCTGGCCGGGATGAGACTCGCCTTTGTGAGTTATCTCGCCCAGGTACACCCGATTCTGCAGCATAAGGTATAGTGCCCCACGACCGAAGACCTGCCCACCCGAAGCGTTCCCGGCCTTGCTAAGCCGCCTCTTGCTGCGGATGCCCTGCTCTTCGAGGTGCACTTGCAACTGTGAAACGCAGCCGACCTTTAGATAGGACTCGAAGATTGTCTTGACCTGCGCCGCCTCCACCGGATTCACGACTAATCGACGGTCCTCGAGATCGTAGCCCATGGGGACAACGCCGCCCATCCACATTCCCTTGCGCTTTGAGGCGGCGATCTTGTCTCGGATCCTCTCGCCGGTGACCTCGCGCTCGAACTGGGCAAAGGAGAGCAGGACGTTCAGGGTGAGCCGTCCCATGGACGAGGTTGTGTTGAACTGCTGGGTCACCGAGACAAAGCTGACCCCTTGGCCGTCGAACTGCTCGACAATTTTGGCGAAGTCGGCCAAAGACCGCGTGAGCCGGTCCACTTTATAGACCACCACGGTATCAATCCGCTTCGCGGCAACATCCTCCAATAGCCGCTTAAGGGCAGGCCGTTCGATGTTTCCGCCTGAGAAACCGCCGTCGTCGTACTTTGCTGACAACGCTTTCCATCCCTCGTGGCGCTGACTGACGACATATGCTTCGCAGGCCTCGCGTTGCGCATCGAGTGAGTTGAAGGATTGTTCCAGTCCCTCTTCCGAGGACTTTCGCGTGTAGATCGCACAGCGAATTGTTTTGGTGACGTTCACTTCGGCTTCCCTTTGGTACCGAAGAAGGCTGGACCCGACCAGTGGGTGCCGGTGATTACCTTGGCTATCTTCGAAAGCGATGAATACCGCTGCCCTTCGTAGTAGTAGCCCTCGTCCGTAGCCAGGACCTCGTATGGCTGGCCGCGCCAAACTCGGATCAGCTTGGTACCAGTCGGAGGGGCAGAAGAAGTTTCCAAACGTCGGCCGCCCTTCCCAGGCAGGGTCCGTGCGATCTCCTGCAGGCGCCTACGGGCGCTATGGGACAGGCCTCCAAACTCGCGCTCCTGCATACGGTAGGCCAGGATCGGAACCATTAGTTGTTTGCGCAGCTTTGGGGGCGGTGGTGTCGTGAAGTTTTCGGCCCAGAGGGGCAAGAGTTGAGCCTTGGATAAGCCCGGTAAGGTGGCAATCTTCTGCGCAAGCGAATCGGCCATCCTGTCTCCTTACCGGCCAGAGAGACAAGCCGGCACTGACAGTGACGCTCTGCCCGGGCAAGCAGTCAAGTCCATTCAGACCGGAGATTCGTTTGCGATTCATCGACACTTTCGGCCCTAAACGAGCGAAGCTGGACGAACATGAAACGCGCCAAACAGTCCTCAAGCAAAGCCGTGACGACTGAAGTCTATGAAAAGCTCGCGGAGTTCAATTGGCACTGTTCCAGCGCCCTCGTTCTAATCGACGCGTTCGGGCGTGAACGCGTGATCCCATCCAAAGAGCGTCGCTACTATGCCTCACTCCTCCGGGAGATCCAGTCATCAATCAGCCAGAGTGTGATGGAGTTTCTGGACCAACGGGAGATTTTGGCCGCCGCAGAAGCATCGCGGGAGCGGCAGAGATTGGAAGAACGCATGCTGGACTAGTTGGACTTCTTGGGGCGCAGTCTGACGGCTACTGTTATGCCCGCTTGGCCTAGGCGATTGGAGTGGACGACTGAGCGGTTGAGCCTATTGAGCCGTAAGGTCTCATCGGGTGATAGGAGGACCGTCCTATAGTGACGCCTTATGAAGGCCCGAAACTGGGCATCGGTCGCTGTCTGAACCCTCTCAATTGCCATCTGCGTGAGATGACGCCTAGGCGCAACGTGCTCGATCAACACTGCTTCGCCCTTTGTATGTAGCTCCCAGGCTGCGTCCGAGAACTCTGCCCTTGGGTAGTGCTTTAACGAGTTGCCGTGGCTGAGGCCCGGATAGCTGAGCCGTTGGCCCAATATGTCCAGGATCCGCTCGGCGCAATGAATAGCACCACCATTGTCGGTGAAACCGGCGGCAATCATCTCGTTTCGAAGGGCCGCTGCTTTGCGAAACATCTTGATCAACAACTCAGGGTCGTATTTCCCGTGGACCGATTTGTTCTTTCTGCCGTCCATGCCCGTCGATCAGCATTTAACCACATCTTGCCTACGACAGAGCGTCCTATTTATGAGCGTAGACCGAGCGAGGGCGGCAGGCCGATGGTTGGAGGATGCTGGATCCCGAGACTGCACGGAAGGAACTGGGCGCGCGTGTCCGCGCTTTGCGCCAGAAGAAGGGCTGGTCACAGGAGGATCTGGCCCACGAAAGCGGGCTGGCGCGGTCCTTTACCGGGGCAATCGAGCGAGGCGAGAAGGATGTCCGCCTGTCCACGCTGGCAAAGTTGGCGAACACCCTACGAATCCCGATCAGCCAGCTGTTCAGGTAGAACAGCCGACCGAATCGGGCCTAGGCAGGATTAGAGGACGTCGAAGATTGACAACCACTTTGCTCGCGCCTCTTCATCCAGAGCCATAGTCGTGGAATCGACCTGATCGTCATGTTTGGTACCAGGGAAGCTGGTCAACTCCCGCACATATTCATCGAGCCATGGCGCGCTGCTGGGAAGCAGTACTCTGCCGCTCTCGAACTTGGCACTCTGGGCATAGAGCCGCATGATCTTGTCAGTTCCGGGAGGCGGAGCGAATGCCTTTATCCCACAATGCCCTTCCGAAGTGAGGTCCTGAATCAGTTGCGTCCCCGAGGCCTTGTCTTCAATGAAGACGGATCGAGGCTCGTGCTTTCGTAGCAGTTCGATAACCTTCTTCTTTAGCTCCGGATAATTCAACCGCCGGCGGAAGACATCCAGCAGATAGAACCTTTCCTCGTAGAAGCCCCACGTCGTACAGACACTGTAGTCATTGAACTCGCCACTCTTGTTGGCTGTGTCCCAGCATTGAAACTTCACCGTAAAGTCCGGCAAGTAGCCATCCGGATCGTAGTACTGCAGCCATGCATTCCGAATTATCGCCCCTTCGCGCGGCACCGGGCTCTGCTGGTACTGGCTGGAGAAGTTGTATTCCCCGATGGTCTGCCGGATCCCTTGCAGGATCTTCCATGACTCGCGTGACGGGTCGAGCACCTCGCCGACTTTCCGCCGGTACCGGATGGGTCCGAGGGCGGATTCAACCGGGTAATCTTCATCTCGCTCGGCGATAGCCGGGAAGCTCAAAACTTCCCAGTGCTCCCCACGATCCAGCACGTGGCCCACC